>Ga0265299_10000595_pt1 | contig 44226 bp, 65 predicted proteins | sample AusTroGonzalo_MG_4_FD_193485 | JGI IMG/M metagenome (GOLD analysis project Ga0265299, IMG submission 193485) | Bovine rumen microbial communities from tropical cattle in Woodstock, Queensland, Australia - Gonzalo_02 | ecosystem: Host-associated > Mammals > Digestive system > Stomach > Rumen ...
TCTATCCCCTGCGGTAAAGGATATGTCTATCACAGGGAAGGGTCCGGGCTTCTTACTCTTAGAGGCATAGTAAATAACCCTACAGGATGTTTTGCGCGTTATCAGGTAACATTCAACGGCAATATAGCCGTACCCACAGACGGAACAGTGGGAGCAATAGCGATTGCCTTATCAATAGCCGGAGAGCCTATACAGACATCCAAGGCTATTGTTACGCCCGCAGCGGTGGAGGAATACTTTAATGTTACATCCACGGCAATAATCACTGTACCTAAGGGATGTTGTACTAATATAGCCGTAGAGAATGTATCCGAGGGCGCAACAGCCGCAGATACACCTACAGCGATAAATGTGCAGAACGCTAACCTAACTGTAACTAGGATCGCATAAAGGAGGCAGAAATGGAAAACATGGAGGCATTACGCGAATTATGGGAGACAGCATGTCATGAAGTCTCTAGCGCGAATAACAAGATAATGGCAGCCGGTGGCAGAATAACAGCGGGTGACATTGACTATCTTGACAAGCTTACTCACATGATAAAGTCTATTAAGACTACCCTGGCTATGCCAGATTCCGAACAGGGCGGTTCCCATAGAGGATATGAGGGAGCGCACCGAGGCTCATACGAAGATGATAGTAGCAGATATGCATACGATTCTATGGAATATGAAGAAGGATCAAACGCCAGAGGACGTGGGCGTGGAGCCAGACGGGACAGCATGGGTAGGTACATGTAATCTCATGGGGCGAGGGTAAGTCCCTCGCCCTATTTTCGTGTTGCATTTCGTGTTGTATACCCCTTATAATGGCTTAGAAAACCGCTATAATACGTTATAATTTTAGCAACATGATAGCAACACGAAGATTCGTCAAACGCAGTAAACACAAGGGTTTGCGGTTATTTTTATAGAGGGTTCGAGTCCCTCTATCCACCCTACTCTAGCCCAGTATTTTCAAGGCTTCCAGAAATCCGTGTTGCATTTTGTGTTGTATATTTCACAAAATTCCGTCAATATGATCTGCCATCATATCCGAGTAGTAATCCGACATGGCATCAAGATTATTTTGATAGACTTCTTTTAGAACTTTACTATTCCTATTCCAGCCGCCCATATCAGCAGTATAAATATCAGGTATGCCTAATACGGCAGCCGTAGAAGCAAAGAAGTGTCGCATATCATGGAGCCTTTTGTTGACTCCTACCTTTTTTCTCAGGCGAGTAAAGCTGGAAGTAATAGCCGGAGGATTGCACTTTACTATATATCCCGTCCCGGTGCCTATAATCTCCTTTACCTTGGGCGGAAGTTTCACATATCTGTCACCATCCACAGTCTTAGTATGATCCTTATAAACCCAATTATTATTTTTATCCTGAATAATATCTGCATGGACATGAAGCATATCCCCGTTTATGTCCTCATACTTTACAGCGCATATCTCCCCGCGCCTTAATCCGAGAACGGCCAATGCCACTCGGATCTTTACATCGTCAGAAGCATTTTCATATAACGCCCTTACATCGTCCACGGCGGGCGAGACGGGGCGTTTCTTTTGTCTGGCAGGCAGTGTTACCCTAAAAGTTAAATCAGGCGCATAGAGGGCGAGAGAGGGCTTTAACAGGCCGTATATATTTTTAACTGTCTTTGGAGATTGCTCCTTTGATAACTCAGATATAAATAACTGTACGTCCTCTGAGGTGAGAGACCTTACTTTTTTCTGCTCAATAGTTGCAAAGTTACACCTGCGCATCCGGTCATATCCTCGGATTGTACCGGGAGACAATACGCCTTCCTTTGCCTGAATGTATCCGTCTATAGCCTCGCCTACAGTCAGATCATAGTTTGCTCTGCGCTGCTTGTTATTGGCAAACTTAGCTGCTTTCATTTCCGCCTCAGCCTTAGTGGGTGCGGTAAATGATTCATACTTGCGCTTGCCGTTCTCAGTATGAGAATAAACAAGGGCCCTATATTGTCCGCTTGGTAATCTCTTAGCCGTTGCCATATACAAAACCCTTCATATTGCACCACCTTTAATAAGAGTAAATCCTTCACGCATTTTTTCTCTCTTCCACCACATCCATTTCCATATGGAGAATATCTAAAATTGCCTCCTGTTTATGTATGGGTAACTGCCGGTATTCGCAAATAATCGCATATTCAAGGTCTGTAGTTATATGTTTATAGGTAGGATCAGGTTCACCCATAAGATATTCCATAGAAACTCCAAAACGTTTAGCTAGTGCCAGGAGCCTATCTGATCTTAAAATATTATTCTTGGTCAGAGATCCATTACTAAATCCCATTTCAACTTCAAGATCAGTCACAGAAATGTTATTAAGCCTACATAATTGCCTGATAACGTCAGTTGTTTTCATGTTTTTACCTCCGTAGAAAAAAATCAAAAAAAGGGGTTGCAAACTAGAAAACAATCTGTTATACTTCATTCATGCTAGAAATCACTCTAGCAAGCGGAGCGCCACAGTAGATTGTTTTCAGTATGTCCAGTCAACATAATTATAGAAAATAATCTACTTTATGGCAACCGCTAGATAGAGACTAATTTAGTAAAAGCAACACTAGATGAGGGAACTATGGTAGAGAAGATCAGAAAACTTGCAAAAGAAAAGGGATTATCAATCACAAAACTTGAAGAGGCGGTAGGACTTGGGAACGGAACTATCACCAAATGGGACAAAGGATCACCTGTCCTTGCAAATCTTAAGAAGGTAGCAGACTTCCTAGGGGTATCAATCGAGGATCTCATATGAAAACGTGGGACATAATCGAAAGCTCAATGAAACTTGCCGGGATCAAAAGCATAAAAGAACTAATCAATGTATGCGGACTACCCAAGGCCACCACGGAGCAGCAGAGAAGGAAGAAGCCGGAAATGTTCAGAGGCTATGAACTGGCAGAGATAGCGGAGTGTACGCACATGGATGATAGCACGATAGCCAAGATGGTTAAGTCAATGAGACTGATTATATTTTTCCTTTGCTTTATCGGCTTGACCAAGACCGCACAGGCGGCACCACTTACATCCGAGGACATAACGTTGATAGCCAAGACAGTACAAGCCGAAGCAGGCAATCAGGACATGGAAGGCAAAAGGCTAGTCGCAGCGGTGGTACTGAACAGGATGGACAGCGAGGTATTTCCAGACAGTGTTGAGGGAGTGTTAAGCCAAGAGGGACAGTTTGTAACGTACCGTTATCTGAATAAAACATCACCAACCATATACGACATGATGGCCGTACAGATGGAACTAAACGAGCGAAGCAATACAGAAGTGATGTTTTTTAGGACACAGCGATACGGAACAGGCGAACCACTAATGAAGGTAGGCGATCATTATTTTTCAGGTTTAAGGAGGTGATTCTATGAGGGTAATAAAAAGAGCCGTCCATGTTGGCGCATGACCGGCTCCGATTGAAAGTAGAGTATTGGTTAAATACCTAGGTTTGATTGTAGAGGAAAAATCAGAAAATGTCAAAGATTCTAAACGAAGTCTGCAAAGAGAATAAAAACGAGATCCTATATATCGGCGCTTTGACAGGATGGTTATTTATCGGGACCTATGACGAGTACAAGGAGCAGATAGAGGATATATCGAAAAAGTCTCACGCGACATATCAAGGCTACTATGCCAAGGCAAAAAGAGAGTTATCCCACGCATACGCAGCAAAATCAATTGAAGAGAAGCAAAGATTAGTCAATCAGGCTAAGGCAAACCTTGACTATATCGAAGCTCACATGGACTTATCCAAGAGACCTGTTATCGAGTACACACCGAGGATACCAGACGAGGACGGAGCGGGGATGCGGATAAAGATAGAAGGTCCGGAGAGTGGTAAGTATTGGACAAGGACAGAATGGAGGAAGAGTCATGAGTGATCAGTTTAAGCCATTTATGGACACGATATCCACTTTGGAAACGATAGTCAAAAGGCAGGAGTCAATCATAAGAGACCTTACAGACTTCCGAGAGAGGGTGGAGAACATCATTTACAAGTCACCGGAACTTGACGAACACGGCAACACAAAGCCCTACAGATATGATCACCTGCTTACCGAGTTAAGAGCAGCGTGCAACATGGACAATGGCCCTGTATGGGAAGCCCCGTGGAGGGTAGTGAAATGATGTATAGCCACTTAACCCGGTTAGGAAATATCGACTATGCACACTGCGAGAGATGCGGGGCAAAGATAGATCCTGATGAAGGGTGGGATCGAGGAGATTACGGCGAGTGGTTTTGTCAGAAGTGCGTTGACGAACAGGAGGACGAGGAGCCGGAGGAGGAGACATGAGCAAAGAAAGCGAAGCAGAGGTCATTGTCGAGCGAATACGGAGGCTTATCCCTTTGACCGAGTCCCTTAAAGGTATCGACAAAGAATACGGCATGAAGCACGCATACAAGGCAATAAGGGACTGGTGTTTCACGGAAGAAGAGTTAAAGAAGATGGAGGAAGAAGCATGAGCGTATACGAAAAGCTGATAAAGGTACAGAGCGAACTTAAGGCACCTAAGAGTAAATATAACTCTTTTGGCAAGTATAACTACAGGTCCTTAGAGGACATTTTAGAGGGAGTAAAACCCCTGCTGGTTAAGCACAAGGCAACACTTATTATCACGGACAGTATAGAGCAGGACGGAGATAGGTACTATCTGAAAGCCACGGCAACCTTTATAGACACAGAGGACGGACAGACGATAAGCAATAGCGCACTCGCAAGGGAAGCCGCTGATAAGAAGGGTCAGGACGATAGTCAGATAACCGGTACAGCATCATCTTATGCCCGCAAGTATGCCCTTAATGGTCTTTTTCTTATAGACGATACCAAGGACGCAGATACGGACGAGTATCACAAGCAGACCAATAAGCAGACCAAGACGGAAATCACCAAGGAAAACGCTTCAGGCGGCATATCCGAGGATGAATGGGCTGAGATAGAGGATCTTGTTTCCAGAGCAAACGTCAACAAGGAAAAGCTGCTGAGTAAATACGAGATAGAGTCCCTTATGAACCTTACTAGGGCACAGTATGAAGCCCTTAAAAGGAAGTGCATGGAGGCTATTAAGGAATGACAGGGAACTATTTACAGGCCGTAACCTATCTGACCGAGCAGAACGCCTTAAAACCCAATGTGATATGGGAAGTCAAGGAACATAAAGAGAAGCGCAGCCTATCACAGAACGCCTATTACTGGAAATTGATAACAGAGGTTGCGAGAAGGCAAAAGCGGAGTGTTGCTTACATCCATAACACAGAACTGAGAGCCGCTAGATATGCTAGATGGTTTGGTGATCAGTTAGTCCTTGTTGAGATCCCTGATACGGACGAAGCGGAAGCACAGATTATGGAGCAGACAGAGTATCACCTTGCCCCTACAAATAAGCGTGAAGGGGATAAGAGGATATATGTAATGCTTCGGGGATCAAGTGACTTTACAACAGTCGAAATGTCCCATCTCCTTGACCTACTCATTCAGGATGCACAGGCCCTAGGCATTGAAACTATGACCGAGACAGAGCTTGCCAAAATCCGGATGTATGAACAGGAAAGAGAAGATGCACGAAAGAACAAAGGCGTCACAGATAACTAAAGAGGTTAGAGCGTCCGTATATAAGCGAGACCATGAAAAATGCGTTGTATGCGGGCGTTGGGTCCCTGAGGAGTGTGCCTGCTGTCACTTCATAGGACGTGGAAGGCTAGGACTAGGGATAGAAGAGAACATCATAACTCTTTGTGCTAAATGCCACTACAACCTAGACAACGGAGAAGTCGGAAGAGACTTGATCAGGGATTACCTGAAAAGCAAATACCCGGAATGGGATGAAAAGAAACTTGTTTACAGCAAATGGAGTTGGACAAATGGGAAAAATGAGTCGTGAAAAAGGGAAGCGGTTTGAAAGACAGGTCGCAGGAATGTTTAAGGATTGGGGTTATGACGCACACCGCACCGCACAGTACAAAGGAAATACCGGAGACGCAGGAGACGTTGAAGGAATACCGGGAATACATGTTGAGTGCAAGCACTATCAATCAATAGGGCGTGTATATGACTGGTATGATCAGGCGTCACGGGATGCCAGAGCAGCAGGCAAGGGCGAATTACCCACAGTTATCTTTAAGGCAGACAATAAGCCACCCATGGTCATGATGCATTTTGAGGACTGGATACAGCTTTATAACGAATGGAACTCAGTAGGAACATTGTTGAAAAAATGGAGGATAGAAGATTGAACGAGATATGGAAACCTATTAAGGGGAGTAAAAGAAAAGCTTTTGTAAGCAATATGGGGAATATTAAACAGAACGGAGAGATATTAGAGCCTCATTATGATGCAGAAGGATACCAGAGAGTTAGCGTTTATGGAGTAGGCCGCAAGAGAGTACATGTTTATGTTGCGGAAGCCTTTTTACCTAATCCCGAAAACAAACCGATGGTAGATCATATCAACAACGTAAAGGATGATAACCGGGCAAAGAACCTTCAATGGGTTACGCCAAAAGAAAATGCTATGAAGGCTGGGAAAGACGGACTTATCAAAGTCAGGAGAGGCTATAAACCTATAGCAGGGATAGCGGTAATAGACAATATTAAGAAAACCCTAATCTTTGGATCTCAGGCAGAAGCGGAGAGAGTAACGGGAGTCAGGAGCAAAGATATTAACAAGTGCTTGAGAAACAAAAGGAATACAGCGGGTGGTTGGGTATTCGGATATATACAGTGAGGCATCATGAACGGATTTATTTACCTTGACAGAAAAATACTTGAGTGGGAATGGTACTCAGACATAAATGTATGCCGTTTGTTTATCCACATACTTCTAATGGCAAGTTGGGAAGATAAGCCGTGGAGAGGTCAGATCATAAAGCGCGGACAACTAGTCACGTCAATACCGAGTTTATGCGCCGGAACAGCATTGACGCCCCGTGAAGTCCGCACTGCGCTTGAAAAGTTGCAAAGTACGCGAGAAATCGACAGACAAACGACAAGCAAATACTCAGTAATTACGGTGCTTAACTACGATAAGTACCAGACTAGCGACAGACAAACGACAGACAAACGACAGGCAGAGCGACAGTCTAACGACAGTCTAACGACAGCATCTGAAGAAAGAGAAGAAATAAAAGAAAGAAGAAATATAAAAAAGATAGTGCGCTTCGCGCCTCCCTCCCTTGAGGAAGTCAAAGCCTATTGTCAGGAACGCAATAACGGGATAGATCCTGAAAGCTTTATTGACTTCTACTCCTCAAAGGGATGGAAGGTAGGCAATCAGCCAATGAAGGACTGGAAAGCCTGCGTGCGGACATGGGAAAGGCGTCACAACGATAAACCTACAGCGCCTAAGGATAATCCCAAGGTCCATTTTGAAAACGAGCGGACTTATGACTTTGATGATCTTGAGAGACGTTTGCTAGATAAGCAGAGGAGGATTGAGAGTGGTTAGTTGTTTGAATTGTGTAAGCCGGGTGGAAGGGACATGCCGTAACCCGGAAAGTAACTGTTGGATGTTTCCAGTGGATGAAAATAACTTATGTGATGAATTGGAGGAGATAGAAGATGAACAAAGTGATACTGTCATTGAGACTTACGAAAGACCCCACGATCAAGTACAACGGGGAAATGTGCATAGCAAGATTTACAGGAGCTGTAGACAGGCGTTTCAAAAAGGACGGGCAGCAATCAGCAGACTTCCCTTCATGCGTGGCCTTCGGTAAAACTGCGGAATTTTGCGAGAAGTGGGCGAAAAAGGGCATGAAGTTTAATGTTGTCGGACGCCTTACCACAGGATCATACAAGGACAAGGACGATAGAACAGTCTATACAACCGAGGTAACGGTTGAAGAGATAGAGTTTGGAGAGTCTAAGGGACAGAGTGAGAGCAAGTCCGAGAAGCCGGACGAGGGATTTACAGTCGTTCCTGATGATGAATCGGACGAGCTGCCCTTTAACTGAGGTGATGCATGAAGTGGGAAACAGCTATAGGCGGCAACGGAAACAGGCGAGATCGAGATTTTTACCCAACACCTTACGAAGTGACCGAAGCACTTATGACCATGCTGGACCTTCCCAAGACAACAAAGGTATGGGAACCAGCCTGCGGAGACGGGGCTATAGTAAATGTCCTTCGCAACATGGGTTATGAGTGCATCGGCACCGACATAACCACAGGAGATGATTTTAGATTTACGGACATGCCTGAGGGGATAGACTGGATCATCACAAACCCGCCCTTTAATCTTTCCGAGGACTTTATAAGGCGAAGCTGGGATCATGGAAAGCCGTTTGCATTGTTGCTTAAATCTCAGTATTGGCACGCCGCCAAAAGATACAGCCTGTTTTACGAGTGCCACCCAACAAGCATATACCCGCTAACGTGGAGACCTGATTTTTCTAGGGGGGGGGAGCCCTTTAATGGATGTTTGTTGGGTAGTGTGGGATAGGCAAACCAAGATATGTGAGTATAAACCAATAAGGAGGACACTATGAGAATAACAGTATCAAAAGAAAATTACACAATAAAGAATGACTATATCAAACTGGCCGAGTTTTACGACTGCTATCATCCAACATTGTTTGTTAAAGCGCTTATTGACGAGGCTTACGAGAGCGGCAATACAAATATATTAGTTTCCGTAGACTTCCCTGAAAATCAAGATAAGGAGGAGTAAATGGGATTAGAGATACAAGTTAACTCACTAGAGGAAATGTGTGATCTTATGTGCAATAACAAAATACCCAAGAAGGCACCTGAAGGACAGATAAAAGTAACTGATAGAATGTGTCGCAGGTGCATGTATTCATCACAGATAGGAGCCGGAGATCACTATGTAGGATGCATGTATGCCGACAAGGAGCATCACTGTAGGACGCTCGATCCTGATTATGTCCATGGCTATTGCAAGTATTTCAAGAAGGGTCCACGCAAGACAGATGATCCCTACAGAAGCACATATTTTAGAGCAGAGTTGCCACCAAGGGCATTACATGAGAGGTGAAAGCGAATGAAGTTAATTATTGATATACCCCAAGAAAAATACGAGATGTTTCAGACGGATGGTTATGCAGGACTCCTTGATAATGATCTATATTACGACATCAAGAACGGCACACCTATATCTGACAATGCGACACCTTGCGATTTGTGCAGATATAATCCACCAAGTAGTACAGACGATAACCCTTGCTGTATGTGTCCTGCTACGGAAAGGAGCGAATAATTATGAAGTTAATTATTGACATAGACGAAGATTATTACGAGATAGTAAAGCATATAGTTGAGCATGGACAGGATTATACGCCATTCAAAATAATAGCAAACGGCACACCTATACCCGATGATGCAACAAACATGGAATTGCTAAATGACATAAATGAAATAATCAAAAGGTGGCACGATATGAAGGGAGACAACGAATGACAAGGGAAGAAGCAATTACAAACCTTGAAATGATAAGAGTTGCCTTTGTTGAACCTATTACAAAGGAACAGAGAAAACTTATAAACGATACTTTTGATATGGCTATCAAAGCATTAGAGCAAGAGCCATGCGAGGATGCGATAAGCCGTGAAATGGCATTAAAAGAATGTTACGACATAGTTGTTGACGGAGAACGATACAGAGTTATACAAGAAGAAACTCTTTTAGGATTACCATCCGTCACACCGAGCAGACGTAAGGGACATTGGATAATAGACGGTTACGATCGTAAATGTTCTGTTTGTGAGGTTGCTTTCTGCGAAACAGACGATGTGGGCGATTATATTCCTAACGAGTTTTGTCCTAATTGCGGTGCAGAAATGGAGAGTGAGGAAGTATGAACAAGATATATTTTGAAGTTGAAGATGATGTTGTGATTAAACACACACCTATGTCCGAAATAGGAGAAAACATTTATAAAACCGAGGTCGTAATGACCAAAGAGATTTTTCAAGAGTGCTATAAAAAGTGGATTGAGTCGCAAGAAAGTGAGGATAAGGAATGAAAGCTAAAGAACTTGCTGATGAATTATTAAAACATCCCGATTTTGATGTTGAGTTGACCTATATGACATTCAAGCGTGATGGAATACATACACCGTTTCCTGATGTATATAATTACAAGATTACTGGAATCGCAGATATAGGATATAGCGATAAGGTAATAATATTAGACGGTGAAGTTAATGATTGAGCCACAGGAAAGTGAGGATAAGGAATGACAGATAAAATACCATGCAACACACATGAATTAAAGATATTGCCGAAGTGGTTTGAAGATGTGCAGGCAAACAAAAAGAATTTTGAGATACGGAAAAACGACCGCAATTTTGAAGTAGGAGATTGTCTGATACTCAAAGAGTGGTACAGAGGAAAATTCACAGACAGATATGTTATCCGTCAGATAGAGTATATCTACAAAGGTGACGGAACATACGGACTTTCAGAAGATTATTGTGTTTTGGGTCTGAAAGTGCCACAAGCGGTAATGATACAAAACGGCAACAACAATTATCAGATAAACAATATCGGCACATTGAATTTATAAGGCAGAAAATGAGGAGGAGAAAGGCGTATCATGAGAGACTATCGAGAAAAGCAAGTACAGGGCGTTATGTGGCAGGGATTGACGTTCACACAGTGCCCGGTTGACGTCAGAATGACGAGCGATAAACACGGACAGACATTATCTTTGACGGGAAACGGAGTACAGATAGCAATTCCTCTTGAGGATGTAAAAGACATTATCACGATAGCAAGGAGGAGAGATGAAAAGCGTAATGATCATTGAAACCCCGGATAAATGCACTGAATGTCCGGTTAATAAATGCCCTGAGTGGGTCGATTCTGAAGCAAAACCTGCTGAGTGTCCCTTAAAGCCCTTGCCACAAAGAGAAGTCCAGAACATTTACAGCTTTGAGGGATACACAAACGGAGTGGCGGCAGGCTTTAACAGATGCCTTGACATGATAGGAGGGTGACATGGTTGTAGAACACAAAATAAATCAGGATAAGCCAGACATTAAAGGCATGATCAAGACACAAGAGGATCTTATTGCAGCCAAGGCATTTGAGGACGGCACCAAGGCAGGACTTGAGATAGCCATAAAGCAGCTTGAGAGGATCAGGGACAGCTTCAGCATATCGGACGTACTTGAGGAGGCTAAACGATGAAAAATCCAGCAGATACCTTTTTTAGAAAGCCAGCAAAGACTGTAGATAGGATAAACGAGGTCAAAAACGAGATAGATTATCTGTACTGGCTAATGATGCCGACAGGGATTGACTATGCCAGAGATAAGATCATGACTACGCCTGAGAACGTAATACCTGAATACGCTAGCCACAAGGCTGATTTAGAGCGTGAATTGAAGGAACTGCAAAAGAAGTACCTTAACGAATTAAAAGCCGTTAAAATCGTTATATGCCACCTTAGAGACGAGAACGAGTTTGGGGCTTCGATCCTGAGTGAGTATTATTTATACCAAAAATCCATTACCAGGATCGCAGAAAATCATCACTACAGCCGGGAAGGGATCTATAAGGCAAGGAATAAGGCATTAAACCAGGCTATGAAGTGGATATAAAAAAGGCCCCCACCGGAAACCCATGACGAAAACCGGTAGGGGCCACACACACTCTATGATTATAATATATTATTCAAGATCAAACAACTTATTCTTGACTAGCTGATTAACGCTTATACCAGCATCAGCGGCTTTTTTCTTAATCTGGTCCCTTTCGTCAGGAGTGACCCAGATTGAAAGCTGCGCCAGTTTATCCATGTATCGTTTATTGCTTGCCTTTTTCTTTTCAGTGTATCCGTTATATCCCATATTGCACCTCCTAATCTTTTGATTATAGCGGAGATCCGGAGACCTCCGCAACCATTTAATTTAAGTTGAGCGCAATCTTGGCGGCTCTTTCGGCGTTGTTTGTGAGCTGGCGCTGCCATGCCTTATAACGGGGGGACCATCTAAAGCCATTCGATTTAAGGGCCGCGCGTACATCCTCGGCGGGGATATCGTCAAAAATGATCTGCAAGCGGTCAATCTCAACATTACGGACTATCTGAAACCCGTCGTGTTCTTCTTCCGTGGCTGTCATAGATTGCCTTCTGTTTAGCTCCTCGATTCTTTCATCGGTGCGCTTGATCTTGTCTCTAATGCTCGTTAACTCGTAAGCCGGGACCGGCTGAGTGATCCAGGGGCAGCGTTCAAGTGAGTCGTTAATCTCTGCGGTCATTTTCTCGGCCTTTTCCGGGTCCATATCAGGAAAGCCAACAAGGGTTTTGTGCTTCCTGTAGTAGGCGTTGATTGCCTTTGATCTATCCAGAAGGGCGGACAACTTCTCTTTGCGCTCTGTCAGCATTTCCAGCGCGTGAGGATCAGCAAGGTCAATCGGTCCGGTGCCTACACTCTTTATGCGTTCCCTAATGTTTTTTATGTTGTTATATTCCTCCCACAAAGAGCGCTCGCGGTTCATCTTGCGTTCATGCTTCCGCACTGGATAATTAGCCGGGCCAGCAATAAACCACGACGGGCAACTAGCATCATTCCGGTTGTAATCATCATACCATTTTGCAAGTTTTCTCTCGTACTTGTCTAAAAGGGCGTCGATCTTGTCATGATAAAAGCGGGAGACCTTCTTTTTCTGGGCGTCGGCAATCCTCCGGGCCTCGTCAACGCTTGCGCGGTATTCATTAGTTGCGCTGTTCGCTTTATAGTTTCCCATGTGGACAGCGTACCAGGCACGCTCTGCGGTCTTTTCGTTGATCTCGTAGTATTTCGGCGTTGCTTCCTTCTCCGGCTCCTCTGCTGGCTCTGAGGGGGCTTCTGCGGGTGCTTCGGGAATCTCTGCGGTGATCTCTTCGGGCTCCTCCGCGGGGACCTCTGATGCCTCCGCGGGGACCTTCATCCGGTCCGCTATTGACTGGAAAAAGGCCGCAAGCTCAAAAGCCTTTGTTGTGACTTCGCTATCTTCACCAAAGCGCCATTTATAAGTGTTTCCGGCTTCGGTCTCCTGGGCTGCCTTCTCCTCAAAATGTTTTATAACTTCGGCGTTGTCGATATCATATATAACCTCTATGGTTGCAAACTGATCATTGTGTTCTTTTGCTGCTGCGTTCTTTGATCTATCACTACAGCAAGCCCACAGGGGCCAGAACGCTATATTATGAGTTGCGGTGCTGATCTTGCCGCGCTTGCCTATCTTTTTTAGGCTGTAGTCGTGGCCGCTCCATGAAGGATCACCGGGAGTCGCGTCTATAAAATAATACCCGTTGTCATTCTTAAAATAGGCGTTTTCGATCTTTACAATGTCGCCGGTTTTCATTTCGATGTTGTTTTTGTCTGTCATGGTTTTTGCCTCCTGTAAAATGTGTGTGTGTCCTTGTGACATGCTTATAATAGCATAGTATTATGCGAAAGTCAACACTAAATTTCAAAAATTATCCTTCAATAGCTTCGGTCGCCCATTCAACCCACATCATGTTACTATAGCGGTGCTGACCTTCGGCCCTGAGCTTCAAAATTCTCCATTCAAACCCTTCCAGGCGTTCTGTTATGGCGTCAAGATCGCCATGCTTAACAGTCCATTTCATGTCTTCTTCAAGAATTACTATGGTCCCGTCCTCTTTAACGAATCCATAAAAGTCTGTATCACCGAGTCGGTTATACTCTGAATAGTTAACCTCCTCAAAATCAGGATCAGTCTTTGTATACTCGCTAAATGTCGCGGTTGTTTTCGTCGCCTGTACTGATCCGAGTGCTACAAGTCCGATAATAAGTGTTATGATTGCCTTTTTCATGGTTTTTACCTCCTCAATATGCCATAAACTGTTTTACTGTCTTTTTAATCATGTCCGCATCGTGCGGTATAAGTAAATCTGTCAGGTGATATCTACCCTCGCCGGGTTTCGTGTATACTGTATCGGTTGACGGGTTGTAATACAGGGGCGTCTTGCCTTTCTGAGTCGCTTTGATCACTGTTTGTATGTTTCGCATTGGTTAACCTCCTCCGGGCCTTTACCGGGGCCCGGTCCGGTGTGAATCGTCTAGTTGTATTCGTATCTAATGATCACGCGGCCTGTTGCGTCGTCTATCCCGTTATACATTGGGCCGTTATAGCCTTTAATCTCCGGCTGGTTGTCGAGTTCTTCACGATATACCAGCATCCCGGCGGCGCGCTGTGCTTTTTTGTCTTTGGTGAATCCTGTTATTAGTCCGCGGACCTCAAGCGCTGGAAACATCCACATTTTTCCGTTATACTCGCCGCCGCAAAACTGATATATAAAACGGTCTGTGTTCAGCGTTCCGGGCTCGTCTGCTTCCGGAAGTGTCTCTGCTGCCTGAAGGCTTCCATTTTCCATTAAGTAATACAATCCGTCTTTCATGTCTCAATACCTCCTATTATGCTTCCCTGCTATCAATGATCTGGACTATTTCATCCCATAAAGCTTTTTTTATCTCTAGGAGCGTGTCCCGGTCCTTTTTTTTCAAGTCCGGACCCATTAAACAAATACAGTTCGTGTACCTGGTTAAAAGCTTTTCGCCTTTAGTTTCTGCAATGTATCCGTTTTTCATGTTTTCCTTTCTGACTACCTTTTGCCCGGTAGCCGGGGCTGTGTGTGGTTTATGCTGTCATAAGGTCGTATAACTTCGCTTTAAGTGTTACTGTCTCTCTTTCAAGCTCGTCCGCTCTATCCTTTGCGTCGCTAGCCTCTTTGGACCTTTCCCACAACTGCTCACCTTTGTCCTCAGCGACGGCTTTCCACTGATCCCGCGTCTCTCTTACCTTTTCAAGCTGATCATTGACACATTCAAGCTCTGTTTTAAGGCTGTTGTTCTCTTCAATTGCTTCCCGCAGGGCTTCCCTTGTCTTGTTGTGGTCGTCAATCGCTGCGGACCATCTGTCCATCCAGGAATCACCAAAATCATTTTCAATATTGTCCGCTGCTATATCACAGCATCCCTTAAAAGCCATGCCTATATAACTATCCTTGCCGCCGATCTCCTCAATTATTGCCTTGATTTTTTCAAGTGCTTCTCTTTCCTGATCCTTTGTTGTCATGTTCTCCCCTTTTCTCCGGCGGACCTTGCCGCCGCCGGTCGGCTTGTATGATTTATGATGCTTTGCGGGCCTTCCTTGCGGCCTGAATCCTTGCTTCCTTCTCTGGATCTGTCTTTTCTACTTGGTCAAAGGTGAAGAAAAAGGCCTTTTTCATGAACATCGATTCCTGTTTAACTGTGTCGCTGTCCGGGTTTCCATCGGTGAGAAGGAGCTTTGTCGCTTCGTTCATTGTTTTTTTCTCGTCCTCGGAAAGCTGGCGCTCTTTTTCGACGTGCTTCCAGATCATGATTGAAAGCTTAGCCTTCTCGCCCTTCTTTACTGAGTAGCCGATCGACTTCCAATAAGCGAAAGTATGAACCGGCTCAACCTCCTGAATTGTGACGGGCTCGCCGTTTGCGTTTTTGCTCTGGAAAGTTCTTCCGGTGTAGCGGATAATTCCGTCTTTTGCCGCCTGCTGTGATGCCTGCTCAATGATCTGTGCGTTTGTCATGGTGTTTGTCCTCCTATAAGTTGTTAGTGTGTGTTGTCGTTTGGCGTCTCGCCTGTTGGCCTTTGCTCGTTGGCGGCTGTCCTCCTGACAAGCTTATTGTCGCATAGTATTATGCGAATGTCAACACTTTTTTTCAAAAAAATTTTTCGTCAGTGTTTGCAAGGGTTTGCGGCGGGTGCGATCTCTGGAACCATTGAAAAATCAGGATAAATTTGCCTTCAAAAAGTTTAAGCAAGTAAAATCAAGGCTTGCGGACAGATTGAAAAAGTCAAAGAGTACACAAAGTACACAAAAACACGATGTATTATGTATTTGTGAATATGTGAGAAGCGGCGAAAGCCGATAAAACAAGGACTGGAAAAGATCACCGGTCCTTTTTTGGTGAAGGAATACAGACCATGTCATTTTTTGAAGAGATAAAAAAAAGCATATCTGAAGAGCTTGCCGGCGAGGAGATCAACCAGAAGGTCGGCAAAGATCAGGAGCCAAACCAGGGCGAGCAGATCACCGACGCGCGAAAAGCTAAAGAGAATAGTATAGATAATACCACAAGTATTGATATGCCTATCTTAACTAAGGATAACATAGAAGAATATATAAAGACTTGTCCAAGGGATGAAAAAGACAGACCTATAGTTCCAGATAGTATATTTGATAAATACTATAAGATATTGCCTGATAAAACTATAAATGAAAGTAGATCCTGGCTAGCGAATAACGGCGGCAAGCTGGTAATACTTGGCGGCGATCCCGAAAGAGATAAACAGATATTTAAGGCCGGAGCTGACGCGTCAAACGCAAGGCAGGCACAACGGCGTAGTATGGCTGAAGATATACAGATAATGTTAGCCAAAAAAGCAACACCTGAAACAATAGCGAATCTTGGCCTATCAGCGGACGCCAACAACCAAGAGGCGATCATAGCAGCGGCACTACTACAGGCGCTTGACGGAAACATGAAGGCCCAACAGTTTATAAGGGACACAATAGGCGAGCAACCAACGATAAAACAAGAGGTCGATATAATGACTGATGATGATAGAAAACTCTTAGAGAATATATCAAATCGGTTGACATAACGACATAAATCCGTAAGACCTGGTATCAAAATTTACGGGGATATATAAATCAAAAACAGGTTATTGGTTCGCATTTTTTGAATTATGCGAACAATTAAAAACATAAAGAATGTAGCAATAGCAAGGGTTTGAAGGATTCCAGAGGGATCATATATAACATCGGTTGACATAATTATAGGTAGTTGTAATTATGTGCTGGGTTACATAAGCGGGTCAGAATCCGGTCACAATCTGTAGAGTATACTATACACTACTAGACTAGTTGATATCAAAGGGTATATGTATTTTTTCTCTGTACCCCATGGATCACTGTACCGGCACCCTACCCCCTCCCCTCCCTCCCCCTATAGGCGAAAGCCAACAAATTTTTTTCAAGGAATCTTTTATGTACCTTTCAAAATTTTTTTAATTTTCAAATTCCAATAACAGGAGGTATCCATGAGCAGGTATCACAAAGCAACCCATAGGCTGTCAGAAAGCACGCCATCCATAGTTGACTGGAATGGCAAATACCACAATTCACTTGGCAGCAACCTTGACGAAGTAGAGTCAAGAGATCCCAAAGTCAATGTGAAGTATATAAAGGATACACCGACACCTAAGAAGATCGTGCATGTGAATGTTGATAAAGCAACTCCTGAGACGCAGAAGATCATAAAGAGCAAGAGTACGAAGAACAAGAACGGCACCTATACCTACACGAACAAAAAGAAGTGACTATTGAAGAAGCAAGGGAAAACGAAATCCGGTATTGTGGGAAAAATCTGATCTACTTCATGAAGAAGTATGGCCACTATGAGGACAAGGACGCAGATGAACTTATCCAGTCCTTTTCTAATATCTGGCCGGAGCAAGAGGAAGCCCTAAGAGGGATTGAGACCAATAGACTGAACATCATATTAAAGGCCCGTCAGTTAGGAATAACTTGGCTGGCCTTAAATTATGCCGTTTGGAAGATGCTTACAAGGCCCGGAAGAACCGTTTTAGGTATGAGTCGAAGTGAGGACGAAGCGAAAGAGCTGATCCGAAGGGTTAGGGTTATCTTAGGTGCTATCCCTGAACTGGTAAAGGAAAAAGGCAAAGGGAATATATGGTTTGAGTATACCGCATTAACGGTAACAATCCACTTCCCTAACAGTCCCGTAAGCGTTATGCAGTGCTTTGCCTCAAGTGAGAACGCCGGTCGAAGTTTTACTGCGGACCTTTTAATCATAGATGAATGGGCGGCACAGTCCTTTGCTAGAGAGATATGGGGATCTATCTACCCTACAGTCAACAGACCTACAGGTGGTCAGGTGATAGGTATTTCCACGAACCAAAGGGGAACCTTATTTGAGGACCTTTATACGGGAGATAACTCGTTTAACAAGATATTTATTCCTTGGTATGCCGATCCCCGTAGGACTGAGGAATGGTATCAGAACACCAAAAGGGATGTAGGCGAGGTCTTAATGGCACAGGAGTATCCCGCTAGTGTTGAGGAAGCCTTAAGCACTCCCGGTGGTGCTTTCTTTCCTGAGGTAACTGATAGATCCATTTTGACTGATGAACCGCTAAAGCAGAACTTAGTTACTTACTTTGTGATGGACTACGGCCTAGATATGTTTGCCGGGTACTTCATAAACAGGGACGCCTTTGGCAATAGTCAGGTCGTAACTGAGATTTATGAACCCAATAAAACAGTAGGTGAGGCTGCTGCCATCATTAAGGACTACTCAAAGGACTATAATGTAGCCTTATTTTTGGCTCCGCCTGATTTATGGAATAGATCACCTCAGACGGGTAAATCGGTTGCCCTATTGTTTAATGAGTACGGGATCAACCTAACTAAGGTCAATAACGACATGGCCGCAGGGTGTTTAGCACTTAAGGAACTCTTAATCCATCCTGAGGACGGCAAGAGTCGTTTAACTATATTGAATAAATGCGCTCCTAACCTATTGAGATGCCTAAAGAAGATCCAGCATGACGAGCGGAAACCTAAAGTCTATGCTAAACAGCCGCATGAGTTAACTCACGCTGTGGATGCCGCTAGGTACTTCGCAATTTACTGGACCAATCCGGCTAATCTCTCAAACAAGGGCAGGCGTAAGAAGTGGCGCAGGGATCAGTTTGAGGACTATGAGAACGCCAATGAAGAGGATAAGAAGTACCTGATTGAATTATGGGGTGAACCGAATTGAAACTGTTTCGGAGAGTCAAGAGAATGATGAACGTCAATAAGAAGCTGAATAAGTGGTCAACAAGACTTGAGAGCGCTAAGAACGCCTATGCCGATACCCGTAAGACTATGAAGAAGTATACCGGGTACTATGAGGGCGATAGAAGCGTACAGCCTAATGCCAACTTAGGGCAGCCGGTTACTAAGCAGGCCACTAATGTAAGGAATATTGTCTATGAATTGATCGAGTCTCAGGTTGATTCCTCAATTCCTATGCCTAAGGTCAGAGCTATACATGCAGATGATGAAGAACTGGCAAGGAAGATAGAGAAGATGCTTGAGAACAAGATCAAGACATGCGACTTTGCCACCTTGAATGACGGGATGGAAAGAATAGTCCCTATGTTGGGCGGAAGCTACTTCTATGTCCAGTGGGATGTAAACAAGGGCCTTCACTCCGAGGTAGGAGACCTGAGGATAAAGGAGATCCATCCTAAGAAACTTATCCCTCAGCCGGGCGTAGTTGACTTTGACGAGATGGACTACTTCTTTATTCAGGAGGTCATGACTAAGGACAACGTCAAGAGGATCTATGACGTTAACGTAGAGGACGCCGAAAATGATCAGCCTGAAGCCTCTGAGGACATAAAAAACTCTAATAATAGCGATATTGTGACCGTAACAACCGCTATTTATCGTAATGACCATGGTGGTATCGGCTGTTATGTTTGGTGTGACCGCATAGAACTGCTTGATATCGAGGATTATCAGTCAAGACAGCTCGACAGGTGCGCTAAATGCGGAACTGTCATGCAGAATGGCGTATGTCCTGAGTGCGGCGGTAAGAAATCAAAGAAAATGCCTGAGGACTATGAGGAAATTGCTGAGGGCATTGATATAAGAATGGACCTTGGTGGGACTAAACATATAGATCCCTATGAGGAAGTCCCTGAGACAGATGAAAATGGTACGCCTATACCTCTTTTAGACGAGATGGGCGCTCCCCTACATGACGAATCAGGGATGCCTAAGGTCCAGATGAAGAAGGTAAGAAAGAAGATTCCATACTATACTCCCAACGTCTTTCCGGTGGTCCTGAGGAAGAACATTAGCAAGAACGACCAACTGTTAGGATCAAGCGACACGGAGGTCATAATTGACCAGCAGGACACTATTAAGAAGCTCGGAACCAAAATCAACGAGAAACTTCTTAAGGGTGGTTCGTTCGTAACTCTTCCTCAGGGTCTGGACGTTGAAAAGACCGACAAGGAGTTTAAGATCGTCAGAATAGATAATCCTGCTCAGATGCAGATGATACAGGCTATCACGATGCAGCCTAACACGGGACAGGATGAAAACTTCCTTGAAATTAACTATGCATGGGCCAAGAGTACCTTAGGTATCACAGATGCCTATCAGGGTAGGTTTATGGCTTCTGAGACCTCAGGAACGGCCAGACAGTACGCAATCAATCAGGCTGCCGGGCGTTTGGAGTCCAAGAGGACGCTTAAGAATGAAGCCTATGCCAAGTTATACGAACTAATGTTTAAGTTTTGGCTTGCCTACAGTGACCAGAATACAGAAATCTCCTCAACAGATCCTAATGGTCAGGTAGTTTATGACCAATTAAATAGGAAGGAATTTCTTAAACTTGACTCCTCAGGAGAGTTTTATTGGGACGATGAATTTATCTTTGAGACAGATCCCACCTCAACTCTCATGGCTAATCGTGAGTCCATGTGGAATCAGGCTGATATGAAACTTCAGTCAGGTGCTTTCGGACCTGTAGGAGACCTTGAGACCGCAAGGCTTTACTGGACTGTCCAGAAGGCTAATGGCTACCCTAATGCGGGCATGGCCTTATCAATGATAGAGAAGAGACTTGAGGACGCTCAGGAGGCCGCACAGACCCCTCAGGAGATGCCACAGGAAGGAGGATTAGATGCTTTGCCCTTCATGCCATACGGAAGCCCGGATCAAATCCAATGAGATAGTTATCCGTAAAGACGGGTCCCTTGCATATCGAATGGAGTTTGAGTGCAGAGATCCTAAATGTGAACACTCAGGCAAGGTGATTCACACTCAGTACGAACCTATAACACCCATAGAGGAATAGGGTTAATAAATAAATTCGCAGGTAAGAGCGTAAAAATCCAAAGGAGAATTGAATATGAAAAACTTTTTACCCCTCGATCTTCAGTTTTTTGCTGAGGATGAAAGCGTAAACGAGCCGGAAGTCGCTGAAACGGCAGAGGAACCGGATGTAGAAGGCGAAAACGATGCTGAACCCGCCGAGCAGCAGACACCCGAACAGAACGCCCAGTATGCAGCAATCCGCAGGAGAGCCGAGTATGATGCTCAGGTTAAGTACCAGAGTGAACAGGCAAGGCTTGACAACATGTATGCGGAGAAGTTTAGGGGCTTGACCAACCCTGAGACTGGAGCGCCGATAAGAGGCGCCGCTGATTACTTTGAGGCACTAGCGGCACAGGAGAGATTACAGGCCAAGGAAGAGATGCAGAACGCAGGCATAGATCCTTCTTTACTTGACCGGGCAATAGCCAACAGTCCCCTTATAAGGCAGGCTGAAGCGGCTATAGCACAGAATACTCAGAGAGAGTCGCAGAGAATGATCGAAGAGGACATGCAGAAGATAATCGCATTTGATCCTCAGGTATCCAATGAACAGGATATCGTCTCACAGGAAAACTTCACTGAAGTGGTCCGCTATTGTGAGACACACCCCGGCATGAGATTAGCGGATGCCTATAAGCTGGTTAACTTTGACCGGTTGTCAAGCAATCGAGCAAAGGCAGCAGAGCAGGGCGCTATCAATCAGGCCAAATCAAAAAATCACTTGAGTACCCCTTCAGGGATATCGAGTGAGGATAAAACAGTTGACATACCGCAGAACCAGTTGGAGTTATGGCGAGAATTCTTCCCGGATAAATCTCCTAAGGAGTTGCGGAAAATTTACAACAAATCAATAGGAGGCTAATTATGGCAGTTATAGTAAGAGACAATACTCTCAACAGCGACATGTGGAATGAGTGGGCAACACTCCTCAACGCAGCAATCATGGATTCAGATGCACAGCAGAACGCTTACGATGATCTTGTAAACGGTCTTGCTAACGTTCAGACCTCAAAGAGATGGGCTGAGAAGTCTACGACAATCGGTGGACTTGGTGACTATCTTGCAAAGACTGAGGGCGCAGATGCGGCTTACGATTACTTTGCAGAGGGATATGCAAAGCTGATCGAGCATATCACCTTCGCCAAGTCAGTTTCTATCTCTAAGGAGATGGTTGATGATAACCAGATCGCAGAGATGAAGTCTAAGGCAATCAACCTTGTCCAGTCCTACAAGAGGACAAGAGCTAAACTCCTGTCTCAGGCGCTTATCAGCTCTGTAGGTAACACAAAGACAATGACCTTCGGCGGAAAGTCCGGCATTGATATCGGTACACCTGATAACCTTGCTCTGTTCAACAGCGCTCATACGCTTAAGAACAGCCCTAGGGCAGCAGCTTCTACCCTTCCCGCAGGTGCTATTGATTCTGATGTCCTTCCCGGTGTTGGTGTTATCGAGACTCAGTCAAACCTGTTCACTAATGCACTTGGTAACAACACCACAATGCTTAACAGGCTTGCAAACATCATGAGAAACTTCAAGGATGATGGTGGTGAGGTCCTCGGACTTGAGGCTGATACAATCGTTATCCCCGGTAACAATCCTGCTCTTGAGGATACTGTTAAGAAGATCATCGGTTCCGATGGTGAGATCGGTACTTCTAACAACGATATCAACACTCAGAGGGGCAAGTGGAAGCTCATTGTTGATTATCTCTGGACTCCCGCTTCAGGATCACCTTACATCCTCATGTCCTCAAAGGCTAACAAGGAACTCCTTGGTACAAGGCTTTATGACAGGACTGTTCTGGATGTTGAGAACGAGGTTAAGACCGAGTCCCGTAACCTTGTCTACAACGGCTTTGCCCGTATCGGCGTAGGCTTCACGAACTGGAGACACGTCCTTATGGGTGGATCGTCGGATGCAACAGCAACCACGTTGACCTAAGGAAAGGGGCTTCGGCCCCTTCCCTCTTTTAAGGAGGAGAAATGAAAGTTGGAGATATCATAGACGGACGCAAGATCACGCGTATTTATACGCTTTGTGGTGGTACGGCTTATGAGAGCGTGCCTGTATCGGATGAAGAGACTAAGGCACCCAAGGCACCTGTAGAGGAGCCTGAAGAGAAACCCAAGAAGAGGATTCGCAGAAAGAAGGAGCAGTAAATGTCAACGACATGGAAGGATATAAAACTTGCTACGTTACAGAAAATGTTTTCAAGTAACGGAACAACCATACAGGTAGACTCGTCAACGCAGGAATATATCTATTCCATGCCGCAGGCCGCTAATGAAGGCTTACAGTTACTATCAACGGCGGGGAAGTTTATTATCAAACCATGGATTGTTAATAACTATCCCTGCCGTAACCTTCTAGGCGAGAGTTATGCCAATATCAGGCATACCGGTAGGACTGAGATAGCTGCTGATGGCGCACACTCATATTACTTTGAGATTCTAGGCTCGGTGACTTGCACCATGACCATAGAAGCTCAGGACGAAGAGAGCGATCCTGTCATTATCATTATCCACAATGGGGATGAAAGAGACACAACTATAGAGTCTCCGGATGCCTACAGTATCTTCAAGGGATCAATGGCGAATGTGAACGATAAGCGTGTCACGATAGTTTTTGAGTCTGATTACCCCTATAACCTTAGAAATGCTTGCTTCTACAGTGAGAAGTTTTCTAAGGAGAGCGATGTGCCTGATTTTCAAGAGTACATGAAATTCAACCTTAAGGCACTTATACCTGACTTTTACCAGTTGTCCGAGACAGACATATATTGGGAAAAGGACGGAGAACCTACCTACCTTGCAGCGTCAAACTACTATCAGGAGGCCGATAAGACCTTAGTAATACCCCGTAAAGACAAGGGCGTATATACAGTCTACTACAAGGCATATCCTGAGGAGATAACCTTATCTACCGCAGATGATTACGATATGTCCCTTGATCCTGAGGTTGCTGCTATATTACCGCTTTATATGGCTTCACAGTTATATAAGGACGATGATAATGCAATCGCCACTGTTTACAGGAATGAGTTTGAGGTTGCGAGAGAAGCCCTGTCACAGAAGGCTAGGGTATCAAAGAGAGAAGAGTTTATAAGTGAGAGTGGTTGGTAATGGCTATAAACTTCAATATCCCGGCTAGTCCGAAAATAAATATATATCAGAATGAGAACTTCTTAGGTTGTGACTTCACCTCAGATGGTTCCACTGTAGATGATACGCATAGTCCTGATTGCCTCAATATGACCCGTCTTGTACCCGGTAAGGTGCGTAAAAGGATGGGATATAAGGAATTGACGGACTATGGCGCTCCTATATACGGAGTGCATTATTTTTCTACCATAGATACATGGTTAGTCCATGCCGGTAACAAAATCTACAATCTGTCCGCCCCTACAGGTGAGATATGGGTAGATGATGATGGAAATGAAGTCGTAGACTACGATGAAAACGATATCCTGTTTTTGACAGGTAATGTCGATACCACCCTCATTTATACCGGAATGGCAGAGCAGAGATCCTTCAGTGTTGAACTAGGATTGAAACTTGTGATCATGGACGGAACCCATCTCTATACCTATGACGGTACGGACTTTAAGGTATTGCAGGGGAATGACGCTTATATACCCACTGTCACGATAGGTAAGCTTCCTTCAGGTGGTGGTAGGTCTTATGAGGCATTAAACCTTATCAATCCCGCTTTCAAGGAACAGTTTACGGTGCCTTCTGCTCAGGCTACAGCAACCACGTTTCAGTTATCCTTTAACCAGTTGGATCAAGTGACCACTTCCAAAACTCCTAAGGCATGGGTATTGAATGGTTCAGGAACATGGGTTGAAAAGAGATACAACACAGACTTCACAATAAACAGGACAACGGGTGTTGTGACCTTTACAACCGCTCCCGGTGCATCCCCTGTTAGTGGTGAGGATAGTGTCAGGATACAGGCATATAAGACCATAAGAGGGTATGCAGACAGGATCAATCATTGTCGGTTTGGAATACTCTTCGGTGTTAACGGCCTTAACGACAGACTGTTTGTATCAGGTAATCCCGGCAAGGGACTCGGTACGGATGGTAAGCCCTACAGTTATATAAACTATGACTGGTATTCTGAAATGTATGATCCTAGTTACTTCCCTGATACGGGATACTCAAAACTAGGTGCGGACAGCTCAGCAATAATGGGTTATTCGATCATTGGCGGATACCTTGCAACTCACAAGGATACCAACGAAGTATATCAGCCTGTAATCATCCGTGAAGGCGATATGATAGACGGCAACCCTAGTTTCCTAGTGGTCAATGCCTTACAGGGCGCAGGTGCGGTCAGTCCGTGGTGCTTCTCATACCTTGAGGAAGAACCTTTATTCTTTTCTAAACTAGGCATATATGCAATCACGGCACAGGATATCACGGGTGAGAAGTACGCACAGAACAGGAGTTACTACCTAGACGGCAAACTCCTAGAGGAAGAGGATCTACATAAAGCCTTTGCCTATGTGTGGAGAGACTTCTATATCCTTTGCATAAACGGGCATTGTTATATCCTTGATGGATTGCAGCCTATAAGAACCGACAAGAGTAAGCCCTATTCCACAAGACAGTATGTAGGCTTCTATTGGGACAACATACCCGCTACATGTATGTTTGAGATGGGTGGTAATCTCTGTTTTGGTTCCAATGACGGCAAGATATACATGTTCTACTCCCACAAAGAGGATGTCGAATCATATAACGATGTAGGCGAGCCTATAACATGTAGATGGGAAACGGCGGATATATCTGAAAGACTCTTCTATAAATATAAGAAGTACAGATACCTTGCCCTTAAGTGCTTGCCCTCAAGGGCATCCTCAATAGAAATATGGGCGCAGCGTAACGGACTATGGGAGATGATCAAAGAGGACGATCAGACGTTACGCTTTTTTGATTTCAACTTTATCAATTTTGATAAGTTTTCATTCTCGCCTGATAACACAGCGAAGGTATTGCCGGCTAAGGTGAGGTTAAGAAAGTTGGATCATGTCAGATTCAGGTTTGTAAACGAGCAGTTAAACGAGCCCTTAGGTCTGATTAACTTTGCAGTCGAATATACACAGGGAGGTAATCATAAGTAATGTTTACAACGATCACACAGGCAGAGAGGGACGTATTAGGTGTAAGCCAGCTCCCGGACTCCCCGCAGATAACCGCAGCAAGACTCAAGGAATTGTTTGATTCCTTAGGAAACCTTGCTATTGACCACTTCATAACCCATATAGACGAGATATCCGCAGAGACCGCAGCGAGTAATATCGGTGTAACGGTTCCTGAAGGATATACGGCAAGTCCACTCCTTCAGTCCCTTTTGAATGAGATGGTCCTTAAACTGAATGGGGCATTAACGGACAGGCATACCCATGCTAACAAGGACACTCTGGATGGAATTACCGCAACCACTAAGCAGAACTATGACAATCTTGTGGCCCTGCTCAATGGTATTGATTCCGTACAGACCTCATTGAGTGACAGTAACGACTATATACCCACGTCACATGCGGTAGCGAACCATGTAAGTAGTGCTATAGCCAATGCTGATTTCGTAAGACCTAATCAGTTATTGGATGATATATACCCGGTAGGGACAGTTTACATGACCACCTCAGCAACCCTTAACCCTACAGTAATGTTTGGTGGAGTGTGGAATCTCCTCAAGACTGAAGGCGGGATAAGGTATCACGAAAGGACAGCATAATGGCAGACGGAACAGTTTTAATTAAAGACTTGCCGGAAGCATCGGAAGTAGCAGACGGCAGTTATATACCGGTTGATAATGGCACGTTAACGAAAAAGATCAGTGTTGCTAACTTCAATAACTCTTCCAACCAGACCGCTAAGGCATGGGCGGAAGCAGCCGCAGAGTCCGCACAGACCGCACAGCAGGCCATATCGACTGTAGACACTAAGGTAGACCAAGCACAGGCTTATGCCACAAGTGCATCCGATCAGGCGGGATATGCTTCAGGATATGCTACTGATGCTCAGACTTATGCCAGTAATGCACAGGGATATGCTAACTCAGCACAGGGATATGCGACAAATGCATCCTCAAGTGCTACCACGGCAGGATCTAATGCGGACGCAGCAGCAGCCTCGGCTACATTGTCTAGGTCATGGGCTGAAGGTAATACCGGTACAAGATCAGGTGAGAATACCAACAATGCTAGGTATTGGGCGAATAAGGCACAGACGGCTGCTCAGATAACTGTAGATGATCACTTAGATCCTATTTCAACTAATCCGGTTGAAAACAGAGTTATCTATGACGCCCTTAATAATATTCATTCAGCTGATGTCATACTTTCGTCCACAATGCATATAGGCGGAGGCACACAGACGAATGTTGACCAAGCCTTACATGCTCTGAACGATAAGACTACGGATTATGTCATGCTTGCTTCTACGATGCATATCGGAGGCGGGACACAAACCACGGCACAGGACGCTATAGAAGCCCTTGAGGACGCAGACGATGAATTTACTCCGTCAGTCACACAGTCAAATGGCACCGCTGTATTCGATGATCTAAATCCTGACTATAGCTATGAAATATGCTTTGACGATGAAGGAGCAACGGGAGTCTTGACTGTACCGACATGGACTAGCGTTAGCAAGTCAACAGGCACGAATAGCACCGCAGGCAATCCGCTAATTAAACTTACTTATACGATTAGCGGCGGCACAAACGGATCAAGTAAATTTGCATTAAGAATATTAAAGTAAAGGAGACAAAATCATGGTAGCAACAGTATATTTCGTTAACTGGTATCTTCACAACAAGGAAAATGACGGATGGGCTTATAAGGTCGAAGGAAAGTATCTCACCATTGATCAGGCAAAGAAGGTGTATCACACACAGCTTGCAAACTACATTGACAGCGCTGTCTATGATCAGGTAGCGGTAACACTCACAAACTCTTATGGCGGCACCGAAATGGTTGAATCATGGACGGCACCGGAAGAGCCTAACGCATAATTAAAATCAACATTTCATTGTAGTGGCGGAATAGACACAGTAAATTGTGGTAAAGCCTACCCGCGACGGCAGATATGGCAATAGGTAAACGCTAGGTTAATTATGATCCAACTCTTCTGCAGAGAGTGATCAGCCAAGGATGAAACAATCTCTGTAGGGTGCAAATCCTTACCTACATGAAAGTTTGAGGAGATAGCATGTTAAACGACATAGCAATTTTAGAAGGTAAAGAGGATGATTTAATAGATAAAGTAAATGTAATAACTCTTTGCGAAAAATGTGCAAATTATATTTCCGAAGATGGGTATTGCAAAGTGTTGCAGATAAATTGGCTACCTACGAATTTTGGATGCAACAAAGGGGAGAATACAAATGAAAGAAACATTTGAGTATATTTTAATAGCATTAGCATGTCCGTTAGTATTGCCTTTTGTGGATATAGATAAAGACGAAAAAGCGGAGCAGAAGGAAGGAGATAAAACATGAAGATACCTATGAATGGTGGGGGGGGTGGAAACCCTAGCATTTACGCCCGCTACGGGGATTACGAACTTTAATAACAGGACAAGAGTCGTCAAAAGTGGCAATACTGTCACGGCTATTGTTTCGATAAAAACATCCTCAGCGGTGACAACAACACCGATTGACGTTTTGACGCTTGATAAAACGCAATTTGCACCCAATGATTCAGCATACGCTTGTGCCTTTTGTAGTGGAGGGTTGCTTGCATTGACAATGAGCAGTTCTGGCAAACTCTCGATACAAATGGCTAGTGGAACTCATAGTGGTACAGCAGGCATTTTTGGCGAGATTACATGGACAGTAGGTAGTTAAAATCCCGCATCCTCTCTATGGGTGCGGTAGAGAGGAGAGAATAGAGTGAAAATAGATGTGGAAAAAGCAAGTCAGTACAAACTGATAGCAAGTGCGTCCGCGAACCAAACATATAAGGCCCAATTAACATACTTGGCAAATAATGGATATGCAGATTTAACAGACGCACAAAAAGCATCAGCATATATACAAAAAGGAAGTGGAACGGTTTATGCTAAAAGTTTTGGTGCATTATTTGTGGCTTTGTCGGTATCGAGTGGAAATATGTATGCACAAACTTATAACTTAACGGGGCTGACATCTTATGCGGGGAATATAGATAGCCTTTCCGAACAAACAAATTCAACAAACAATCAGACTCTAAGCCTTTATGCGTTGGAATCTTAAATAAAACAATTCTTTTATCAGGAGATCAAAAGTGAGTACAGAAGTATTAACGGCGATAATCTCAGCCGTGACAACTTTATTAGTGTCAATCGGTACATGGCATATCTCTATGGCTCAGTACCGAGCAAAGAACATGGATATGGTAGATAATGCCATATCAGAGGTTAAAGACACTGTCACGGCCAATATATCCGATATCCAGAGTCACCTTGCAGTGATCGACCTTGAAATCAAGACCCTGAGTGATAGAGTCGATAAGCATAATCAGGTCATTGAAAGGACTAATGCGCTTGAGAAGGATGTAGCGGTCCAGACAGAGCAAATCAAGGTAGCGAATCACCGCATAGATGATCTTGAGAGGGCAACGGGATGAAACACCGCAGACCGGACAAAAGAACTTATACCAAAAGAGCGGTTAAGGCATTACTGATAATAGGCGCTATAAACGGCACAATGCCTTTTATACTTGCCTTTTTGGGGAAAGATACGGCGTCCGAAGTGGGTATTGCATGGATAGTGAATGTTGTAGCCGTGATTCTTGGCTATCTTGTGAAGTCTTATTTTGAAACTAAACAAGAACGTAAACAAGACCTTGAGGATCGGAAGGTAGAGTTGCAGGAGTACAACCTATTCAATGGGGTAGAGGGGAATGAGAGTTGATTATATGATCGGAGAAATCGCTATTATCGCAATAGCGGTTTTTTTAACTATAAAATTCATGCTCAGGTAGGAGGGGAGAAATGAACGAGATTACTTTTACAATCCTTAAAATCGTAGTTTCAATATGTGCGGCCCTTGTGACTGTCTATGTTGTGCCTTATCTCAAGACCTTAAGACAGGAAAAGAGATATGCATCTCTCATGGATATGGTAGAGATAGCGGTCAAGGCAGCAGAGCAGACCATTAAGGAACCCGGACAGGGAGACTATAAGAAGGCAGAGGTTATAGCCTTTGTATCCGACTGGATGAACGATCACGGGATAAAGATATCCAAGGATGAACTCTCGCAGCTTATTGAGGCTGCTGTTTTTGCCATGAAAGAGGAAAGATGAAGATAGCACACGCATCAATAGATGAACATGGAAAGATTAGTGGTGGTAATGCCGGAGACCAGACAGGTAAGGAAGTCTGTATAAGGGACTGGTATTCTAAGCCGTGGAACGTGGTATTGAGATTGCCACCTGCTATGGGAGTTAAAGTTGCTGAGTGCATGGTTAAGGCGGCGAATAATCCGAGGATAGGCTACGATCAGTCGCAGAGGAACAGTTTACTAAACTATGCAAGGAATGTAGGCTATGATCCCTCTAAGGTCACTACTCCTTGTGAGACAGATTGCAGCGCTCTTGTGACACTCGCCTGTATATATGCTGGAATACCTGAGAAACAGTTAGTTATCAATGGTAACTCAGCCACTACAAGCACCCTGAGACGGCTCCTAAAGGCAGAAGAACTAACAGGCAAGGAATATACCGCTAGTAAAGACAAACTCCTTGTAGGGGATATCCTGTTGTCTGAAGGGCATCATGTAGCGGTAGTTATTGGGGGAGATATGAAAACATCACAAAAGGGTATAGACCTTATCAAGTCCTTTGAGGGATGCAGACTTAACGCATATAAGGCAGTCCCCTCAGAACAGTATTTCACTATCGGATATGGTCATTACGGGCCGGATGTATCGCCCGGTATGAAAATCACTCAGGATCAAGCGGAAATGCTTTTGGGAATGGACCTTAAAAAGTATGAACAGGCGGTAGATAAGGTCACGCTTAAATTAAATCAGAATCAGTACGATGCACTTGTATCGTTTGCATATAATTGCGGAGTCGGTAATCTCAGTAAACTAGTTTTAGGGCGAGATTATCAGCAGATTGCCGATGCTATGTTGCTGTATAACAAGTCCGGTGGACAGGTCCTAGAGGGATTAGCAAGACGCCGAAGGGCTGAAAGAGACTTGTTTACAGAGGGCGGGATTGAAAAGAAAACAGGCAATCCCTATCCGGAACCTAATAAAAGCCTAAAACATGGCTCAAGAGGTAACGGCGTCCGCTGGCTACAGTTTGAACTAAACCGACATGGGGCGAAGCTGATAGTTGACGGAGACTTTAAGGACGAAACACAAAAGGCATTGATAGCATATCAACAGACCGCATTTCCTAATGCCCCTAATGAATGGGACGCAATATGCGGTCCGAAAACAATAGCATCACTAAGGAACAGTTAATAGGGCGGAAGCCCTTTTTTTATTAGGAGGATAAATAAAATGGCATACTATACAGGCCCTAAAGGAAATTCAGTTGCAAGTAACACTGTTAAGAAGAATAACGTCAATCCCGGCTATGGAACACAAAGTGCTTACGATCAGTTACATGCAGGGCGCAACAACACTATGGATAAGAGTAGAAGTCAGGGTGTTACCTATGGTGGCTCAGGTGCAAATGCATCAACAGGTTATAGAGATGGATCAAGTGGTGGCTCGTCAGGTGGTGGATCATCTAGCTCAGGTGGTGGCGGATCGTCCGCTTCTGTAACACCTTATGTTGCTCAGGAAGCGCCCGCATATAGTGGCTCATGGAACGCAAACGAACTTATAAACGACTATATGAAATACCTTAATGCCAGAGCAGAGAGCGCATATAACAGAAACCTTGAGGTGCTTAACGACCTGTATGATGATGCCGCAGGAAGGCTCAGGAGCAACTATAACGACAGTAAAACAGTCCTTGATACAAATAAGCAGAACAACACCAATGCGATCACAGCAGATGCCGAGGAAGCCATGAGACAGGCATATATCAATAATATGCTTTCAAGGAAGTCCTTACAGCAGGCTATGGTAGCACAGGGTCTTAATGGTGGCGCTACTGAGACCACAAGGGCAAACATGGAAAATAACTATGGCGAGGCTAGAAATGCCATAGATACCACAAAGAACAAGAACCTTGCAGAGCTGCTTGCACAGTATCAGAACAACCTTGCAGGGCTGAGACAGCAGCTTAACTCAGGTCTTACTGATCTTGACACTCAGAGGATGAACTATGCGATGCAGATGCAGAGTCAGCTTCAGAATACCCTGGATAGTTATGCTGATAAACTTACCGACTACATGACGGATTATCAGGACTGGTACAACAATGATGCTATGTATGCTACCCCTGAAGAGAGAATGTCAAGGACTATGGGCCTTATGAACTTTGAAAAAGGTATCCAGAATTGGGGGGACAACATTGATAAGTACAACCTCAATGGTGCTACCAATATGGGAAGTGGCGTACAGGCATATCTGAATAATCTTCAGAACATAGCAAGCGGCTCAAAGAACTTCGATATAGATCCTGCTCAGGTAACAAACAGTTATGATCCGGTATCTATGCAGCAGGCAGGAATACAGGCGGCGGCTTCTAACTACCAGAAGGCATTAGCGGCTCAGGAAGCATTAGGCGCAACTTCAACACAGGCTCGTAATTCCGCACTTTCACAGTACGGAAACATATCATCACTTCAGGAGATACTTAGACAGTTAGGTTACATGTGAGGTGAATAATGGCTACACGCTATCTTAACTCAGGCAGAAATGCATCAAGTGGATATAAAAGAGATCGGAAGCAGACTATCCCCGGCAGAAAATGGTCAGAATCGGCCAAGACCGGGGAAGAGGCTTCTAAGAGGGCAAGGTCAAAGAGGGAGAATCAAAAGACCCCTAGTGTTCCCAAGGTAGAGAAAAGGGAGTCTAAGAACATCCCTAGTGTTAAACAGACTACTCAGAAGAAGGCTAACTCTCAGGCAATAAACGAGATCAATGCCTATCGTGATTCCCTCAAAAAGAATACGAAAGCCATAACGCCTGAAGAGAGTATCAGAAGAAACAATTACAAAAAGTATGCGGGGCAGAGTATAAGCAATTCTAAGCCCATGTCTCAGGCGGACAAGGAACTGACAAATAAGCTCAAGGCGGCTTATGAGTCTAACAGGGTTAAGGAAAACGCGAGGAAAGCCTACGGAACGCTTGAATCAGCGGTAGCGGGAGCAGGACAGGCATTAACCGCACCGGCAAGCGGTATATCTAAGATTATTGATAAGGTCGCTGGTAAGGATGTATTCAAGGACGATAGCATTACCCGTAACGCTGAGAATCGTGCGGCATTAGCAAGACAGGCTCATGGTGGTGCTTATGGTGCAGGAACCCTTGCAGGAATGATGTTAGGCTCTTATGCCTTAGGTGGTGGTAGTGTCGGCACAGGCGGAAATAGCGCTGCTGAAGCATACAATACCGCTAAAGAAGCATCAATGGCTATGAATGGTCTGTCAAAACAGCAGGCCGCTATACAGGGCTTAAAGAGTGCCGCTAAAACCTTAGGTGTTAATACTATCAAGGAACTTCCCAAGGACCTTGTTATGGATACGCTACCTAGAATTGCAGAGGTAGTAGACGATCCTACTATGACCAATTCTGACAGGGTAAAGGCCGTTGCAGAAAACATAATGGTCAATGCCCTAATGAATAACGTATCAGAGATACCTGGACTTGTTGGAGTAGGCAAGGATGCCTCAAGGACTCTTAAGGATATCCCCACAAATCAGGTTGATAACGTCATACCCCGTCTGACTAACGTAGATATGAAAGCCAACCGCTTTAATGGACAGCCTACCATTATAAGCCAGTTAGGGGATAGTGCGCCTAAACTCGATAATGCAGCCAAGAGCATTGAGACGCCTGTAAATGCATCGAGCGGCTATAACTCCGCCCGTCAGGAACTTGATAATCTATTCAATGAATACACAGACGTTGCCAAGGCAGGTGGAGTTACCGATGGTGACTGGAAAGATATCATTGACAACACTAGTGCTATAGCGACTAAGTATGGTGATGATCCTGATTATCAGAACATTGTAGACCTTGCAGCAAAGAAGTTGGGTGACTTCAATGAACAGGTACAGGCATATAAGAACGCTCCTAAAGTAGAAGCACCCAAGGTAGATAATACCCTCAGGAATGTTGATAACGGCTATGAATGGGTAGAACCTAATAGCGGAGTATCCGTCAAGGGCATGCTTGATTCCCTGAGGAGTGACCTTGATAGCGTATCAGACGTACATCCTACCACTCAGAAGAACGTTGATTATCTCAAGGGATCAATAGACAGGCTTGAGAACGCCTATAAGACAGGTGATAACTTTAACGCAGCCTATGAGGATTATCGTAAAGCCCTTAACAGGGTTAAGGATAACATGATAAAGAAGGAAGGCGATACTTCATGGGAAGCCTATAGAACACTTCTTAATGTGAATAATCCTGATAATATCGCCAATAGGTTTAATAAGTTATCTGTCTCTAATGTTGACGAAGCGGACCTGCCTTTTAATGACGGATATGTGAATACTGGATCTCCTAAATATGACAGATTCGGAGTGGATCAGAGTAAATATCCCTCTGAACCTGTATTAGAGCAGCCGGCATCCGGCAACATGAAGGTATCGGGCGCATACGATAACACCTTAAAGAATAGCGGGATCTTAACAGAAGAAGAGCTTGCAAAGAATACAGCTCCGGAAAACTTCATGTATGAGAGCCGCGCAGAAGAACAGACCATGGCCGAAGGCGCAAGGATGCGCGCTGAAGAAGGAGAGGACTTTGTCTCTAATCGCCTGAATAAAGAAGGCTTTACCGCAGCCGATACCGATGGAATGATGCAGGCTTATAAAGATAAGGTAGCGGAAGCAAGAGCGCTTGACGCGGCTGGACAGGATTCAACAGCAGCATGGGAAGAGGCAAATACTATCTTCAGGAAGGTACAGACTGAGGCTTCCCGTAACGGTCAGGCTATGCAGGCATTGGCTAAGTGGAGCCGTAATACTCCGGAGGGTATGCTTGCCGAGGCAGAGCATATTGTCAATAAACGCATTAAGGTAGAAGGCGCGAAGGATGGCAAGACTAAACAGGTTGTGGATGCCTTAAATCAGCGCGTGGACAAGGCCGCAGTAGAGAAACAGAAGCCCGTATTGACACAGGCTGCTGAAGCGTATAGAAGCTATGCGGATAGATTAACAAAGTCGGTAGATACTTCCGAGTATAAGGGAAGAGAGTCCAGTGTACAAAAACTCTATACCGCAATAGACAACTTTGAAAAGGCTGTAAATGAGGGAAATATCCAGCAGATACAGGATACATATAAGACCCTGAAGAACCGCGCAGCCTCTATGAGCAAGAAGGGATTGTCTATTGATATTAAGAATAAGGATGTGGATGATGCCATAGATACCCTTGTTAAAAATTCAAGGCAGAGCGGGTTTGAGTTTTCACCAGACTTCCAGAAAACCTTTATAAACGAGGCATCAAAGATACAGGACCTTGATCCTAATTCAAGAGAGTTTAAGGAAGCCTACGCAACACTTGGACAGATGGTCAATGACGAGATAAGGCGCAATACCTCAATGCCTAAGAGGATAGGGCAGGGAGTAACCTCTTATCTCATGAATAACATGTTAGGTAACTTCCGTACTCTTATAACCCGTAATGCAGGCGGTAACTTAGGGCTTGCCTTAACGGAACAGGTTTTGGAGAGACCACTTGCGTCCGGCATAGATAGACTTGTGGCGAAAAAGACGGGAGTGAGAACACAGGCAGGGTTATCTCTTGCCTCACTTAAGGATTATTTAGACGGCTTTGCAAAGGGTATTTCCGAGGAAGCACAGGATGTAAAATCTGGGCTTCATACTAGCAGATCAGGTGAAGTAAACCTTAAAGATGCTATATCGAGAAATGTTGACGTTTACAAAACGGACAGCAAAAACAAGCTCATTAAGGGTTTTACCGGACTACTGAGATTAAAGAATCAGGTTGTGGCACACGGACTGTCTGTAGGTGATAGACCATTTTACGAGGCAATATACAATCAGACCCTTGGCGATATGAACAGGATGAAAACTGAAGGTCTGTTAGGTGATGCCGTACAAGGTTTATCGGATTCAGATTACAAGACCCTGTCTGAGGGAGTAGCACAGTATAACGCATTAGTCGCAGTGTACCAGAACGACTCAAAAATGTCTGACTCGCTCATGAAGTTTAAGAGCGCCATTGGGGAAATGTCAGAAGGTGCATTAGGCTTTGATATACTATCTCAGTTTTCAATGCCGTTCGTAAAGACTCCGGCAAACGTGATTGATCGTGCAATAGATTATTCGCCTTTGGGTCTTGTGCGTAATGCCGCAAGGACGGGCAAAGAGACTATAGGCAAAAATAAGTCTGGATTCAATCAGAACCGCTTTGTCAATGAGACCGCACGAAACCTTATAGGTACAGGTCTTATGACAGGTGCAGGAGTAGCGGCATATAACGGGGCCATGTCCGGGAAATACTCAAAGGACAAAGACGAGAAGGCCGCGCAGAAAGAAGCAGGCGAGCAGGAGTATGCCCTTAACCTTCCGGGAAATTACCAGATGGATATAGGGTGGGTCCCCGTCTTAGGATCAAACTCTGTAGCAGCAGCCGCAGCCGTGGACGCAGCAAGTAATCCTGACCTGAGTCAGAGCGATAAGGTGCTTGCGGGATTGTCAGGCGGCGGCAAGGCCATGTTTGACCAGTCCATGTTCCAAGGGCTTCAGAGGCTTTTTGGTTCAGGGGATTCCTACAATTCCGATAACGGATTAGTAGATAACATGATCAGCACAGTTAAGGGAGGAGCATCACAGGCTATCCCTTCGCTTGCTAGGCAGATAGGGCAGGTTGCAGATCCTTATGAGAGAGACCTTAGCAACGGGAATTATGACATTAACAGTATTGTTAATAATATCCCCTTTGTCAGAGAGACCTTGCAGCCTAAAGTTGATAGCGAGGGTAATTATATCGAACAGAATCAGGGCCGAGGCGTAGGGTGGAAGATACTTGAAGATATGTTCTTACCCGGTAGGATCACGGAAGTTGAGCCAAGGGAAATGAACAGCGAAGCGCAGAGATTACAGGCACTTACTGGAAATAATTACGCTTATATACCCAAAGCGCAGCGGTCCGAGATAACCACAGAGAATCATACTCCGAGCAATAAGGAGTATACCGATTATCAGGTAGACAGAAACAAGTCAATGTCGGATGCCGGAAAGATAATGATCGACAACGATTATTATAAGGCAGCATCACCGGAGAAGCAGGAAGAGCTTTTACAGGATCTTTACTCAAAGATTAAGAGCGCGAAAGCCTCAAAGTATACCGGTAAAGAGGTAGACGATAAACTTGTTAACCTCTACAAGAAAACAGGTGATCCCAACCTTCTGATAAAAAGAATGGTACAGGGAGAGCAAATCGAGGAATACGGGTACAATAAGACTGATAACCTGTATGAGTACATGGATAAGGGCGGCGACCTTAATGACTACGATAAGTTTGTAGACAAGGTAACGCACATTACAGAGAGCGGAAATAAGAGCGTATATAAAGACGATTACATGGAAGCTCTCTCAGCCCTTCCCGAAAATCAGAGAGAGCTTATGTATAATGCCAAGAGCATCAATCTCTCAGATGATGAACAGGCCGCATATAATAAGGGCGGCATAGATGCAGTGTTAAAGGTCTGGGAAAGCAACAAGAAGGAAAAGAATAGGAAGGCGCGAGAAAAAGAAGCTAAACAAAGAGAGGACGCACAAAAGGCTGGGGTTAGCGTAGAGAAAATGGAGAGCCTTCAGGACGAACTGGCCTCTTATGGCGCTATTAACAGCCCTACCACGGTTCAATATTATAACCACGCAAAACAGACAATTCCTTCTCTTACTACCAAGGGATACGCGCAGAAACTACGGGAAATAGGTGGCGATGATTATAAGATCACGCAAAAGGAATTACTGTCCTATGCCAATAATAAAGGGCTTTCCGAGTCGGATATGAATACATATTGGAGCGCCTACGGACAGTGGAAAAAGAACCCGTATCTCTCTAATGGAACATGGAAGGCAAAGTAAAGGAGGCTAATCATGGATGATAATTTTGTGCCATTCAAGGTTTACGAATCATCACAGGCCAGATCGGATAGACGATTCAGGTACATGTTTATCCTGATAGTGATTATGGTTATTGCTTTTATCTGCTCTAATATCGGATGGATCATATATGAGAGCCGATATACGGAAGAAGTAACCACGATAGAGTCTACGCAGGATGGAAGCGGTGTAAACATAGTTGGAGGAGGTAATATATATGGGTCAGACAGTGAAGATAACTACTAAGAAACGAGTAATAAAAGGCACGCATCCATGTCCTTCTTGTAAGGGGACCGGACGGAAACTCAATGTAGGGCGCGGGGCAAAGAAATGACTATCAAGACAGTATCAGAGGATACACTTAATTCTGATATTGAATATTGTATAGATGAATATGTCCGCAAGATTGAGAACCGAAACATATTAAGAGAACACTGGTTCCAAGGCAAGACGCTTCAGGAAATAGCCGCCGATCATAACAAGTCCTTAGATTCTATCAAACGTATAATCTATGATATCGGAGACAAGATCCTTATAAAAGCCAACAAAATGTAACCATAAATAACCCTTCTGATCACTTTCAGGAGGGTTATTTTTATTTTAAATTACCTTTGAGGTAATAATTATGGCGTATGTATACTTAAATTTGAATCCACTCTCTAAGAATACCGGTGATTGTGTGGTAAGGGCGTTATCGTTCGCCCTTAATCAGACATGGGACGAAACGTACTGGCAGTTATGCGAGAAGGGGTTTGAGAGAGCAGAGATGCCTTCATGGAATAGCTCATGGTGGGACTTGCTCAAGGATAAGAACTACAGACGCTATGTTATACCCGACACATGCCCGGATTGTTATACGATAGAGGACTTTTGCCATGATCATCCTAAGGGTAGATATGTGGTATTTATTCCCCACTCCTCAGAGCGGTCCGGGCATGTAACAGTTGTAGAGGATGGGATTGTCTATGATACATGGGACAGCACTAAAGAGGTCCCCTTAGTGTATTGGAGAAAGGAGTAATGATGTATCCGTATATGTATTCTCAGCAGCAACCTATTCAACAGCAGATTCCGCAGCAAATTCAGCCGTCACAAAGCATGATGATCTTACCGAGCGAAGAGGACGCCTTAAAGTATCCTATTGCACCGGGAAATAGCATCATGTTCAAGATTGAGAATCAGCCCTTAATAATAGAAAAGTCTATGGGACTATCTCAACTTGACAGTCCAATGGTAAGGTATATCGACCTTGTACCGAGAGAGACGGAGGAAAAGGTGGAGTATGCTACCAAGGCAGATATTGACCAACTCAGAGAAGAGATGAAGGCATTAAAGAGACCAACAAGGAAAAAGGAGGCTGAGGATGAGTGATCCGTGGGGAAGTTTTCAAAACTTCATGAGCAATTTTAGACAACTCGCCAATAATCCAGCGCAATATATGATAAGTCGTGGTATTCCACAGGATATCGCAGGAAACCCGGATGCAATTATCCAGAAGCTAATGCGGGAAGGTAGGATATCTCAGCAGCAGTATGACTCAGCGAGACAGACGGCGGGTAAAATACAGAGCAATCCCTTGTTTATGCAAATGTTAGGAGGCCGAAAATGAAAGACGAGATAAAGGACAAGATTGACGAATTTATTGAGGCGATACTTAAGAAGGATCATATATCAGAGAGTGATTATATCGTTCTGATAACTGAATACCGCAGGAGAAAAGACGAGGTATAAAAGCTTTTATATATACACCGACTATCCGTCCGGAGGATAGCCGCTAACCTAACAATAATTATAGGAGGTAAAAGAAATGGCACTTGAAGAAAACATGTATATGCCTATCGCGCCCGCTGGAAACTTTGGCGGAGATTGGGGATCATGGATAATTCTCTTCCTGATCTTTGGTATGTTCAACGGAGGTATGGGAGGCTTTGGCGGAGGCTATGACTTTCCTTGGCTTCTGAATGGACAGCAGGGCATCAACGCTAACACTAATGCAGGCTTCAGAGATGCAGCCCTTAGCGATCAGATAACAGGTATCCAGTCAAGTATTAACACTCTGACTACAGCGGCCTATGATAATCAGATTGCATCAATGAACCAGAGGTTTGCGGATTCTCAGAACCTTAGCAATCAGCTTAATACTATTGCTCTGGGGCTTCAGAATTGTTGCTGCGAGAACAGATCCAATATCGCTGATCTCAAGTACACGGTAGCAACCGAGAATTGTGCAGACAGACAGGTAGTAAGTGACGGAGTAAGAGATATTCTTGCGGCTACACAGGCACAGACGCAGGCTATTCTGACACAGATGTGTAATGACAAGATCGAGGAGAAAAACGATACGATCAATCAGCTTCGCTCTGAACTGCTTTATGCACGCGGACAGGCTTCACAGGATGTTCAGACAGCCGCTATACAGGCAGGACAGAGGGCGCTTGCAAGCGAGGTTGAGCAGTATGTAGCGCCTAAGGCTATGCCGGCTTATGTAGTGCAGAACCCTAATTGCTGCTATACCTGCGGTACTAACTGCGGTTGTGGAGTGGGGTGATACTATGGCTGAGTATGTAAACAATAGTGTTCAGGCAGTACAGCCGAACCAGAATGTTTTATTGAACAGCTCTATCCCCTGCGGTAAAGGATATGTCTATCACAGGGAAGGGTCCGGGCTTCTTACTCTTAGAGGCATAGTAAATAACCCTACAGGATGTTTTGCGCGTTATCAGGTAACATTCAACGGCAATATAGCCGTACCCACAGACGGAACAGTGGGAGCAATAGCGATTGCCTTATCAATAGCCGGAGAGCCTATACAGACATCCAAGGCTATTGTTACGCCCGCAGCGGTGGAGGAATACTTTAATGTTACATCCACGGCAATAATCACTGTACCTAAGGGATGTTGTACTAATATAGCCGTAGAGAATGTATCCGAGGGCGCAACAGCCGCAGATACACCTACAGCGATAAATGTGCAGAACGCTAACCTAACTGTAACTAGGATCGCATAAAGGAGGCAGAAATGGAAAACATGGAGGCATTACGCGAATTATGGGAGACAGCATGTCATGAAGTCTCTAGCGCGAATAACAAGATAATGGCAGCCGGTGGCAGAATAACAGCGGGTGACATTGACTATCTTGACAAGCTTACTCACATGATAAAGTCTATTAAGACTACCCTGGCTATGCCAGATTCCGAACAGGGCGGTTCCCATAGAGGATATGAGGGAGCGCACCGAGGCTCATACGAAGATGATAGTAGCAGATATGCATACGATTCTATGGAATATGAAGAAGGATCAAACGCCAGAGGACGTGGGCGTGGAGCCAGACGGGACAGCATGGGTAGGTACATGTAATCTCATGGGGCGAGGGTAAGTCCCTCGCCCTATTTTCGTGTTGCATTTCGTGTTGTATACCCCTTATAATGGCTTAGAAAACCGCTATAATACGTTATAATTTTAGCAACATGATAGCAACACGAAGATTCGTCAAACGCAGTAAACACAAGGGTTTGCGGTTATTTTTATAGAGGGTTCGAGTCCCTCTATCCACCCTACTCTAGCCCAGTATTTTCAAGGCTTCCAGAAATCCGTGTTGCATTTTGTGTTGTATATTTCACAAAATTCCGTCAATATGATCTGCCATCATATCCGAGTAGTAATCCGACATGGCATCAAGATTATTTTGATAGACTTCTTTTAGAACTTTACTATTCCTATTCCAGCCGCCCATATCAGCAGTATAAATATCAGGTATGCCTAATACGGCAGCCGTAGAAGCAAAGAAGTGTCGCATATCATGGAGCCTTTTGTTGACTCCTACCTTTTTTCTCAGGCGAGTAAAGCTGGAAGTAATAGCCGGAGGATTGCACTTTACTATATATCCCGTCCCGGTGCCTATAATCTCCTTTACCTTGGGCGGAAGTTTCACATATCTGTCACCATCCACAGTCTTAGTATGATCCTTATAAACCCAATTATTATTTTTATCCTGAATAATATCTGCATGGACATGAAGCATATCCCCGTTTATGTCCTCATACTTTACAGCGCATATCTCCCCGCGCCTTAATCCGAGAACGGCCAATGCCACTCGGATCTTTACATCGTCAGAAGCATTTTCATATAACGCCCTTACATCGTCCACGGCGGGCGAGACGGGGCGTTTCTTTTGTCTGGCAGGCAGTGTTACCCTAAAAGTTAAATCAGGCGCATAGAGGGCGAGAGAGGGCTTTAACAGGCCGTATATATTTTTAACTGTCTTTGGAGATTGCTCCTTTGATAACTCAGATATAAATAACTGTACGTCCTCTGAGGTGAGAGACCTTACTTTTTTCTGCTCAATAGTTGCAAAGTTACACCTGCGCATCCGGTCATATCCTCGGATTGTACCGGGAGACAATACGCCTTCCTTTGCCTGAATGTATCCGTCTATAGCCTCGCCTACAGTCAGATCATAGTTTGCTCTGCGCTGCTTGTTATTGGCAAACTTAGCTGCTTTCATTTCCGCCTCAGCCTTAGTGGGTGCGGTAAATGATTCATACTTGCGCTTGCCGTTCTCAGTATGAGAATAAACAAGGGCCCTATATTGTCCGCTTGGTAATCTCTTAGCCGTTGCCATATACAAAACCCTTCATATTGCACCACCTTTAATAAGAGTAAATCCTTCACGCATTTTTTCTCTCTTCCACCACATCCATTTCCATATGGAGAATATCTAAAATTGCCTCCTGTTTATGTATGGGTAACTGCCGGTATTCGCAAATAATCGCATATTCAAGGTCTGTAGTTATATGTTTATAGGTAGGATCAGGTTCACCCATAAGATATTCCATAGAAACTCCAAAACGTTTAGCTAGTGCCAGGAGCCTATCTGATCTTAAAATATTATTCTTGGTCAGAGATCCATTACTAAATCCCATTTCAACTTCAAGATCAGTCACAGAAATGTTATTAAGCCTACATAATTGCCTGATAACGTCAGTTGTTTTCATGTTTTTACCTCCGTAGAAAAAAATCAAAAAAAGGGGTTGCAAACTAGAAAACAATCTGTTATACTTCATTCATGCTAGAAATCACTCTAGCAAGCGGAGCGCCACAGTAGATTGTTTTCAGTATGTCCAGTCAACATAATTATAGAAAATAATCTACTTTATGGCAACCGCTAGATAGAGACTAATTTAGTAAAAGCAACACTAGATGAGGGAACTATGGTAGAGAAGATCAGAAAACTTGCAAAAGAAAAGGGATTATCAATCACAAAACTTGAAGAGGCGGTAGGACTTGGGAACGGAACTATCACCAAATGGGACAAAGGATCACCTGTCCTTGCAAATCTTAAGAAGGTAGCAGACTTCCTAGGGGTATCAATCGAGGATCTCATATGAAAACGTGGGACATAATCGAAAGCTCAATGAAACTTGCCGGGATCAAAAGCATAAAAGAACTAATCAATGTATGCGGACTACCCAAGGCCACCACGGAGCAGCAGAGAAGGAAAAAGCCGGAAATGTTCAGAGGCTATGAACTGGCAGAGATAGCGGAGTGTACGCACATGGATGATAGCACAATCGCAAAGATGGTTAAGTCAATGAGACTGATTATATTTTTCCTTTGCTTTATCGGCTTGACCAAGACCGCACAGGCGGCACCACTCACATCCGAAGATATAACGCTGATAGCCAAGACAGTACACGCCGAAGCAGGCAATCAGGATATGGAAGGCAAAAGGCTAGTCGCAGCGGTGGTACTGAACAGGATGGACAGCGAGGTATTTCCAAACAGTGTTGAGGGAGTGTTAAGCCAAGAGGGACAGTTTGTAACGTATCGTTATCTGAATAAAACATCACCGACCATATACGACATGATGGCCGTACAGATGGAACTAAACGAGCGAAGCAATACAGAAGTGATGTTTTTTAGGACACAGCGATACGGAACAGGCGAACCACTAATGAAGGTAGGCGATCATTATTTTTCAGGATTAAGGAGGTGATGAATATGAGGGTAATAAAAAGAGCCGTCCATGTTGGCGCATGACCGGCTCCGATTGAAAGTAGAGTATTGGTTAAATACCTAGGTTT
>Ga0265299_10000596_pt1 | contig 44211 bp, 32 predicted proteins | sample AusTroGonzalo_MG_4_FD_193485 | JGI IMG/M metagenome (GOLD analysis project Ga0265299, IMG submission 193485) | Bovine rumen microbial communities from tropical cattle in Woodstock, Queensland, Australia - Gonzalo_02 | ecosystem: Host-associated > Mammals > Digestive system > Stomach > Rumen ...
CAGGGTCTGAGATTGGCTTATCCTGATCATGAGTTGGTGTATTATGATCGGGCATACAGACAATCTGTTCTGGACGGAAACATTTCAATCCCCTGGCACGCATACCATCAAAGGCCTGTGGGGAAGTCACCTCATGACAATAAAGGCGATCAATATAAAGTTGTGTAGGACCATCTGCTACCACCTGCACCACATGCTGGTCCCATATCTTATCAAAAAGGGTGTTCATTCTGCTTTCTTAAATTTATTGATACAGTCAATATATGCTTCTACTGAAGCTGTCACGATATCTGTGTTAGCACCAAATCCATAGTACAAGGCACCTTGGTACTCAACCTGCATATGTACTTTACCTACATCATCAGAGCCCTTGGAAATAGCCTGAATCGTGAATTCCTTCAGTGTCATCTGTTTCATGATTATCTTTTTCAAGGCCTTGATAGCTGCATCCACAGGACCATTGCCACTGGATGCGGCCTCAAACTTCTGTCCACTGATATCCAACCCGATAGAAGCTACACTCTTCACCCCCTTACCCGTAGTAACCTGCAGGAAATCGAGCTTCACGGCATGCTGGTCAGCAGTGTCAGCACCTGCCAACATCAGGATATCAGCATCGCTTACCTCTTTCTTTAAATCAGCCAGAGCCAGGAATTTCTCATATATCTTGTCTACTTTCTCCTCGTCGCTCACGTCAACGCCATTGATATGCAGACGGTGCTTCAAAGCGGCACGACCACTACGTGCGGTCAATACAATAGAGTTATCATCTATTCCCACCTCCTTAGGATCCATAATCTCGTAGGTCTGTACATTTTTCAACACACCATCCTGATGGATACCGCTGGAATGAGCAAAAGCATTCCGTCCTACAATAGCCTTATTAGCCTGAATAGGCATATTCATAAGACTAGACACCAAACGGGACGTGGGATAGATTTTCTGGGTATTGATATTTGTTTCAATATCGATTGACTTATGACATTTCAATATCATGGCAATCTCTTCCAAACTGGTATTACCTGCACGCTCACCAATACCATTAATGGTAACCTCCACCTGCCGGGCACCATTGAGCACACCCTCAAGCGTATTAGCTGTAGCCATACCTAAGTCATTATGACAATGAGTAGAGATTATAGCACGATCAATGTTATCTACGTGCTCCATCAGATATCGTATTTTCTTACCGAACTCGTCAGGCAAGCAATAACCCGTCGTATCAGGGATATTGACCACCGTAGCACCAGCCTTGATAACAGCCTCGACAACACGAGCCAAATACTCATTGTCTGTACGACCGGCATCCTCGGCATAGAACTCCACATCATCCACAAAACGACGAGCATATTTCACCGCAGCAACAGCTCGCTCAATAATCTCCTCGCGTGTACTATTGAATTTGAACTTGATATGCTCATCACTCGTACCAATACCAGTATGGATACGCTTATGCTTAGCATACTTCAGGGCTTCAGCTGCCACGTCAATATCACGCTGTACAGCTCTGCTTAACGCGCAGATAACAGGCCATGTGACGGCTTTTGAGATTTCAATCACCGAATTAAAATCGCCCGGACTACTAATCGGGAATCCTGCTTCGATCACGTCGACGCCCAACTGTTCCAAAGCCTTTGCCACCTGAATCTTCTCTACGGTGTTCAACTGGCATCCAGGCACCTGTTCACCATCACGCAGTGTCGTGTCGAAAATAAACAATCTGTCACTCATCTTAGTTTCTTATTTTATGTTGCAAAATCGTCAATGCATTATACAAGAAAAAGCCTTTCACACTCGGAAGTGAGAAAGGCTCTTATTTTATTCTAATGTATGTTAGCATTTACCTGCTTTATATATACGCCTCATCACTTCCGACTACATAGTTGCAGTCGAATAATAATAATGGCGTTTAGTAGGCTCTGCTGTATCATTTTAATACTTATTTCTTCTTTTCGGCTGCAAATTTACACTTTTTCAGCCAATCTTGCAAATAAATTGATACTTATTTTTACATTTGAGGCAATTCTAACCACTTAACGTAGCAGAAATCCTGACGATGAGGCAGATTCTGGTTCTTTGGGTACATACGTACAGCACACTTATACTCACCAGCCTGATGAGGAGCCAACTTAGCCTCGAAGACAAAGTTATTACCTTCACGACCCACCATCTTCAATGGTTCAATAGAGTAGATACGCTCTTCACCTTCCTTATTAATGAAGACATTTACCTTCTCCAAGCCAATGGCATCATCAAGTCCCTGCTCGTCGATAACATAACGGAGTGTGTACTCCTGACCAGTCTCCAATCCAGTTGAAGGAATATTCCATTCGGCAGAAACCACATTGATACTATCCCAACGCTCTGCGACAGTTTCCTTCCACTGAGCAATATCCTTGGCCAACTGATAGTTGTTCTTGGCAATCTCCTTGAAGCGCTTAGCCTCTTTCACATAGAACTTATCATAGTAATCGTCGAGCTGACGCTTCATGGTGTAGTGAGGAGCAATAAGGGCGATAGAGTTCTTGATAACCTTAACCCAGCCTTCGCTGATACCCTTCTTGTTCTTATTATAATAAAGAGGTATAATCTCGTTCTCGAGCAAGCCGTAGATAGTTGCAGCATCAAGACGGTCCTGATAGCCTTGAGTCTGATAGGTGCGTTTCTCTGTAAGAGCCCATCCGGCACCTTCACGATAACCTTCAAGCCACCAACCATCTTTCACTGAGAGGTTGACAACACCATTCATCTCGGCCTTCTCACCGGAGGTGCCAGATGCCTCGAGAGGACGTGTTGGTGTGTTCATCCAGATATCAACACCTGATACAAGGCGACGAGCCAACAGGAAGTCGTAGTCCTCAAGGAAGATAATCTTACCCAAGAACTCAGGACGCTGAGAAATCTCGTAGATACGCTTAATCAGACCCTGGCCAGCACCATCAGCGGGATGAGCCTTACCGGCAAAGAGGAAGATAACGGGATGCTCGGGGTCGTTCACAATCTTAGACAAGCGTTCCTCGTCCATGAACAACAGATGTGCACGCTTATAGGTAGCAAAACGACGGCAGAAGCCAATGACCAATGCATTGGGGTTCATCTTCTCAAGCAGAGCAACCACACGAGAGGGATCACCCTGATTCTTCAGCCATGTGTCGCGGAACTGCTCCCTGATATAATCAAACAACTTATTTTTCAGGGCCATACGGGTCTCCCAAATCTCCTCATCAGGACAATTGTAGATGCCGTGCCAGATTTCCTCGTTAGACTGATCGCTCATATGCTTAGCATCGAAATACTTAGCATAGACACGACGCCACTCAGTAGCACACCATGTGGGGAAGTGTACACCATTTGTGACATAGCCCACGTGATTCTCCTCGGGATAATAGCCGTTCCAGATACCAGCAAACATCTTCTGTGAAACCCATCCATGGAGCATAGATACACCATTAACCTCCTGACAGGTGTTACAAGCGAAGGTCGACATACAGAACTTCTCCCCGTGGTCATCAGGATTAGTACGCCCCATACCGATAAACTCATCCCAGGAAATACCCAACTTCTGAGGATAACCTCCCATATACTTACCAAAGAGGCCCTCATCGAAATAGTCGTGACCTGCAGGTACAGGAGTGTGAACGGTATAGAGTCCACTAGCACGTACCAGCTCCATAGCCTGATTGAAGGTCAGTCCATCCTCGATATAGTCGCACAGACGCTGCAGGTTGCAAAGTGCTGCGTGCCCCTCATTACAATGATAAATATCCTTCTTGATACCCAGTTTCTTCAGGGTGAGCACACCACCGATACCCAGCAGAATCTCCTGCTTCAAACGATTCTCCCAGTCACCACCATAAAGAGAGTGAGTGATAGGCTTATCGTATTCTGAGTTCATCTCGTTATCGGTATCAAGCAAATAGAGCTTGATACGACCCACGTTGACACGCCAAATATAAGCATGAACCGTATAGTTCATATAAGGAACGTCAACCACCATTGGCTGTCCGTTCTCGTCAAGCTGGCGCTCAATAGGCAGCGACGTAAAATTCTGAGCCTCATAGTTGGCAATCTGCTGACCGTCCATTGAGAGACTCTGTGTGAAGTAACCGAAACGATAAAGGAAGCCAATGGCACACATATCAACATTTGAGTCAGAGGCCTCTTTCAGATAGTCACCGGCCAACATACCAAGACCACCAGAGTAAATTTTCAGGGCAGAGTGCATACCATACTCCATAGAGAAGTATGCTACAGAAGGACGCTTTGCATCGGGCTTTACGTCAACATAAGCACGAAACATCTTATATACATCCTTGATACGCTTCATCAGAGCCTTGTCCTTGACAATCTCTTCCTTACGCGAAAAGCTCAGACGCTCGAGCAACATCACGGGGTTGTGCTTCACGTCGTGATAGAGTTCTGGATCGAGGTCACGGAAAAGGTCACGAGCCTCATAGTTCCATACCCACCACAAGTTGTGTGCAATCTCATCAAGGCATTTCAACTCCTCAGGAAGACGAGATTTTACAATCATCTCCTTCCATTGAGGAGCATTCACGTAGTCAGCTTTAATTTTCATATCTTTACTTATTAAGGGATTTTACATTGAATAATACTAACTTCTGGCAACGACCTTCTTCAAAGCTATGTCGTATGCCTCATAATAATACTTGATAAATTCTTTCCAAAGAGCTTTTTTAGAGAGTGTCTCAGCAGCCTTACGACAAGCATCGACCTCTGTTTTAGACATTGTTGAGAATTGCGCTACAGTGTCCTTGATATAGTCGGCCACCTCAGAATAATTATAGTCCGTACGATGTATCACACGTACACCATCCTGCAACTGACCTTCATGTCCAAATTCCTTATTGGCCCACAGTCCGAAACCAGCCAAATCGGTAGTAATACAAGGCACTTTAAATGCTACGGCCTCAAGCGGGGTATAGCCCCAAGGCTCGTAGTAAGAGGGATATATACACAGGTCATTACCCAAGACAACATCATAATAGGTAAGATTCATGATGCCATCACGACCATCCAGATAATCGGGCAGAAAAACCACCTTAACATTATCTTCATGACGATTGTGCATATCGTAATACTTCATCATATTAAGCACACTGTCGTGACCCATATTATGGAGCCAGTGAGTAACCTGCGGAACCTCCAAGGGAGTATCATAGGACTTACCACTTTCCAGTCTCTCCTGCAAGTCCTTACGAGGCTCACCTACCCAACCGGGCACAACAATGAAAGCAAGAACCTTTTTCTTCAGGTCACGGTCGCGCAACAGGCGGTTCATAGCTTCTACAAACACATCGATACCCTTATTGCGGAACTCATACCGGCCAGAGGTTGAAACAATAATCGTCTCATCATCCAGATTCTCACCCAACAGCGCATTGGCCACCTGCAACATCTTCTGACGTGCAGCCTTACGTTTCTTTGTAAACGAGGCAGCCTTTGGCACAAAACTATTGTCAAAGCCATTAGGAAGTACCACATCAACAGGTTTATCCAGCAATTCCTTGCACTCATTGGCTGTGATATCACTCACTGTTGTGAAGCAGTCGACATGCCATGCCGTCTGTTTCTCAATAGAATGCTTTGACTGCATATTCAGTTCCTCAGCCATCTGATCACCATGATAGGCAAAAAGATAATCATAGAGAGGTTTCTGATTACCGGCAATAGAACGACCAATACTTGTAGCGTGAGTTGTAAAGACGGTGGCTATCTGTGGCAACTTGTTCTTAATATAGAGAGCACCAAGACCACACATCCATTCATTAGCATGGTAAACCACCTTCTGCTTACTTGAAAGAGAGTGATGATAGAAGCTTTCTACAACCAATCCGGCTGCATATGAGAACATTGAAGCCTCATCATAGTCACCATAAGCATGAAGGGAGTCCACACGATAATTCTCCCACAACCAAGTATAAATCTCGTTTTTCTTGTCGAAATACGGTGTAAAATCCACCAGAACAGCAATTGGCTCACCAGGTATCGTCCAACGTCCGACCCTGACTTTGAGTCCCAGCTCTTTAGCTTCCCACTGCCATTCAGCAAAGAGAGAAGAATCTTCACGGAAATATGGGCACTCCTTTTCTTTCCAGAAATCGGGGCCAATAAAGATAATCTTATCTTCAAATTTTTCCTGCAAGGTTTTAGCTCGGGTTGAAAGGACGGTGTAGATACCACCAACTTTATTACAAACCTCCCAACTCGACTCAAAGATATAGTCTGGAGTTAATAGCTTTTTATTCATTTTACACGTTTTATATGGCTGCAAAGATACTTAAAATAATATTAAATCTGACAAAAACCCATAAATATTTTTCCGTTTTTCAAAAATAATTGATTTAAATCTGCTACCTTTGCATCTTTAAAACGGAAAAATATGAGAGCTATCTTGATAAGTCTCTGTGCTTTATGGAGTTTCGTGACCTACGCGCAAGACGATAAAACGACATTTCACACCTACTTATATAATAAGGAATACAAGGTGTATTTGCGTATCAATTTCTATGATCAGGATGTTATTATTCCCGACCAAGACTTGCTTGGTCCCCTACCCGGCTACCTGGGCAAAGAGCGTAACAGTTTCTGTTGGCCTATTGTCAGCGCGAAAGTCAAAGGGAATAAGGCTCACCTGCAAATGGTAAATGACTACGGCAGTGAGGATCTTGAAGCTACATTGACACGCGAGAACGATAGCATCTATGTATTAAAGCAAGGCAAAGGCTCTACCTTAAAGGTGCCTAATGACGGCAAATGGCAGAAGTTGCCAAGCACTCTGCCATTTGTCAGACCTAAACGTCAATAAGTAAGTATCTCAACACCGTGGTCCGTCATAACCAATGTATGCTCCCATTGAGCACTGGGTTTCTCATCTTCCGTGATAACCTCCCATCCATAGGGATCATCGGCATCAATAAATACGCGCCACGTACCCATATTAATCATTGGTTCGATAGTGAACACCATACCTGGCACGAGTAGCATACCTGTACCACGATGTCCGTAGTGGTTCACCTCCGGATCTTCATGGAACTGAAGTCCTACACCATGACCGGCCAAGTCGCGTACGATACCATACCCATATTTCTTGCAATGTTTCTCTATAGCATGGCCGATGTCACCAACAAAGCCCCAGGGCTTGGCAGCCTCCATACCTACCTCCAAACATTCCTTGGCGACACGTACCAGCTGTTCCTTCTCAGGTGTGGTCTTACCGATGATAAACATGCGGGAGGCATCGGCATAATAGCCATCCAAGATGGTAGTGAAGTCGACATTGATGATATCACCTTCCTCCAGAACGTCCTCTTCTTTAGGAATACCATGACATACCACCTCATTAATACTGGTACATACACTCATGGGGAATCCCTCATAATTTAAGCAGGCTGGAATGGCATGATGCTCTTCGCATACCTTTCGGCATATCTGATCAATCTCTAGCGTACTCATGCCTGCATGAATAGTTGCTGCCACAGCATCTAGAACTGCAGTGTTTACCACACCAGCCCTACGGATTCCCTCAATCTGTTCTGGAGTCTTTATCAACTCACGGGTAGGAACAAGCTTTCCCTTGTTCTCCCAATACATAATCTGCTTATCAAATTCCGTTGGTTCCTGTCCTGACAGACAGTGCCATCTACGCTTTTTTACCATTGTTTTATATTGTCTTTTTCGAAAATTCTGAAATAGTATCTATCAATGCGCCCTGATTACCCATATCATAACGCAGGCCTTTCAAACGGAAGCCAATCATGCCAGAGCGTTTCCTGACTGTTTCCAATGCCTCTGTCAATCCAATCTCTTTTGTCAAATCGCCCTCAGCATCGGCTGCTGCAATATCAGCCTCCAACTGCGTAAACACTTCTGGTGTCAATATATATTGCCCGAACACCGAACAGTATTCTTTGTCGCCCTGTTTATTCTTTACACCAAGGAATTCCTCTGCATAACTGGCCTTAGGTTTCTCTACAAAGGTATGAACATGCATGACGCGCTCGTCTTTATCCTCCCACACACCAGACATCACACCGAAATGGCTGACGGTTGACAGAGGAACAGGATATAAGCCAAGAATCAGGCGGTTATAACGTTCATAGGCTTCAATAAGCTGCAGGGCACAGGGTTTATTTGACGTAGAACGACTTAGAGTATCGCCAAGCACTAGTAATACAGGCTCATTGCCGGCAAAATGCGCAGCCTGATAAACAGCATGACCAAAGCCACGTTTCTCTGTCTGATAGACATAACGCAAGCGTTTACCTATATCCAATATCCTGTTCTCATATTCCTGACACTCTGCATTCAATTTATTTAAGTGCTCTTGCGATAAAGGACGCTCAAAGAAGTTTGTATACAGTTGACGTTCCTCTTCACTACCTAGAACCAAGCAAATCTCTTCAATACCACTCTGTACCAGTTCTTCCAACAGAATCAGGATAACAGGGCGAACCATACCATCAGGACAAGGTATTGGAAAAAAATCCTTTTTCTGGCAACGCGTCGCAGGATAGAGACGAGTACCAAAACCTGCCACAGGGATAATTGCCTTGCGCACCGTGTGAACAGGATGAATCGTCAAGCTATTTGCTGGCATGCCATTAGTTTTCAGATAGTTGACCAACTGCTGCTGGCAGTCAGCATCCTTAGCCAAGAACTGTACAGAGCCGTCACCATGTGAACCTACGCCCTTTCCACCATAAGTCATGCCTTTGATATGTTCATCAGCAAGAACAGCCTTAAGCTTCGGAGCACGTAACTCCTCTGGACAAAGGGGAGCCACATATTCATCAAATATTTTTTCCGTCTCTGTCATCAACATGCCCAAGCGCTCTATCTCGCCCTCAGCCATAAATTTTATTGCACGATTAATGACATCCTGATTAAGCCGTCCCAAAGCATCATGCAACTTTTTCTCACGCTCATTGGATGCAAAAGGATAAGCCTTATTCAAGTCAGACAGGATCTTGATTGTATTCTTTTTACCACACAGGTCAGCAAAAACCCAATATAGCGGTTTCTTGACATTCAGCGTCTGAACCTCAATCTCGTCTCCATCAAATTTCATCAGGTTAGGCTTCACACCGAAAGCGCAAGCCTGATCCAGACGTCCACAACGAGAAGAGGTACGCAACTCCCCCACATAGGCGATGTTCATCTCGCCCATGGTATTCAGATTCAAGTTATACAACAAGTTAAACGCACGAGCCACCAACACGCAAATAGCGGCCGATGACGACAAACCACTCTTCATGGGAAGCGTCATCTCCGTGATATTGATACTCACACCGCCAACCTTGTACCATTCCAACATATATGAGGCGACACCGGCACAATAGCAGAAGAAATTCTTGGAACGTGCCACACGTTTCAACTCTTGCTCGTCCATTCTACATGAGAAATCAGCGTTCTCGCCTGGTTCATCCAGGAAAGAGCACTTCACCTCAAATAGTGACGACTTCTCAACTTCTGCATAGATACCTTGTTCAATACCAGTAACGATAGCGGCACCGGGCTCGATATCAGCATTCATGGTACGATAATGGCCTGCCCAGTCTGTGTGTTCTCCAAACAGACACAAACGACCTGGCACAAATAGTTTAATCATAGTTTTGTAACTAAAATCCGAAAAGTTATGTGCAAAGGTAATCAAAAAACTACTGCTCACCAAATTTAGTGAGCAGTAATTTGATATTTAACTCATTATCTACTCTTTATCGAGTAGAATCTTCATCATCTCGACGGCTGAGTACGGAATTCTAGTACCAGGGCCGAAGATACAAGCCACGCCAGCCTTGTAGAGGAAGTCGTAGTCCTGGGCAGGAATAACACCACCGGCTGTTACCATGATGTCGTCGCGACCCAGTTTACGAAGTTCCTCGATGAGCTGTGGAATCAGCGTCTTGTGTCCAGCTGCCAGCGACGATGCACCCACGATGTGCACATCATTCTCAACAGCCTCGCGAGCAGCCTCGGCAGGTGTCTGGAACAGAGGTCCCATATCCACGTCGAAACCACAGTCGGCATAACCCGTTGCTACTACCTTTGCGCCACGGTCGTGACCATCCTGACCCATCTTGGCGATGAAGATACGAGGACGGCGACCTTCCTTCTCAGCGAACTCATCGGTCAGCTTGCAAGCCAACTCAAAGTCCTTATCGTTCTTAGATTCTGAACTATACACGCCTGAAATTGTTCTGATTACTGCTTTATAACGACCTACGATCTCCTCGCAGGCATCCGAAATCTCACCCAGAGTACAACGCAGCTGAGCTGCCTTTACAGCCAGGTCGAGCAGGTTATTCTCGCTCTTGCGACCTTCCTTGAAGTCGCGCACGCACTCGGTGATGGCCTTAAGAGCCTCATTACAAGCGGCCTCATCGCGAGCGGCACGAACCTCCTTGAGGCACTCCTCCTGTTGCTTGCGTACAGCGGTATTGTCAACCTCGAGGATATCGATAGGATCCTCGTGAGCCAAACGATACTTGTTGATACCAACGATGGTCTGCTGACCAGAGTCGATACGAGCCTGAGTACGCGCTGCAGCCTCCTCGATACGCATCTTTGGCAGACCAGTCTCGATAGCCTTGGCCATACCGCCCAGTTTCTCAATCTCCTGAATGTGCTCCCAAGCCTTGTGAACCAGCTCGTTGGTCAGGGTCTCAACATAGTAAGAACCAGCCCACGGGTCAATCTGTTTACACACCTTAGTCTCATTCTGGATATAAATCTGAGTGTTACGAGCGATACGAGCCGAGAAGTCGGTAGGCAGAGCGATAGCCTCATCAAGGGCATTGGTATGCAGCGACTGGGTGTGACCCAGCACAGCAGCCATAGCCTCGATACAAGTACGGCCTACGTTATTGAACGGGTCCTGCTCGGTGAGTGACCAGCCTGATGTCTGCGAGTGGGTACGCAGCGCCAGCGACTTAGGATTCTTGGCACCGAAGCTCTTTACAATCTTAGCCCACAGCAGTCGGCCAGCTCGCATCTTGGCAATCTCCATAAAGTGGTTCATACCGATAGCCCAGAAGAAGCTGAGACGAGGGGCGAAAGCATCCACATCGATACCCGCATTCACACCCGTACGCAGGTAGTCCATACCATCTGCCAAGGTGTAAGCCAGCTCGATATCAGCTGTAGCACCAGCCTCCTGCATGTGATAACCTGAGATAGAGATGCTGTTGAACTTAGGCATTTTCTGCGAGGTGTACTCGAAGATATCAGCGATAATCTTCATGGAGAATGCAGGTGGGTAGATATAGGTATTACGCACCATAAACTCCTTCAGGATATCATTCTGGATAGTTCCAGCCATCTCCTCGAGCTGAGCACCTTGCTCCAGACCTGCTACAATGTAGAATGCCAAGATAGGCAATACGGCACCATTCATGGTCATTGACACAGACATCTTGTTCAAGGGGATACCAGAGAAGAGCACCTTCATGTTCTCCTCGTTACAGATACTTACACCAGCTTTACCTACATCGCCAACCACACGAGCATTATCGGGGTCATAACCACGGTGTGTAGGCAGGTCAAAGGCAACAGAAAGACCCTTCTGACCAGAAGCCAGATTACGGCGATAGAAAGCGTTTGACTCCTCAGCGGTAGAGAATCCGGCATACTGACGGATGGTCCAAGGCTTGAAGGGATACATCATTGAATACGGACCACGCAGATAAGGAGGGATACCAGCCGTAAAGTCAAGGTGCTCCATCCCTTCGAGGTCTTCTTTTGTATAAACTGGGCGCACCTCGATGTGCTCTGGGGTTTTCCAGTTGGCCTCAATACCATTATCTTTAATCCACTTGGCACCATCCTGAGCCTTGATGCCTGCATAGATATCAATATCTTTAAACTGTTTACGCATAATTCAAGTCTCCTATTCTTTAAATACCAAGTTTCTGATTATATTCTTTCAAAGTCTCAAGCACGTTGCACTTCACGTGAACAAAGTTCTCGATGCCAGCAGCCTTCAGATCCTCCATGCATGCAGGAGCACCAGCTACCACGAACATAGCGCGACCATTCAAGTACTTAAATGCAGGGATAGCGTACTCAGCATACTCATCGTCGCTCGAGCAGATAACAATGATATCAGCCTTTGCCTCGAGAGCAGCATCAACACCCTCCTCAACGGTCTTGAAGCCGAGGTTGTCAATCACCTTATAGCCTGCGCAAGCCAGGAAGTTGCAAGAGAACTGCGCACGAGCCTGACGCATAGCCAGATTACCAATAGTGAGCATGAATGCCACAGGAACCTTGGTCTCTTCGGTATGGATACGCAGATCCTCGAAGTCGGCAGCAAGGCGTGTGCTCTCAATAGCCTTGAAAGCCACAGTCTCCTCGCCCTGATGGTGCACACCACCACAACCGCAGTTATGCTTGTAGGCACGCTTGCTATCACTCTTCTCTGTGAAGTTCGGGAACTGGTTGGTTCCAAGCAGGAACTCCTTGCGCTTGGCTGCATCGCCATGACGCTTCACGTTGGTAGCATTGATATCGTCCTGAATGGTTCCTGCCTTGATTGCAGCCAAGAAGCCACCCTCCTCTTCTACCTTCAGGAATATCTTCCACGCCTCTGTAGCCAAAGCATCAGTGAGGTGCTCAATATAGTAAGAACCAGCTGATGGGTCAACGATACGGTCGAAATGACACTCCTCCTTAATCAGCAACTGCTGGTTACGGGCAATACGCTCTGAGAAATCAGTAGCTTCCTCGTAAGGAGCATCAAACGGCGTAACCACCATAGAATGAACACTACCCAGAGCAGCACTCATAGCCTCTGTCTGCGAACGCAGCAAATTGACATAGCTATCAAACAGCGTCTGATTATAAGTAGAGGTGGTTGCGTTGATAATCATCTTACAAGCGCAATCGCACTTAGGCTCGTACTGCTTCACAATCTGAGCCCACAACAGACGGGCGGCACGGAACTTGGCAATCTCCATGAAATAGTTCTCGCTCACGCCCATATTGAACTTTATTCTCTTCGCAGCAGTATCAACATCAACACCAGCATCAGTCAACTGTTGCAGATATTCGTTACCCCAAGCCAACGCATAGCCCAACTCCTGTACGATATAAGCACCAGCATTATTGAGGGCATCACTATGAACCACAATACCACGGAAGTTGGGATACTCCTTGAGCGACTCGGCCAGTTTAGGGCCGAATGCCAGGATAGGCGAAACATCCTTACCCTTGAGTACCATTTTCTTCATGGGGTCCCATTCAATAGAGCCCACTATCTTATCCTTGTCGTATCCTTTCTTCTGCCAATAGGTTTTGAGGATTTCTGCCAGTTCGAGCGAATGACGCTGACAGGTAGAGAAGTTCACCTCAACATACTCACAATAGATACCCTCGAGCAAAGTCTCAACAGTATCCATAGATACCATATTACCAGGAATCTTGAAACCTAACGAGTCGATACCCTTATTCAGGATGTCGAGTGCCTTAGCGTTTGCAGCCTTGGGATCGCTGACATCAATATTCTGACGGACATACCACTCATTTGAGTCCTTCTTGTTTCCACGTACAAACGGAAACTCTCCTGGGAGAGCATCTGGTGTCTTCAGGTTCGCCAAATCTTCACGGCGGTAGAAAGGTTGTACATTAAAACCTTCGTTGGTTCTCCATACCAAGCGCTTCTGGAAGTCGGCACCTTTCAGGTCAACCTCAATCTTGTCGAGCCATTCCTGTTTGGTCGGCGCCGTGAACTCGGTAAAGAGTTTCTCCTTATTGTTTGACATAATTTCTTAGAGTATTATTAATATAAGTTTTAAGTTCTAGTTTGCAAAGATAAGCAGAATATCTGAAACCAACAAATGAAAAGAGGGAAAAAATCATATTTATTTTTTTATTATTCACAATTATTTCTTACTTTTGCACCGTTATGATAAACAAGCGACAAAAATACGATGAGTTGTTACCACAATTGGCATCACTCATCGAGGGCGAGAAAGAAGAGATGAGCGTACTGGCAAATGTCAGTGCTGTATTGAAAGAACGATTCAACTGGTTCTGGGTTGGCTTCTACTTAGAGCGTGAAGGTGAACTGCGCCTAGGGCCGTTTCAAGGCACTTTGGCTTGTATGCATATTAAAATAGGAAGAGGCGTCTGTGGCACTTCATTTGAGCAACAGCAGAGCATCGTTGTACCTGACGTAGAACAGTTTCCTGGACATATTGCCTGTTCAAGCCTGTCACGCTCAGAAATTGTAGTCCCCATCTTCGACAAGACTCACCGTCCTGTTGGTGTACTTGACATCGACAGTACAGAGCTCAACACCTTTGACGAGTGCGACAGACAGAATCTGGAGCGCGTTTGCGAGATTATCACCAAGACATTATATTCATGAACACGCAGACTATCTTTGCCAAACTGATAGCCCAAAGCCTGAATCTGAGTGTTGAGGCTGTGGGCAACACCTTATCTTTATTAGAGGAAGGATGCACCATTCCTTTCATCTCACGCTACAGGAAAGAACGCACAGGTGCGCTCGATGAAGTGCAGATTGCAGCCATCAGCGACGAGAACGAGCGTCTGAAGGAAATTCAGAAGCGTAAGGAGACAGTCATCAAGACGATTACAGATCAGGAGAAGATGACACCTGAGCTACAGAAGCGCATCGAGCAATGTTGGGACAGCACGGAATTGGAAGATATCTACCTGCCCTACAAGCCTCGCCGCCGAACTCGCGCGCAAGTGGCTCGCGAACAAGGACTTGAGCCTTTGGCTCAGATTCTGTTGCTGCAACGTGAGCGCGACCCCGAACGCGCAGCGCAAGCTTTCGTAAAAGGTGACGTAAAGGACGCCGAGATGGCCATCAAAGGTGCACAGGATATCATTGCAGAAACGGTGAGTGAAGACGAACGCTCGCGCCAGCAGTTGCGTGGTGCCTATCGTCGCACGGCTATCATCACGTCAAAAGTTGTGAAAGCAAAGGTCGACACAGACGAAGCCGCAAAATATCACGACTATTTTGATTGGCACGAGCCACTGAAACGCTGTTCCAGCCACCGTTTGCTGGCTATGCGCAGAGGTGAGAACGAGGGTATCCTACGTCTGAGTATCGATCCTATTGATGATAACGAATGCATTGAGCGTCTGCAGCGTCACTATGTCTACGGACATACAGCTTGCGGAAACCTGGTAGCCGAGGCCGTTGAGGATAGTTATAAACGACTCCTTAAGCCCAGCATTGAAACAGAGTTTGCCAATCAGAGCAAAGAACAGGCCGACGAAGAAGCAATCCGTGTGTTTGCAGAGAATCTGCGACAGCTACTGCTTGGTGCACCTTTAGGACAGAAGCGCGTGATGGGCGTAGACCCAGGCTTCCGCACTGGCTGCAAAGTGGTATGTCTGGATGCTCAGGGCAACCTACTCCACCATGAAGCCATCTTCCCCCATCCGCCTATTAATAAACGCATGCAGGCTACGGTCCACGTACAACAGATGCTGGAACAGTATCATATCGAGGCAATAGCTATAGGAAATGGTACGGCCAGCCGTGAGACAAAGACTTTCATTGAAGAGACGATTAGCGAACAGTCAAAAGCGAGCAATCAAAAGCCCCAGGTTTTTGTAGTTAGCGAGGACGGCGCTTCTGTCTATTCCGCATCAAAAGTGGCTCGCGACGAGTTCCCTGACGAGGATGTCACCGTTCGCGGTGCCGTCTCCATCGGACGCCGTCTGATGGATCCATTGGCAGAGTTAGTGAAGATTGACCCCAAGAGCATTGGAGTAGGACAATATCAACATGACGTTGACCAGACAAAATTAAGACACCAGCTTGATCAAACAGTAGAAAGCTGCGTCAATCAAGTTGGAGTCAACTTAAACACCGCCTCCAGTCATTTACTGCAATACGTTAGCGGACTGGGAGTTACACTCGCAAAGAACATCATAGACTACCGCAAAGAAAACGGTGCTTTTACTTCGCGAGCCCAACTCAAGAAAGTACCCCGCTTAGGACCTTCAGCCTACCAGCAATGTGCAGGATTTTTGCGTATTCCCGATGCAAAGAATCCGCTCGACAACAGCGCTGTTCATCCAGAGAGTTACCCCATCGTAGAACAGATGGCAAAGGACTTGGGATGCACAGTAAAGGACCTGATTGAACAAAAGGATTTACGTGCCCAGTTGGACATTAAGAAATACGTAACACCCGAGGTTGGTCTCCCGACGCTGACCGACATCATGAAGGAGTTGGAGAAGCCCGGACGCGATCCTCGCGAGCAACTGGAAGTGTTCGAATTTGACAGTCGCGTGCAGACAATCGACGACTTGGAGGTAGGCATGATGCTGCCCGGCATCGTGACCAACATCACCAACTTTGGTGCTTTTGTTGATATTGGCGTGCACCAGGACGGACTGGTACATATCTCGCAGATGGCCAATCGTCGCATTGCTCATCCTACGGATGTAGTCAAGCTGCATCAGCACGTCACCGTTCGGGTTATTGAGATTGACCATCGTCGTCATCGCATCTCATTATCCATGAAGCAATAAAAAGTCCGACGTCGTCGGACTCTTAGTCCGTAGGCGACGTACTGACAGTCCGACGCCTACGGACTGCAAACAAAAAGGGGATACGCCAACTGCGGCGCATCCCCCTTATTATTTGAATTAAATTCGTTCCTTAGAAGTTGTAGTAGAAACCGAAGTTGAAGGTATTCACGTTGAATGTTCTCAGGAGGTTAATCTGTGTCTGAGAGTCACCAACAGCAGGAGAGCTAACACTAACGTTGAATACAGGATTAGCGTGAGCAACGATGCTGATATGATCAGTCAAATTGTAAGAAATACCAGGAGTTACATTCAGTCCGAAGTAGTTGTCTGCATCAGCATCCTTGGGCTTATGGTTAATGTAGTAAATACCACCATCAACGAAAACCTTTACCTTACCAATCTCCAGGGCGTTGTAACGCAGATAAGGATTGATTTTGAATTCGTTATAAACATCCTGAGAAGCAGTGTATGAAAGAACAGCACCAACACCGAACTGCTCGTTGAGGCTCATACCGATTTCAGGAGCAACAGTGATAATAGACTTGTTAGCTGCATTAGCCTTTGTCTGGAAGTTCAAAGTACCACCGACGTACATCTCATTCTGTGCGTTCATAGTTAAAGCTGCAAACAAAGCAACCATTGACAACAAAATTTTCTTCATAGTTTTATAAAATAAATTTGTTAAACTTTTCCGCCTTTGAATAGCGGGTTATTAATGATTTCGGGTGCAAATGTACAAAAAACTTTAATACTGCCAAACATTTTTCTAAAAAAAAATCACATTTTGCTCAAAAAGATGATAAATCCTTGCTATTTTCGATTAAAATATGTACCTTTGCATGGTTGAATACACTAACAATATGAACAACAAACCGAAGTTTATTGCAGGGCCTTGCGTCATTGAGTCTGCCGAGCTGTTGGACACCGTTGCCAGCACATTGGTTGACATCAATCGTCGACTGGGTACAAATATTATATTCAAGGCCTCATTCGACAAGGCCAACCGCACCTCTATCAGCTCTTTTCGCGGACCTGGTATTGACAAGGGATTGCAGATGCTGAGCGACATTAAATCGAAGTACGGATTACAAATACTGACAGACATCCACGAAGCGTGGCAAGCCGAGCCTACAGGACAGGTTGCAGACGTTATCCAAATTCCAGCCTTCCTCTGTCGGCAGACTGATTTGCTGGTAGCTGCAGCAAAGACAGGCAAGACTGTCAACATCAAGAAAGCGCAGTTTCTGAGCGGTCGTGACATGAAATATCCTATAGAAAAGGCAAAAGATGCAGGTGCAAAAGAGGTATGGCTCACTGAGCGTGGCAACATGATGGGCTATGGCAACCTGGTGGTAGACTTCCGTAACATCAGTGACATGCTGGAGATTGTGCCCACGGTGGTAATGGACTGCACCCATAGCGTGCAGCGTCCTGATGCAAAAGGAGGCAAGACTGGAGGCGATCGCCGCTTCGTTCCATCCATGGCTTTGGCTGCAAAGGCTTTTGGGGCTACTGGTTACTTCTTTGAAGTACACCCCACCCCAGACCAAGGATTAAGCGACGCAGCAAACATGTTAGAGTTGGACAAATTGGAAGATTTAGTAAAGAAACTGATTTCATGACGACAAGAGAATACGGTATACAGGCAATAAAAGACGAAGCAGAGGCCTTGCTTGATATGATTCCCAAGATGGACGACCAGTTTGACAAGGCCGTCGATCTGATGCTCAATTGTAAAGGTAAGGTTATCGTTACAGGTGTAGGCAAGAGCGGACATATCGGCGCAAAAATAGCAGCAACACTGGCTTCAACAGGCACCCCTTCATTTTTTATCAACCCATTGGACGTCTTTCATGGCGACTTAGGTGTGATGACACATGATGACGTGGTGCTTGCCATCTCTAATTCAGGTCTGACAGACGAATTATTGCGTTTCATACCTATGGTACTTCACATGGAGATACCCATTATCGGTTTGAGCGGCAATCCCACGTCGCTGTTGGCCAAATACTCTACTTGTCATCTGAATGTTGGCGTCAAGAAGGAGGCCTGTCCACTGAACCTGGCACCAACCAGCAGTACCACTGCTGCATTGGCTATGGGTGATGCTTTAGCTATCGCTTTAATGCAGAAAAGGAATTTCCGTCCACAGGATTTTGCACATTTCCATCCAGGCGGAGAACTCGGCAAACGTTTGCTGACAACTGCTCAAGACGTGATGCGCAGCAATGACATGCCCATTCTCTCACCAGAGACACGCCTCGGCGAGGCCATCATGATAGTCAGCGAAGGCAAGTTGGGACTTGGTGTAGCTGAGGTCGACGGCACCATTGCCGGATTGATTACTGACGGTGATATCCGTAGAGCCATCGAACGCTGGCAAGCCGATTTCTTCAATCATACCGTCAGCGACATCATGACGCGCACGCCAAAGACTGTAGAACTGGATACGAAGATCACAGAGATTCAACGCATTATGCAACAATATAAGATTCATTCCGTATTGGTCATCAGTAAAGACAACCATCTATTGGGCGTCGTAGACCATTACTCGTGTATGATTTAAGAGGAATAAAAGGATGTATGAACGCACTTAAGAAAGTTCTGATTCTAATAGCGCTGATGCTGCCATTGGCAACGTCGGCAGATTATCTTTTCAAGACATTGGATGCCCGCAACGGACTGACATCCAGCCAGATTAACTGCATCACAAAGGATTCGCGCGGTTTTATCTGGTTGGGAACTCCTGCTGGTCTCTACCGTTTTGACGGATATATCTTCAAGCATTTCCAGACAGACTCTCAGGATGGCTCGTCGCTTCCTGACAGTTATATAGAGTCTATTCAAGAAGCCTATGATGGCAACCTGTGGGTTAAGACAATAGCAGGCTACTGCATCTACCACCCGCAATCAGAGAGTTTTGAGCGCGACATGCGTCAGGCTTTTGCTCGTCTGGGAATCAAAGATGTGCCAGAGCTCATCTATATTGATCGTCACAAGAATCTCTGGGGCTATATTTCTGGAAGAGGTGCTATCAGCTATAACACACAGCAGCAACTGTTCTATGAATTTCCAGAATCAAACGACTCTTATGGTATCCCACAAGGTAATGTCTGTTCTATTGGCGAATGCAAAGATGGCGTTATCTATGTTTATGACGACGGACGTATTGTCTGCTTGGACATCATCCACCAGCAAAACGTGGTTTGGCGTAACTACGACATTGCCAGCAAAGGACTCCGCAAGACTAGTTCGCTACGCGTATTCACCGATCAGAAAGATAACATCTGGCTCTATGGACAAGGTACGCTGTTTCTTTATAACAAGAAGATTAAGAGTTGGGACACCAGTATTGGCGACCAACTGGATTTGACAGGCATCAACGTAGATAATGCCGTCTACGCTATGGGAGGCGACCGTAGCGGAAATATCTGGCTAGGCACCAACCTGCCCTATCTGCTAAAAATGAACGTCAACACCCATGCCATTGAGAATGTTCAAACCAAGAGTCTCAACTCAACACGTCTGGTTGAAAACAACATGGGTATCCGCAGTATCTATGTTGACGATACGGACCTTCTGTGGATAGGAACGGCAAAATCTGGTGTTGCCTACATGGGACAGAACATCTACAAATTTGAATCTCAGAAACTTGGTGACATCACAGCTATCGTAGAAGACAGCACTGGAAAAGTGTGGTATGGCACCAGTGACAAAGGTATCATAGATTTCGACGGCAAACTCGCCAGCAATAAGATTTCTGCTATGGCATACACCAAGGACGGAAGTCTTTGGGTGGGCTCTCCACAAAATGGTATTACGCGCATCAAGAATGGTGTATCACATATATACTCTGTAGCCAACGACAGCACACAACGCATGATGATTGATGATCATATCAATGCGCTAGAATCAGATAAAGCCGGCAACCTCTGGATAGCTACCGATGGCGGTCTTCAGGTTTACAACCCTCGCGTCAACCAATTTTCTAACTACACCAAGAAGAATGGTAAGATAAGGGTCAACAACATCACGTCGCTATTCTACACCAAAGGCAACAAGATGTTGATAGGAACCTCAGAGGGACTTATCATCATGAACATCTCTACTGCAGAGATGCGCCAGTACACAGGTAACTCTACCAACCTGTCGAAGTTTACCAACAATTATATCACACAGGTCTTCGAGGATTCTCGTGGTCTGATATGGGTTGGTACACGTGAAGGTGTGAATATTTGGAATCCTAACAACGACAACCTTGATTACCTGACAGAAAAGAACGGACTGTGCAACAACAACATCTGCGGTATAGCCGAGGATGCCAGCCACAACGTATGGTTGTCAACCAGTAATGGCGTCAGCCGAGTTGTCATCCAGAGAAATCATGAAAACGACACCTATAACTACGGTCTTTATAACTACACACGCAACGACGGACTTCAGAGCGACGAGTTTAATGTTGGCTCTATTCTCATTCGCCGCGACGGAAACGTGGTGATGGGCGGTCTGAACGGTATCAACTGGATACGTCCTAAGACAATTGACGAGACTGTCAGTCTGCCACGTGTTATGTTAACACAGTTGTTTATTGGTGAAGAAGAGATTCTGGTAGGTCACTCTTACAATGGAAATATTCCTCTGGCACAAGCCCTCAACGAAAGTAGCCGCATCCAATTGAAGAGTGATCAGAATACCATCACCATCAAATTTGCCGCCGGCAACTACAACCAGAGTGAGCGCCTGCAGTTTATGTATGAGATGGAAGGGTTGGACAACAACTGGCATGACGGCGATGCGCTAAAACATGGTGTCACTTTCACGAATCTTTCACCTGGCACCTATAAGCTCCATGTAAAAGCTGTCAGCGCAGAGGGAGCAGTCAGCAATCAGGAGCGTGTCATCGAAATCGTAGTAGCACGTCCTTGGTTCCTCCAGTGGTGGATGATTGGCATCTATGCACTCATCCTTATCATCATCATCTACATGTGGAAACAAGGTATGGATCGTATACGTCTATTGTGGAAGAAAAAGAAGGCTATCCTCGGCGAACTCGTACAACAGCGCGAGGAAATCAAATCGGCTAGTGATGACTTACGTCAGCCTATGTCGCGCATGACGACAATCATTATGAACCTCTCAGAAAAAGAGAGTACGCTGGAAGAACGAGAGCAACTCAATGCACTTCACGCACAGATGCTGCAACTCATCACTCGTGTTAGCGATATGCAAACAATACTTGAGAATCCTGAAGAAAGAGCCAAAAAGGCTGTTCAGAAGCATTTCGAGATTAACGCCAAGGGTGAGATGAGTTTGCCAGACTTACTGAGCGAAGAACTCACATCCGAGATTCGCCCCTATCAGGCAGAACTCCCAACAGCAAAATTCCGTGTTGTTTTCATTGATGACAACGTTGAGTTTATCAAGTTCATCAAGTCGCACCTAAAGTTTGTTTATGAGTTCCATACCTATAACGACATTCATAAAGCAGCTACTGATATCGAAGCGATGATGCCAGATTTGGTTGTATGTAAGCAAGATATGCCAACTATGACTGGAAGTGAGTTGTGCAATAACATCAAGATGCACCCCACACTCAATCGCATCAAGTTCGTGCTGATGACTGACACAAAACTCTCGCCACAAGAGATAACGAGCCAGAACATCACAATGGGTGCCGATGACTATTTGGCTAAACCTTTCAACCTGCAAGAAGCAGTGATGCGCTTCAACAAGCTGTTGGGTGTCGGCCCTATTGAGATTAAGACAGATTTGATTGAGGGTGCTGAGACACGTGAACTGGAAGGTCGCAACTCAAGTATGACTACTGCCACAGAGAGTATGGATTTGGCTACTTACAATCCAAGTGCCAATGATATTGAGGAAGATGAGCAGATGAAGTCATTATCCATACAGATCGTAAGAGACCATACCGCATCGGCCATGGAACAGAACTACACTTTCACCGATGACCAGGATGAGATGCACGAGAAATTCAGTATGACTGAGAGTATGGATCAACAGCTCATCACTAGTATTGAGCAGTACGTACAGCAGAATATGAATCGTGGCACCATCAATCTCGAGGATATGGCAGAAGCGATGGGTATGAGCATGAAGCCTTTCTTCCAAAAGGTACATGACATCACAGGCAAGACACCTGCAGAGATTGTACGCGACCTACGTCTGCGCCATGCATGCATCCTGCTCCAGCGCACAAATATCAATATGAGTGAGTTGGCATCACACGTAGGATTCGCTACTGGAGAACATTTCATCAACCTTTTCAAGGAGCGTTTCGGAATGACGCCTTCTGAATACAGGCTTAAACACCGCAAATGACAATATTAGGATATAAGATGGCAAGTGCTGCTTTCATGGCACTTGCCTTATTTTCGACAAACAAATTAAATGCACAGGATAACCTCACTTCCGACACGTTGATTTATCGGCAGTTGAAAGACTATAATGTAACGTTCTCGGATAACAACAGCGTAACACTCCTCATGTCTGGACAGGAAAAGTTTGACGATATGTTTGCAGCTATCAGACAAGCAAAACATAGTGTCCACTTGGAGTATTTCAATTTCCGCAACGACTCAATTGCCATGCTTCTCTTCGACATTCTGAAGGAAAAGCGCAAAGAAGGCGTAGAGATTCGCGCCATGTTCGATGGTTTTGGCAATGACTCCAACAATCAGCCCCTACGCAAGCACCATCTGGAGGCCCTGCGAAAAGACAGTATTGACATCGTAGAATTCGACCCGATCCGTTTTCCCTGGGTCAACCATATTTGGCCACGCGACCATCGTAAGATTGTAGTCATCGACGGAAGTATTGCCTATACAGGAGGTATGAACGTTGCCGACTATTATATAAAAGGTACGGAGCAGGTAGGTGCTTGGCGCGACATGCACTGTCGTATTGAGGGTGGCGCCGTCAATGTGCTGCAACAGATTTTCTGTAGGATATGGAAGAAAGCCACTGGCGAGGATCTCCTCTCACAGCCTCAGTACTTCAGGGCCTATGAACCTACAGCCATGAAAGGTCTCAAGCCAGACACGACAGCAACAGCAGGGAAGAAACTGGTGGGTATCATTAATCGTGAGCCTCATATCACGAATGATGCCATGCGCTACTTCTATGTCAATGCCATCAACGATGCCAAAGACTCTATCCACATCATCAACCCCTACTTCACCCTGATTCCCTGCATCAAGAAGGCTATCAAGCAGGCTCTGAAGCGAGGTATCAAAGTGGACATCATGCTATCTGCCAAGAGCGATATTCCCCTGACACCGGACTGTGCATTCTATAACGCTCATAAATTGATGAAGCGCGGTGCAAATGTATGGCTTTACCAACCAGGTTTCCATCATTCTAAGATTATGATGGTCGACGGGAAATTCTGTACTGTTGGCAGTACCAACCTGGATGCCCGCAGCACACGATTCGACTACGAAGAGAACGCCGTGATTATTGACAGTTGCACCACACGAGAACTGGATGATATGTTTGAGCGTGATAAGAAGGAAAGCATCTACCTGACGCCACAGACATGGAAAGAATTCCGCACGCCCTGGCAACGTTTCCGTGGCTGGTTTGCCCACCTGTTGCGTCCTTTCCTCTAACCTTTTATCGCATCCAGCATCATCTGAATCTCGCCTTTACCAATATGGTGTCTGGAAATAACGTCCTTTTCTGTTAAATAGAAAGCGCTTTCTAGCGACGTGTAAGCCGCACTATTACCAAGGTAATTACGGAAAGACTCAATGGCTCCTGTGATATCACCTGAGAACCATAAGCAATAGCCCTGATAAAGGTAACAGTCTACCTGTGGATGCTCTTGTGCCAACAGTTGAGTGAAATATTTCTTGGCCTCATCAAAACGACCATCAATAGTCAGAACCCATGCCAAAACAAGTATTACATCCATATCCGATTCATTCAGATAGTTCAACTTATAGAGCAGTTTGAGCGCATCATCACATTGACGTAGGTTTGCCATGCATATAGAAACATTGAGCATATAAGACCTGGACTCTGAGTTTATCTCAAGCAATTGTTTGTAAATTACAAGAGCCTTATCATATGATTCCTGATAGAAATAGGCACGGGCCAATCCTGCAAGCGCCTTCTTATCACCTGGTTTCAGTTTCAAGGCCTCCTCAAACCACTCAATTTCCATCTCTGCATCACGATCTATAGATACCTGACGTAAATGTCCACGCAACATATAATACTGATAGTCACGCTGTTCTTCAGGATAAGATAATAGCAAGTAATCAGCCTCAGAATGACACTTGCGCTTTACCAAGAAGTTCACGACCTCGCTCATACGCTTGGTCAAAGGCGTCTTGCTCAACAACTTATTAGAAAAGAAGAGATAATGGGTCATCTCATCAAAAGGATTCACGAACTCCTGACGAACAGAATACAGGCGGAAGAATCGATAGAGGTCCTGAAGATACATACGCCTGATATATGCAGGTGATTTCTTCTCTTCGTCAGCCACCGTCCCTCCCATAGGCATTGGCATCGCTTCACCTTCTTCTATCATCTTTACAATATGTGCGGGCATGCGACCAATTACTTGGTCAAAACTCAGCAGAAAAGAGTATTTGTCACTATCACAGAAAGCTCCCGTCAAGATAAGAGAATGCAAGAATTTCTTTCCTTTCTGGCTTTCCCATACCCGACTAATAGCAGGATGAGCAACATAAAAAGGAACGAACCAATTTGACAACTCATAAAAAAAAGAAAAACGTTTCATCTGCGAGAAGCCAGCGAAATAGATATCAGAGCCTTCTTTCTGCATATTCGTCATTCGCATCACGCTCCGCTCCATTCTCTCCATATCAAGCTCTGCCTCATCAGGATGCAGGATATCCCCCAATGTATCCTCATCCATTTCCTCCAATCCCTTTTGGGTCATCTTGAAATGATTGCCCTTCATGATATCCGGAATAATCTCATCATGAATCTTCTTCTGATCACTCTCCGTATTTTTACAAAAGAAAAGCTGCATCTGCAGTTCTGTCAATTCCTGACACATTGCATCATCAGTACAGATCTCTGCAACGGCCTGCTGCAACTCCGGATAGATTAGAGACTTTCTATCATCAATCGTCAGCGCCCACCCTATCAATGCACGCTGACGAACATAAATATCGGTTGACTGTTTATATACGTTTATCAACGTTAATACCTTATTCACGTCAAACGTATTCAGAGCTGCCAATGTTATTGCACTAACAAGCAACTGCTGGTCTATGGAATCTACCGTAGGCGATAGTAAGATATCCACGAATTGTTCTGATAGCGAGTCTTTCCATTGGCGTGACGTCAACACATATTCAAAGAGATTACTCATCAGAGACTGATGACGCTGATTCAGTTGCAAACTCTTGTTTGCCCTGATATGCGCTGGTTCCAAATCCAGTATCGCTGTCTCACTGACATAGTTTTCCATTTCCTCTCTTATGCCAGCCACCCCCCATTCCGTTCTATTTTTACGCGGACGCTGATAGGTAGTCATCCAATAGGTATTATTACGATAGAGATGATGAGCCCGTAAATCCATAACCAAAGCATACAGACGCCTAAGCAATTGCGCATAGACCTGTTCGCGTTCTGGATCATTTGCCCCACGCGTCCAATAGTCGGACATCAATTCATAATCGACCTTAATAGCCGACAACTTATCCAAGCCAGACATTTGTGGATACGATAGGAGATAATTCTCCAAGCCCTGAATACCAGCTAAGAGTTTATTATTCGTGATGTTCTCTATAATACAATCTAATGGATTTTTTTTCTGCATGTATCTCCCCTTTGTGCCTATTTATTAAGCCATTTGTTAGCCCTTGTGATATCCTGTTGGCGTGGCTGACGTACACCATTAAAGTGGATTTCCGAAGGCAAGGAATCTGTTACACTCTCCTTCAGTCCACATCGTTGTGCAATCAGTTTTGCGTAATATCTCACACCATGCTTATTAATGGAATCGCAAGCCTCACCATAAGCCTTCAGCATTCCTTTTGTCAGACGTTGACGCAGTGTATCATTCTGCGACACCTCACTGGCAACCATTGCGCCCATACAGACATCATTCCATTGTGTATCATAAAGCACTTCAGCCCCAAGCAGTTTTGCAGCAGTAGCCTGAGGCTGAGGTAAGAACATGGCATCCATTGTCTCTGTCTCTAACATCTGAAGACGCACGCCGAGGTCGTTAACCTGAATTCTAAAAACATGCTCATTGACGACAGAGGCGCTATCTATAAGTGCGTCTGCCAACATCGCTGTAGCCGAATAACGCGTCATCGCAATCATCTTGTTCTCAAGTTGTCCCAGTTTCTTCAAACGGGCATGTTTTCCTGCCACTAATTGCCATTGCAGGTCAGTAGCAGTCAGATAACGCAACTGCATGCCTTGGCTTTTCAAACGTTCTGCTCTCACCAAATCCGTAACCATTGCATCCACCCATCCATTCCGAATGGCTGTGTCGCAATCCATCTGAGCCTGATAGGGGTAGAGGCTCACACTGACACCTTGGCATTCAAACAAACCCTCGTCCTCTGCCACATATAATGGCAGACAGTCAATTGTGGGCATCACCGCAATACGCAGCGAGCTGGAATCAGACTCCCACGTATCTTGTTCATTTTCCGTTTGCGTATTATCACCACCACCTGTACATGCAGTAAAACACATGAGAACAGTAGCGAGAGTAAAAAAAAGTCTTGTTGCGTTCATCGTGGTGCAAAAGTACAAAATTCTTTTGTAACAACGAAATCATTCAATAAAATACAAGAGTTAATAAAGTAAAAAGCCTTGTAAGAAGCCTTTGAATTTTGTAACTTTGCATCAAACTTGATATAAGACAACTCAGAATGGCAAAGGATAAGACAGCATATGTCTGCGAGAATTGCGGACAGGAATCGGCAAAATGGATTGGGAAGTGTCCATCATGCGGACGATGGAACACATTCAAGGAAATCAAAATCAGCACAGATAACGTCAGACAGAGTGCTACCTCTGCTGCAACAAAGACGGCTCATGCCCTACGCACTAACCGTATTATGAGACTTAGCGAGATAAGCGGTCATGACGAGAAGCGTATAGACATGCAGGATGAGGAACTCAACCGCGTTCTTGGCGGCGGTTTGGTACAAGGTTGCATCGTATTGCTTGGTGGCGAACCGGGCATAGGAAAATCTACGCTTTCTCTACAGACCATGCTTCGCCTTACAGACAAGCGCATCCTTTACGCCAGTGGTGAGGAGAGTGTCCATCAGTTAAAGATGCGTGCAGAGCGTATTTTGAACGGCCAACCCAATCCTGAGAACTTCATGATTCTTTGCGAGAATTCGCTGGAACATATCTTTGAACATATCAAGGAAGAGCTACCAGACCTAGTTGTAATAGACTCCATACAGACCATTTCCACTGAAGATGTTGAGTCTAGTGCAGGTTCGGTGGCTCAGGTACGCGAATGTGCTGCTGCCTTATTGCGATTTGCCAAGACAAGCGGTGTGCCCGTCATCCTGATTGGACATATCACCAAGGAAGGTACTTTGGCAGGTCCTAAGGTACTAGAACATATCGTTGACACAGTTATTCAGTTTGAGGGCGACCAACACTATATGTATCGCATTCTGAGAAGTATCAAGAATCGTTTTGGTAGTACATCAGAACTGGGTATCTACGAGATGCAACAAAACGGACTCAGACAGGTGAACAACCCATCTGAGTTGTTGCTCACCCAAGACCACGAAGGTCTTTCTGGCATTGCAATCTCCAGTGCTATTGAGGGCGTACGTCCGTTTCTGCTTGAGACCCAGGCCCTAGTTTCATCTGCAGCCTATGGTACGCCACAACGATCTGCCACTGGATTCGATCAGCGTCGATTGAACATGCTACTGGCAGTCCTTGAGAAACGCGTAGGTTTCAAACTGATGCAGAAGGATGTTTTTGTAAATATCGCTGGCGGACTGAGGGTCACAGATTTGGCTATGGACCTCTCTGTCATTGCTGCCGTACTCTCATCCAATGTCGACACACCCATCGAAGCCGGATGGTGTATGGCAGGAGAGGTAGGATTAAGTGGAGAGGTACGTCCTGTCAGTCGTATTGACCAACGTATTGCAGAGGCAGAAAAATTGGGATTCCAACACATCATCATCCCTCGCTATAATATGCAAGGGCTCAACACCAAGAAATATAAAATAGAAATACATCCAGTAAGGAAAGTAGAGGAAGCCCTCCGTGCCTTATTCGGCTAGTCATCACCTTATTTATGACTCTCGCGATATTCCTGAGGGGTCTGTTTATACTGATGGAAGAAGGTGCCAATCATATAATTGGTCGTATAGAATCCACACTCATCAGCGATTTGTTCTATGCTACTATCTGTTGTCAATAATAGTTTTGTAGCATTCTCCAAACGATATACACGTGCCAAGTCACGAGGACTCTTATAGATATTATCCATCATCAACTCATAGAAAGGCACCACATCCATTTCCGCCACATGACTCAACTGCGCCATACTTAGATCGCCCTTCATGTGTCCTTTTACATAAGGAAGAATACGCATCATCACCTTCATAAACTCAGGACTTAGCTTAACGTCTGCATTCTCAGAATTATGTCCATAGTCTTCATGCATGGGCGACATAGTCTCACTTGTATAAGTATTACAGCGTGTCACAAACTGACGTATCTTTCGTATCATATCACCCTCTCCATGACTTCTGCGCATACGCATACGCTCATTTCGCATATAGAAAGCCAAATTTGCAATACTAATCATAAAGACCACAACAACAAGAAGCCATAAGATACCAGTTGTCTGCCACCAAGGCTCGTTAACGATGATATTCCACGTAAATGGTGTCCCATCCCATTGATTGGGATACATAGAAGCCTGCAATTCCAATTGATAAGAACCAGGATCCAATCCTAAAAGTGGCACATGCAGCATTCCTTTAGAATCAACCTTTCCACCACTATTGAAGAAAGAAAGAACCTTCCATTCATCATACTCCTTAGCACCCTTTATCCTGATCCTGTAATATGTCTGCAAAGGGCGATAGTAGTTTAAAGGCGAGAAAGTCAGCGATACCGACGAGTGTTCACTACTCAACACGATTTCCCATGTTCGGGACAAAGCCCTGTCAATAATGACATTGTTATCCATCATCACGTCAGGTTCTATATTGTTTCCATCCACCATCAGGCGAATCAACTTAGGAAACAGTTTATAAGGATGAGGCGTATTGACCTCTTCCAAATCGTCAGGATTAAATCGCACGACATGGTCTATAGCCTGCATAATGATAGTGCCATCATCAAGCATCCTACCTTTACAATTAACAAAAGATTCACTTGGTACTCCGTCAATTTCATCAAAACTATTGACAAACTCCACATTCTCTCCTTTGAAACGCACAAATGAAACACCATTCGACGTAGCAGCCCATATATTATGGTTCTTATCCTCCACCACCGTATGGACTACATCGTTATAGAATCCGTTCTTCTTAGAGAAAACCAGAGGTTCAGACTGAGGCGTCTTATAAAGATAGAGACCTGTGGTCGTACCTATCCAAGACCATCCTCTACTGTCCATGAACATACAATTAGCACGCAGACCTTGAAATTCAGTGATATTCTGAACTATCTCCTCCATCTTCTTAGAATACATCTCAGCTTCTGGCGATGATATGGGATATGACAAGAACTGCAATTTTGCCGGACGAGAATATAGAACACCACGTTCCTCAGTGCCTACCCACATTCCATCCTGACGATCAAAGGCTATCATATTACAGCTTGTCCGAACAACGCGACCATCTACAAGTGGAAACTCCTCCACCCAATCCATGCTTTTCCTTTTGACGTCAAATATACCAAATCCGCGTTTCGATGGCAAATATATCTTTCCGTTATGCAGGGCAAGATGATTGACATGAAAAGGGAAAGCCTGAATAACCGTCCATTGCAACTGTTTCACATCAAAATGCAAGAGCACCGATTCTGTTTCACCACTCCGCACCATAAAATAGCCGTTCCCATAACGCAGGATAGCCGATGCCTTATTATATCGCTGCCCAGTATCCCAGTCATAGGCACGTGTGCGATGCATGGTCTTACCCGTTTTAAGGTCCTGGCCTACCTCTTCGCCATTACCATAGAAAGTAAGAAGCTGATTGTCGTAGACATCCACTTCCTGGAGGTTCTGATCACGCAATACGGTATATGTCTGCTGATTGTTTACACCAAAGAGGCCGTTTTCCGTAAGAAGCCATACACCACCTATAGAATCAATAAACAAATCTTCTATTGGTTCATGGAATCCCATTTCATTTATCACACTGTCGACATTAGTAATAAACCGTTCCATCAACAAGTCAACACACATCAACGTATGCGTATTTTTCAACCATATATGATGTTTACGATCAAAACCCATACGGTAGCCACCAGTATAGCGTGGTAACTGATACTGATTGTCGTTATGAGAACTGATATGAGAGAATCCAGAGCCATTATAGAAATTCAAACTACCTAATGTCGCGATAATCATACGCCCAGTCTTTGTGCAGGCAACAATCTGCGCACTATTATCTGCCAATTCATTGGATGCGTTAATTGCTCTGAAAGTGTGACCTTCAAAAGCCTCAGCATGCTGGTTTCCAAGCAGTAGTAGTAATATAGTAAAGACTCTTAGTATAGATTTCATAGCGCTACAGCCGATTAATCCGGCTACAAAGATAGTGAAAAAATCTTTCTTTGCAAACTTTTTGACAAGAAAATGTAAAAAAAAGAAAGCATTTAGCCTTTACGACCAAATGCTTTCTAAAAAAAAGCTTGTCGAGGTGACAGGACTCGAACCTGCGACAGCCTGGTCCCAAACCAGGAACGCTACCAACTGCGCTACACCTCGTTTTTGCGGGTGCAAAGGTACACATTTTTTGTGACCCTTGCAAATTTTTCCGCAATTATTTTATAATTCCTTGTTCAACAAAGATCTTTTTCAATGCAATTACCGAACGTTCCACCTGTTCCTCTGTATGTGTAGCCATCAATGCATAGCGCACCAAAGTATCCTGAGGAGCACATGCGGGAGGAATTACGGGATTGATAAATACACCAGCATTGAAAGCCAATGCAGTTACCAAGAAAGTCTTATCGGTATCTCTTACATAAAGAGGAATGATGGGGCTCTCTGTATCGCCAATCTCAAAACCTTCTTCACGGAAACGCCTCAAAGCATAGTGAGTCACCTTCCACAGTTTCTCAATACGTTCGGGCTCTTGCTGCAGGATATGCAAAGCTTCCATAGCAGCTGCCGTAGCTGCAGGGGTATTAGAAGCTGAGAAGATATAAGTGCGACAAGTATGACGCAACCAGTTAATAGTATCTACGTCAGCAGCGATAAAACCACCGATAGAAGCCAACGATTTTGAGAAAGTACCCATAATAAGGTCAATCTCATCAGTCAGTCCGAAATGATCACAAACGCCACGTCCCTGACGACCGAATACGCCAACGCCATGAGCCTCGTCAACCATGATTGAGCAGTTATACTTATGCTTCAGCTTTACTATCTCAGGCAACTTAGCCAAGTCGCCCTCCATTGAGAACACGCCATCCACAACGATGAGCTTGATTGCATCTGCAGGAAGTTTCTGAAGCACACGCTCCAAATCATCCATATCATTGTGTTTATAGTGGAGCTGCTTTGCAAAGGCCAAACGACGACCATCTACGATAGATGCGTGGTCACGATCATCACAAATCACGAAGTCGTCCTTACTCAGCAATGCAGGTATAACGCCTTGGTTTACAGAGAATCCCGTACTAAAACAGAGGCAGTCATCCTTACCAATAAATTCGGCGATTTCCTTCTCCAACTGGATATGCAAGTCCAACGTACCATTCAAGAAACGGCTTCCGGCACATCCTGAGCCGTATTTATCAAGTGCAGCCTTTGCTTTATCAATGATGCGCTGATCGCCTGTCAGACCTGTATATGCATTTGAGCCAAACATCAAAACTTTATGTCCGCCCATTTCTACTTCCGTACCTTGTTTCCCCTCAATGGCACGAAAATAAGGGTAGATTCCCTTAGCCATTGCCTCCTGAGGAATACGATACGACTTGTATCTTTCTTGTAGTTGTCCCATATCTTTTGTTAGGTTTCACTTTTATTTGGGGTGCAAAGTTACACAAAAATCCGCAAATCGTGCACATTTTTCTTAATAAAAGTTTGTTTTTTTCTTTTTTATTCATCTTTTACGGCACTTTTTCATCCAAAATATGTAATTTTGCACTATGCAAAACAAGAAAAAGAACATTATTTTTATCGTTAATCCTATATCGGGTACTAAATCTAAAGACGCCCTGCCCTTGCTCATCAAGCAGATAATTGATGACAGTCGCTTCGAGTATGACATCATCGAGACACAATATGCCGGTCATGCTGCAGAACTTGCCACCCAGTCTGCTGCAGACCACAAGGATATCTGCGTAGCAGTAGGTGGCGACGGCACAGTCAATGAGGTAGCACGCTCGCTTATCCACAGCGAAACTGCCCTTGGTATTATCCCTTGCGGTTCTGGTAACGGATTGGCACGTCACCTCTGCCTTCCTATGGACATGAAGCAGGCCTTGCAAGTTATCAATACAGGAGAAACAGACTATTTCGACTATGGCGTCATCAACGACCAACCTTTCTTCTGCACCTGCGGCATGGGCTTCGATGCTTATGTTTCACTGAAGTTTGCCGAATCTGGTAAGCGCGGTCTTGCAACATACGTAGAAAACGTGCTCAAGGAGGGATTCACCTACAAACCAGATACATATACCATCTCCGACGAGACGGGTAATCATCAGTATAACGCTTTTCTCGTGGCCTGTGCTAACGCCTCGCAATATGGCAATAACGCCTATATCGCTCCTGAGGCATCTATGCAGGACGGACTCCTTGACGTGATTATCATGGAGCCCTTTAATATTATCGAGGCAGCAAAGGTTGGATTCGACCTCTTTGCCAAGACGCTGAAGAGCAACAAACACATCAAGACGTTCCAGGCACGCAGCATACATATCAGCCGTAACGAACCTGGTGCCGTACACTTCGACGGTGACCCTACAAAGATGGGCACAGACATTGACATACGCATAGAACCATTAGGCCTAAAAGCTATTATCAATCCTCACCACCCACAAGACGAAGCGAAACCAGGCAAAGTTCTCGATAATATCAGCAAAACAATAGACAAAATCATTATTTAAATAATATAAAATAATGTACGCGCGAAGAAGTTAATATATAGTTATAAGTCCTTATGGAAATCATCATCGTCATTGCCATCATCATTGCCTCCACAAGCTATGCCATAAACAGGTTTGTCCGCACAATAAAGAGCAGAAATTGTGCATGCAACACCTGTCCGGGCTGTGCGCTCAAAGAGCAAATGCTGAAAAATGAAGGAAATCCATGTCATGACTGCAAAAAAACTACAAAAAAATTTTGCCAAACAAAAAAAAATGACTACCTTTGCATCCGCAAACAAAGAACGGTGCCTTGGATGAGTGGCTTAGTCAACGGTCTGCAAAACCGTCTACGGCGGTTCGAATCCGCCAGGCACCTCCAAAAAGAATCCTGAAACCTCAAAAAAACTAGGGTTTCAGGATTATTTTATTAATTATTTTTTATCCCAATTGGAATAGTATTCCCTATAAGGTAATTGACATGCATTAAAACCACTCCACTTGGCATGCTTTTTGCATGAATAAAGAAAAACATAAGAAATATGGAAGAAAAAGACATAAAGAAAGACGAGCAAGAGGTTAACACTGACGATATGTCAGTAGAAATCCCTACTGACGAAGTGACAGAGGAGCAGACGGAGGCTAACATTGAGAAAGCTGAAGAAGAAACCGATCCTCTAAAAGTAGCTGAAGCCCAGATTGCGGACCTAAAGGACAAACTTCTCCGTCAGATGGCAGAATTTGACAACTATCGCAAACGCACGCTTAAAGAGCGTTCAGAGCTGATTCTAAATGGCGGTGAGAAGACTATCACAGCCTTACTTCCCGTTATCGATGATATGGAACGCGCCATTGCCAATGGTGAAAATACTGAAGACCCACAGATATTGCGTGAGGGTATGCAACTAATTTACCAGAAGCTAATGAAGGCGTTAGAGGCTCAGGGCGTGAGCAAAATCGAGACTGAGAATGCCGACTTCGACACCAATCTCCACGAGGCTGTTGCACTCGTGCCAGGCATGGGTGATGATAAGAAGGGAAAAGTCATCGACTGCATGGCTCCAGGTTACAAACTGAACGACAAAGTGATTCGCTACGCTAAAGTAGCCGTTGGACAATAAGAATTGACAATTAATGGCACAAAAAAGAGACTATTACGAGGTACTTGGTGTAGAGAAGACAGCCTCGGAAGATGAGATTAAGAAGGCATACAGAAAGATAGCCATTAAGTATCACCCCGACCGTAATCCTGGTGACAAACAGGCGGAAGAGAAGTTCAAAGAGGCAGCAGAAGCCTACAATATCCTTCACGACCCACAGAAACGCCAGCAGTACGATCAGTTTGGATTCAATGGTCCTATGGGTGGTAGTGCTGGAGGCTTTGGAGGTTTCGGTGGTGCATCCATGAACATGGACGACATATTCTCTATGTTTGGCGATATCTTTGGCGGACACGGATTCGGAGGCTTTAGTGGACGCAGCGGACGTTCACAGCAGCACAGAGGCAGCGACCTGCGACTGAAGGTGCGCCTCACACTGGAAGAAATCAACCAAGGTGTTACTAAAAAATTCAAGGTAAGAAAAGATACCACCTGCACACACTGCCACGGTACCGGTGCCGCAGACGGCAGCGGCAGAGAGACATGTCCTACATGTCATGGTTCTGGCGTTATCACCCACACCACGCAGAGCATCTTTGGCATGATGCAGACCCAAGGCGTATGTCCCACCTGCCAAGGCGAGGGCCAAATCATCAAGAACAAATGTCCTCATTGCAGTGGCACAGGCGTAACCAAAGGCGAAGAAGTTGTAGAAATCAATATTCCCGCTGGCGTTGCAGAAGGTATGGTAGTCAACGTACCAGGAAAGGGCAATGCTGGCCATCGCGGAGGTATTGCCGGAGACATCCAGGTTTATATCGAAGAAGAAGACCACAAGCTTTTTGTAAGAGATGGCAATGACCTGATATACAATCTCTTGCTGGACTTCCCAACAGCTGCACTCGGAGGTGAGGTGGATATTCCTACGATTGAAGGCAATAATCTCAAAATAAAGATTGAAAACGGCACACAACCCGGTAAGACAATGCGTCTGAGAGGCAAAGGACTACCAGTCGTTCAGGGATATGGAAACGGACGCGGCGACCTTGTGGTAAACATCAGTGTTTACGTGCCCAAGACCCTTTCTCGTGAAGAAAAGAAAGCCATCGAAAGTTTCGTGGGCAGTGACAACTTCAAAGGCGACAACCAAACAAAGGAAAGCATTTTCCAGCGTTTCAAGAACTACTTCAATTGATTGAAATCTGATTGAATATGACCTACCAAGAAGCAACAGAATATTTGTTCTGCAAGACATCAAATTTCGAACATCAAGGTGTTGGCGGCTACAAAGAGGGATTGGAAAATACTCTGAAGCTTGACGAACACTTCGGTCATCCACACGAACACTACCGCTGTATCCACATTGCAGGAACAAACGGTAAGGGCTCCGTGTCAAACATGTTGGCCGCTCAATTGCAGACATGCGGCTACAAAGTAGGACTCTACACATCGCCCCACATCATTGATTTCAAAGAGCGCATCCGTGTAAACGGCACGCCCATCAGCGAGAACTACGTCACAGAATTTGTTGACACAGAAAAATCCTTCATCGAATCATTCACCCCTACCTTCTTTGAGATAGCTACTGCAATGGCCTTCAAATATTTCAAGGAGATGAATGTTGACATTGCTGTTGTTGAGGTGGGATTGGGTGGCCGTTTAGACTGCACGAATATCATCACCCCCATCCTATCCATTATCACCAATATCTCTTTGGACCACACCCAACTATTGGGCAACAGTCTTGAGCAGATTGCGATTGAGAAGGGCGGTATCATCAAACGCGGCATCCCCGTTATCATTGGCGAGTCGACACCTGAGACAAAAACTGTGTTCGACACATTGGCTACAGAGGCCAACGCACCTATCACCTACGCCGAAGAACAAGAGGAAGTTATTTCATGGAAAGAAGAGCCCAACGGGACAGGCATCAAATATCATACAAAGCACTATGGTGACTTCCTCTGCGAACTGTCTGGTTCATTCCAACCGAAGAATATGAAGACTGTATTGGAAGCCATGCATCAGTTGGAGAAACTGGGCTACTTGTCAGCCTATCCAGAAAACGGACACAACGAGAAGACCATCTCAGAGATTGAGAACGCCTTCAAGAATGTGACGAATATCACGGGACTCATGGCACGTTGGCAAATCATCAGACTGAATCCCACTGTAGTATGCGACACAGGCCATAATCCTGGTGCATGGGAATATCTGGGCAAGCAACTTGAAAACACAAAATGCCGCGAGCTGCGCATCGTTTTTGGACTTGTAGAGGACAAGGACGTTTATACGGTCATGTCCCTGCTTCCAAAAAATGCCACCTATTATTATACTAAAGGAAGTACGAAGCGAGCTTTCCCAGAGACCTCACTGAAGATATTCGGCGACCAATTCGGACTGAAAGGCGAATGCTACCCTACTGTTGAGGAAGCATACCAGGCAGCAATGCAAGGTGCTACCAATGAGGACTTTATCTTTGTAGGCGGTAGTACATACGTCGTCTCCGACTTTATGAAATCGCGTATTTAGTTGTTTTTAACACCATTTTTTTACCGATTTGTTTGCACAAGTCGGTATTTTTTTGTTACTTTGCAAAAGGAATAATTAATTTCGTAACTAAAAACAAACATTATGGCGAACACAACAGAAAATGCGAATCTGTGTGGTCTGAAGCGCGAAGACTTCCAGACCACTATTAACGGTAAGAAAACCGACCTTTACATTTTACGCAACCGCAAGGGTTACGAAGTAGCTATCTCAAACTATGGCGGTGCAATCTGTGCCATCATGGTTCCCGACAAAGACGGAAACGTTGGCAATGTCATTCAGGGACACGCAAATATCCAGCAACTTATGAGTGGAAACGAACCATATCTGTCAACACTGATTGGTCGTTGGGGTAACCGTATCTGCAAGGGTGCATTTATCCTGAACGGCAAAGAGTATCAGGTGGCACTAAACGATGGCCCTAACCACTTGCATGGCGGTCTGAAAGGATTCAATGCGAAGGTATGGGATGCCCGTCAGATGGGTCCACGTTCATTGGCATTGCATCGTGTTTCTTCATACGGTGAAGAAGGCTACACTGGCGAATTGGATGTTACAGTAGAATTCACCTTTACAGATAATAATGAACTTGTATTGGAGTATCTGGCTACAACCAACAAGAAGACCGTTGTCAACCTGACACACCATGCCTTCTTCTCACTGGCTGGCACAGCTGATCCTACTCCAACTGTAGACGACCTGGTTTGCGAGATTAACGCTGATTTCTATCTGCCCACAGACGCTACAGCAATTCCTACAGGTGAGATTCTGAAGGTAGAAGGCACACCATTCGATTTCCGTCAGCCCAAAGCTATTGGTAAGGAAATTGATGCCGACAACGAGCAGATCAAGTTTGGTAAGGGCTACGACCACAACTACGTGCTTAACAAGCAGGAAGAGGGTGAACTGAGCTTCGCCGTACGTCTGACAGAACCCAAGAGCGGACGTACCTTGGAGTGCTATACCACAGAGCCTGGCATGCAGCTTTACACCGGTAACTATTTGAATGGTTACAAAGGAGCTAACGGTGCTACATTCCCACGTCGTTCGGCCGTATGTCTGGAAGCGCAGCACTTCCCCGATTCTCCCAATCGTCCCTACTTCCCCAGCGTCATCCTGAATCCAGGCGAGCGCTACAAGCAGAAGACTATTTATAAGTTTGGCGTTGCCAAATAAAATACAGGATAAGAACAATTTATGGATATTGAATTTGTAAGAAGTCGCTTCATCAAGCACTTTGACGGAAAAACAGGAAATGTCTATGCATCCCCTGGTCGTATCAATCTGATTGGTGAGCATACCGACTATAACGGCGGATTTGTCTTCCCTGGCGCGGTAGACAAAGGAGTTATCGCTGAGATGCGCGCCAACGACACAGAAGACACTGTGATGGCCTATGCTATCGACCTGAAGGATCGTGTAGACTTCAAGTTGAGTGACCCTGCAGGTCCCAAAGCTTCCTGGGCTCGCTACATCTACGGCATCGCACTGGAAATGAAGAAGTTGGGTGTTCCCGTAAAGGGGTTCAACATTGCTTTTGCAGGCGATGTACCCCTTGGCGCCGGCATGTCTTCAAGCGCTGCTATGGAGAGCTGTTTCGCATGTGGTCTAAACGACATCTTCGGCGACAACAAAGTCTCTCAATGGGACATGGTGCTAGCCGGTCAGGCAACAGAGCATAACTACTGCGGCGTGAACTGCGGTATCATGGACCAGTTTGCCTCTGTATTCGGCAAAGCAGGCTGCTTGATGCGTCTTGACTGTCGCAGTCGCGAGTTCGAGTATTTCCCTTTCAAGCCCGATGGCTACCGTCTGGTATTGCTCGATTCTGTCGTGAAGCACCAGTTGGCAGGTTCTCCTTACAACGACCGACGCAACTCATGTGAGAATGTTGTGAAGCACATCCAGGCCAAGTACCCCGAGAGCAAGTTTGAAACCCTGCGCGATTGCACATGGGAACAGCTTGAAGAGGTAAAGGCTGAGGTTGGCGAAGAGGACTACAAGCGTGCCAAGTTCGTACTGGGCGAAAAAGACCGCGTATTGGCTGTCTGCGACGCTCTTAACGAAGGCGACTACGAGAAGGTGGGCGAGATGATGTACAAGACTCACGAAGGTCTGTCAAAAGACTATGAGGTATCTTGCGAGGAGCTCGACTTCCTGAACGATATCGCTAAGGAATGCGGTGTTACAGGTTCTCGCATCATGGGTGGCGGCTTTGGTGGCTGCACCATCAATCTGGTACGCAACGACCTGTACAAGCAGTTCATTGAGACTGCCAAGCAGAAATTCAACGCTAAGTATGGTCATGAGCCTAAAGTTTACGATGTAGTTATCGGCGACGGCTCACGCAGACTTTGCTAGAATACCCCTACAATAGAGGGATGGGAGTCTGAACAAGCGCAGATTCCCATCCCCCCTTATTTATCCAACATAGAAAGAAAAAGGTTTGATATACGCTTGTTCAGACCACCCATTCCCATCTTTGGGGACCAAAAAAGATGTTTCAGATAGACCGATCATATATTGACCACATATCCTTAGAATCTATTCAGGGACACATTTGGGATATCCGTACGGACTACAAGGACGACCCCACCCTGCCAAAGATAGAAAACTATCATATCACAGAGAAAGCCTTCGAGGATTATTTGGAGAAGAAACAGAAATTCGAGGATTTCAAAGATTCATGGCGCACACGTCGTTACATCATCCTGGGATTAGCATTTATTATCCCTGTGGCACTGTTCAGCCTTTTAGTCAGAGGTTCAGAAACAGCTTTGTACGCCTATTCGTCAGGATTCCTGCTTTGCACGCTCGTTTATTTAATCTACACATTAATGGAAGCGGCAAAAGCCAAGAAATTCCGCAACAACCCATACGAAACATTTATTAAAGCATTATTATCCTGGGAGGCTAATCACAGCGCCTGATTATGCAATACCTACTTTCCATCATATTAGCTATCAGTTCGTTTAGCACAAGACACCAACAGATACAAAACGAACTCAATTATTACTTACAACGCCACTCCGTCCAAGACGAAGGTTTCGACATGGTTGCCCGCTATGCAGAAGAGGGTGACTCTACGTTAGCTGCTTACATGCCGAAAGGCGAACTGAAGCTGACCAGTTTCCTACATCTAAAAGACTATCCGCGCGAAGGGAAATGCCTGACAAAAGATATGTACGGCCGCATCATCATTGGCCAGTTCCATGCTGACACACTGATGTACGGCATTCGTATAGACGCCCAAGGCACCTACGCAGGCCAGTTCAACAGACACATGATGGCTAGCGGACACGGCTCCTATCAGTCAGCCGGCTACCAATACTACGAAGGTCATTGGGAGATGGACAGACGTCACGGTTTCGGATTCTGCGTATCACCCGATTTCATTAAAGCAGGTATCTGGAAGAAAGGCCGTTATATGGGCGAAAGAATGGTGTACACCACAGAAAGGATCTATGGAATAGACATCTCACGCTATCAGCATGAACTAGGACGCAAGCGCTTTGGCATCAACTGGAAGCAACTACGCATCAAGGGACTTGGTCGTCGCATTAGCACGAATCGCGTCAACGGCGAGGTGGACTACCCCGTATCGTTTGTCTATATCAAATCCACGGAAGGCATCTCTATTCAGAATCGCTATTACGACAGCGACTACAGGAGTTGCCATCTCAACAAGATTCCCGTCGGAGCATATCACTTTTTCTCCACCCGTCAGGATCCCATATCACAAGCCAACCATTTTCTGAGACATACTATTTTCAAGCGTGGTGATCTGCCTCCTATGCTCGACATAGAACCCACTGACGCCATGATTAAACAGATGGGAGGTCCTGAGGTGCTTTTCAAGAACATCCGCACTTTCCTAAATGTTGTGGAAAGACGTTTAGGCGTCCGCCCTCTTCTATATATCAATCAGCGGTTCGTCAACACCTGGTTAGACTATGCCCCCGACTTAAAGAAAGACTATCATTTCTGGATAGCCCGCTATGGCGAATACAAACCAGACATACACCTGTCACTGTGGCAACTCAGTGCCGATGGTTATGTCAAAGGCATCCAGGGGCATGTGGACCTGAACGTTTTCAATGGCTATCAGGGACAATGGGAAGAATTCATTAGCAAACATTGCATCCATTAAACACAAATTATAATTCGTTATTTTAAACTACATACAATATAATTTGTTAAAATCCTAAAATATTAACAAAATCCATTAACCAAAAATATTGTTGTATTCAAAATCTTCCTATCTTCGCGACATCGAATTAAGAAAATAAGAAGATGAAGAAATCAACAATATGGGTTATAGCTATCATCATGGGGCTTTCCTTCTTAGGATTACTCTACATGCAGATTTCTTATATTGAAGAGATTGCAAAGATGAAGAAAGAGCAATTTGATGAGAGCGTAAACAGAAGTCTTTATCAAGCCTCAAGGAATCTGGAGCTTAACGAAACGCTGCGCTACCTTGAGAAGGATGTCAACGACGTAGAGCGCAGAGCCTATTCGCAGGATTCTGTCATTGTAAACGGACTTGATGGCAGCATCCAGCATGCCCATCAGTTCTCCGTATCAGCAGAAGATGGCACTTTCTATTCAGAATTTGAATTGAAGACATTCGCCACTAAACCAGCTAATGTGCCTAAGGCCATGATGATGCGTACAGACAAGGACCAGTTGTCAGAAGCCACAAAATCGCTTCAGGAGATTGTGCGCAACCGCTATGTCTATCAAAAAGCCCTGCTCGACGAGGTCGTATATAATATATTGTATACCGCCAGTGAGAAGCCCCTGAAAGAGCGCGTCAACTTCAAGCTCCTGGATCAGGATATCCGCAACGAACTGCAGAACAACGGTATTGATATTCCTTACCACCTGACAGTATCTACTGCCGACGGACGTGAGATTTACCGTTGTCCGGAATACAATGAGAAGGGTGAGCAGTGGAGCTATTCACAAACCCTGTTCCACAACGACGCCACCAATAAGAGAGGCGTGGTTAGGATTCACTTCCCAGACATGGACTCATACATCTACTCCAGTGTACGATTCATGATTCCTGCAGTGATTTTCACCATCGTACTGTTGCTCACATTCATCTTCACCATCGTGGTCATCTTCCGTCAGAAGCGCTACACGGAAATCAAGAACGACTTCATCAACAACATGACCCACGAGCTGAAGACCCCCATCAGTAGTATTTCTTTGGCTGCGCAGATGCTTGGAGATGAAGCAGTTACAAAGAGTCCTACGATGATGAAGCATCTCAGCACCGTCATTGGCGACGAGTCACGTCGTCTGCGTTTCCTCGTAGAAAAAGTACTGCAGATGTCTATGTTCGACAGGAAATCGACATCCTTCAAGAAAAAGGAACTCGACCTCAATGAACTGTTGGAGCAGACTGCCGCCACCTTCAATCTCCGCGTGGAACATACAGGCGGTAAGATCAATACAGAGATAGAAGCCGTTGATTCAGCCATCTTCGTGGACGAGGTACATTTCCAAAATGCCATTACCAACCTACTGGACAACGCCGTGAAATATCGCAAGGCAGACCAGCCCGTCAATATCCATATCCGCACATGGAACGAGGGCGAGCACCTCTGCTTCTCTATCAGCGACGACGGACAAGGTATCAAGAAAGAGAACGTCAAGAAAGTCTTCGACAAGTTCTATCGCGTCCATACAGGTAATGTACACGATGTAAAAGGTTTCGGACTGGGCTTGGCCTACGTGAAGGAAATCATCAACCTGCACGAAGGAGAAATCAAGTGCGAGAGTGAGCTGGGTAAAGGCACTAAGTTCACAATCAAGCTCCCTATCTTGCAAGAGAATTAAACAATTAAAATAGAATATTAATCATTTAAACATTTTGAATTATGGAAGACAGACTAAAAATCTTGCTTTGCGAGGACGACGAGAACCTCGGCATGTTATTGCGTGAATATTTGGCAGCTAAAGGCTATGAGGCCGAGCTCTGCCCTGATGGTGAAGCCGGTTTCAAGGCTTTCACAAAGACTAAGTTCGATATCTGCGTGCTCGACGTGATGATGCCCAAGAAAGACGGATTCACACTGGCTCAGGAGATTCGTACCGCTAATGCAGAAATCCCCATCATCTTCCTCACCGCCAAGACCCTGAAGGAAGATATCCTGGAAGGATTCAAGCTGGGTGCCGACGACTATATAACCAAGCCTTTCTCTATGGAGGAGCTCGTATTCCGTATTGAAGCTATCCTGCGCCGTGTTCGTGGTAAGAAGAACAAGGAGTCTACTGTTTACCATATTGGTAACTTCGTGTTCGACACCCAGAAGCAGTTGCTCACCATCGGCGACCAGCAGACCAAGTTGACCACAAAAGAAAACGAGCTTCTGGCTCTGCTCTGCTCACACGCCAACGAGATTCTGCAGCGCGACTTCGCCCTGAAGACCATCTGGATTGACGACAACTACTTCAATGCCCGTTCTATGGATGTATATATCACCAAACTACGTAAGCATCTGAAGGACGATCCTCAGATTGAGATTATCAACATTCACGGAAAAGGTTATAAACTCATTACACCCGAAGAAGATTAAAACACAGTACCATTATATATGAGAAAATGGTTTATCGGATTCCTATGGACACTGCTCGCCGTTACTGTACTCGGCGCAGCAGTGTGTTTCTGGGCTATATCCGAAGGAAAGATAGGCTACATGCCTCCTATCGAAGACCTGCAGAA
>Ga0265299_10000597_pt1 | contig 44206 bp, 31 predicted proteins | sample AusTroGonzalo_MG_4_FD_193485 | JGI IMG/M metagenome (GOLD analysis project Ga0265299, IMG submission 193485) | Bovine rumen microbial communities from tropical cattle in Woodstock, Queensland, Australia - Gonzalo_02 | ecosystem: Host-associated > Mammals > Digestive system > Stomach > Rumen ...
CGACTGAAAATATTTTAGGTGGCTATGGCGGTGAGGAAACGCCCGATCCCATTCCGAACTCGGAAGCTAAGCTCACCAGCGCCGATGGTACTGCGTATTGTGGGAGAGTAGGTCGCCGCCGTCCTTCAAGGTCCCGACTAACAAGTCGGGATCTTTTTTTGTATATATACTAGAAAGTCCCATAATTCTGTTTTGGGCAATATCTTTTATAATATATATTATTATAACTTTTATTATAAACTATTCTCGCTCTTGCCAAATTCTGCTGTACAACATAAATCTGTGCTTACGAATGAGAACTTAAAAATACTTATTTTGCAAAAAAAATTTTTTTGAATCGGGGATTTCCCCCTCTTTTTGTAATAACGGCAGAACACTAAAGCCACTTTTTTTGACATGACAACAACAGCTATAATTTCAGCAATACTGACACTGCTTTCTGGCATCGGAATTTTTCTTATTGCGTGTCAGATGATGAGCACAAACCTTGAGTCTGCAAGTTCGAGCAAACTGAAGAACCTATTTGCAAAGGCGTCTAAAAGCAAGCTTCTCGGAGTGGGGATAGGTGCCTTGGGAACTGCGGCAATACAAAGTTCTGGTGCTACTACAGTGATGGTCATTGGTTTTGTGAATGCTGGAATAATTTCACTGGCGCAGGCAGCAACAATGATTTACGGAGCAAACATTGGTACTACCATCACAGCGCAGATTGTAGCACTTGGTATGTTTGGCGAAAGTCTGCTTTCGACAACTGTAATCTTTTCCGCTTTTGCCGGTATCGGTGCGTTTACGATGTTATTTTCAAAGAAGGATTTCTGGAAACGCATAGGCGGAATCCTCACTGGCTTTGGAATGCTGTTCGTGGGACTTAGCCTTATGAGCTCGTCGATGTCGGACTTTGCCGAGATGGATGCCGTAAAGACATTCCTCGCAGGAATCAGTAATCCTTTGCTATTGATATTGATAGGTGCAATTTTCACAGCCATAATACAAAGTTCATCGGTGATGACTTCCATTGCGCTCGCTATGGTTGTAACGGGACTTGTAACCCTCGACCAAGGTATTTTCCTTACAATAGGTTCTAACGTCGGTTCGTGCGTCGTGGCTATAATAGCAGGTTTGACAAGCGGTCGAAATGCACAACGTACAGCATTGATTCACTTGATATTCAATGTCAGTGGCGCAATATTGTTCCTTGTTGCTGCATTTGTTATGGGGCTGTTCTCCGACAATGTTACTTTCGGCATCATTTTCCACCGCATGTTCCCTGATGTGCCGCAGATGCAGCTCGCAATGTTCCACACAATATTCAATGTGGTAACGGTGATAATTGTTCTTCCGCTTACTAGTGCGCTTGTAAAACTTGTATGCAAGATGATTCCCGACAAGGCTGATGCCGACACCGACAGCCCGCGATTGTTCTTCGTCGATGACAATATGTTGAAGACTCCGCCTGTGGCAGTACAGCAGACAAAGCGCGAAATAGTGAATATGGCGCAGATTGCAATCGCAAACTTCAACCGTTCGCTCGATATTGTAACAAAACTAGACTTTTCGGAAAAGGAAACCTTTGTGAAAAACGAAAATCAGCTTAACTTTCTCAATACCGCCATTATAGATTATGTTGTTAAGTTGTCGAAAATGCGTCAGTTGAGCGAAAAGGACCACAATTATCTTACTACTACTTTCCGCAGCGTCAGGGACTTGGAACGTATTGGCGATTATGCAGAAAATATTGTCGAGTATGCAGGAATGCTAAAGGAGACTGGCGAAAAGTTTACGACGCAGGCGGTGGATGAAATAGAGAATGTGCGTATTCTTATAAACGAACTTTACGAAAAAATAATGAAAGCATACAATGATGAAGACTTCGATGCGTTTGCCGAAGCCGAAAAGATAGAGGATAAGATTGATGAATATACTAAATATATGGAAACCAGTCATATCGCACGACTTTCGCTTGGCCTATGTTCGCCTAATGCAGGTGCCGAATATCTATCGCTCTCATCGAATACCGAACGTGTTGCCGACCACTTGATAAACATAGGCAAGACAATAAGAAGGTTGGTATAGATCTATTCGTTCTTTTCTCTTTCTATCGTAACCTCGTGTTCCCAACTGCTGCGGATTTCGTAAGGCTGCGGATAATAGAAGACATCTTCTGCCTGCCTGTGCTGCGTATAGTCGCCAGTGTCCCAGCGACCATTGCCGTTCTCGTCGTTGATAATGCGAATGTCGTACTTGCCAGGCGACAGATACACAAACGAAACCTGCCTGTCGGCAACCGCACTGCGAGCCTTCACCTTATCGCTCTGCAGTAACTCTACAAGGTATGGCTTATCGTCCTGAAACATAACCTTCAACGCGCCAAAATCGGTTTCGCGCATCGGGACAACCTCCACCGAATCGGGCATACTCGCATAACCATAGATACAAGTTGCAAAAGCCGAATCCGCCACAATCTTGTACTTGCGCCCTTCGGCAATCTCGGCAAGCACCTTCAAGTTGAGCGGACAGGAAGAATCCTTTTCGACCTTGAAATCCATCTCCTCGAACAAAGTATCTACAGCACCGTAAAGTTTCAGCAGTGAAGTGTCAAACGATTCTATCGGTAGTGAAAACGAAATGCAATAGTCGGCATCGGGACGTTTTTCCTTGGATAGTTTCATTGTCAGTACTGTATCGGCAAAAAGTTTGTCCTGCTTGCGGAACTTCAGCGTATCATTATGTACTGAGTCGGGAAAAGCAGGGTCAACGTATTCGGCATAGATTTTCAGCGTATCGGAAGCAATTAATGCAGTATCCTTCAGCCACAAAAATACCGTATCGGGATTTTCCTTTGCCCACACAAATGCCGAATCGTCGCCAGGAACGGTAAACTTGTAATTCTCGTACTGCGTAAAGTTGAACACAAATTCAAAATAGTTGCGTTTCACACGTTTCGACGATTTGAAGAACTGCGGAGTCTTGTCCTCCTTGAAAAGCAGCATCTTTATGTCGTCGGGTAAGAAATGGCTCTTTGTGACAATGGAATCGTTAAGCGTATCCTTTTTCGACTTCAACGTATCATAACTTATTTCAACCGACGGACGGAAAGTGCTGTCAATGAACGCAATGCTCTCCTCGGGAAGGTCGAACTTGAAGTTGGAATTGTTGTCGCGCAGAGCAAAAATCTTGTAGTCGTTTTCTGCCACAAAGTTTATACGGAAATTTCCCTGCTTGTTGACCTTAGTGATGTAGTCGGGCATAGTTGTCGAAACGGCGGTATCGGAAAAATTACTGTAGAGCATTACCCACGCATCATCAACGGGCTTACGCGTAAAAGCATCAAACACCGTTCCTGCAAACGACAGCGAGTCAATCTCATCACCAGTGGAAAATGCATAGACGAAACTGTTCAATGCGTTATTCTCGTTGATGTCGGCAACAGCATCGTTGAAATTCAAACAATAGGTTGTGTTTGGCTTCAGTTGCGAAGGATTGAGCGTAATCTTCAACTTCTTGCCACTAACCACAGCAACAGGCTTATCCTCCATCGGCGGCGACACAATAAGTTTCGACGAGACATCGTTGAGCGTTATGTACTCGTTGAATTTCACAACTATACGCTTCGACGAAAAGTTTGTAGAGCCGTTTTCCGGTGATGCGACCTGCACTTCAGGAGGAGTAACGTCCTTCTTGCCACCAGTGAGCGCAACCTGCTTGGCACAAGCCAGCACCAGCAGACTTGCAAGTACAACAACAAATATGCTGAAGCCAAATTTCTTCATCAGACCATACGAATACCGGGAAATATGCCTATCATATTTCCAAACCTAAAAGCAGGTCAAAATGCTACTTTACCTCGGCAATAGTGAACTCGTAGGATTCGATTATCGGGTTGACGAGAACCTTGCTGCAGAATTCGTCAATCTTCTTGCTGGCTTCTGCCTTGTTAGATGCCTCTATTTCAACATCTATATGCTTGCCAATGCGAACATTGCGGAGAGTCTCGAAACCAGTCTTAACAGCGCTGTTCAATACAGCCTTTCCCTGCGGGTCCAATAAAGCCTTAAGCGGCATAATGTTAATTTGAGCGTAAAATTTCATGACAATATGTTTTTAGTTTCTAAGTTTTTAAGTTTCTATGGCTACGCCGTTTCTATGTTTCTAAGTTTCAGGTTCAAAGTTTAAAGTTCAAGGTTTAAAGATTTGAAAATTTGATGATTTGAAAATTCGATTATTGATTTGATGATTCTGTAGCGACGTGGCATGCCGCGTCGCCAGAAGAATTATCAAGCGCCGCGTCGCCATGGGAATTATCGCGATTAATTATATTCCTGATTATCGACAAGATAACATACAAAATAATGGTAAATGCCAATCCTAGCACACCGAAGATGCACACAAACACAATCAACGATGCTACAAGGATTAGTTGCCAGATTATCGCCTTTATTTTCAATGTTTTAATCTTCATTGAGAACAAGCGTAGATTTACCACCATCATTATGCAGACAAAAGCCACTACGGCAATAACGGCAGCCTGCGATGTAAGTGCCTGAGCCAAAACAGAATCGCTTGTCTTGCAATAGTAGCAAACCGAAATTACAAACAATGCCGAAGCAGGCGTTGGCAAACCCTTGAATTCGGTTGTCTGTTCGGGGTCGATGTTGAATTTTGCAAGACGAAGTCCCGAAAATACGGCAATCAGCAAAATGAAAAGTGCCACATAATGCGAAAAAAGTCCGTTCGACACCGCGAATTCGTACATTATGACCGACGGAGCCACTCCAAAACTGATAAGGTCGGACAAAGAATCCATCTGCTTGCCGAATTCCGACACCGAATTTAGCAGTCGTGCCACAAAACCATCGCAAAAATCGAAGACTGCCGCCAAAATTATCAGCACTACGGCAAGCCTTGTCTCGCCTTGCATTGCAAGCACCGAAGCGCACACTCCACAGACCATATTCAGCGAAGTCACAAACGATGGAAATGCTGCTTTTATCTTATTCATACCTTTTTTTAAAATATTATAATAAGTTGTCGTTTAAATTCGTTTTCTTTGCAACGTAAAATTTGACTGATGAAAACGACTGCAAAATTAGCATTATTTGTGTTATTAGCAACCGCTGTAAATTTTTTAAATGCACAGGGAGTAGCAAAATATAGCAACGAATTCCTATCTATTGGCGTGGGTGCCAGAGCATTGGGTATGGGAACAGCCGTAATTTCCTCCACCAACGATATTTCTGCAAACTACTGGAATCCTGCCGCACTGACAAGCCTCGACAAGCAAATTGAAATTGGCGCAATGCACTCCGAATACTTCGCAGGCATATCAAAATACGACTTTGTGGGTGCTGGATACAAGATTGACGACAAATCGGCAGTAGCGCTTTCGATGGTCCGCTTCGGTGTCGACGACATCCCCAACACACTTAACCTCATTGATGCCAACGGAAACATTAACTACGACAACATTACATCTTTCTCCATAGCCGACTACGCATTTATTGCGTCGTACTCTCACACTTTGCCAGTTGAAGGACTGAGCGTTGGCGGAAATGTAAAGATTATCTACAGGAATGTCGGTGAATTTGCTCACGCTGTAGGCTTCGGACTCGACTTTGCCGCTCGCTACGACTACAAGGCTTGGCGTTTCGGTGCAGTGCTTCGCGACGGAATCGGAACTTTCAACGCGTGGAACTACAACCGCGAACTGCTCGAAGATGTATTTACCGAAACTGGCAACGAAATTCCTGTAAACGGTGTCGAAGTCACAGTACCTCGTCTTATGCTCGGTGCAGGATATTTGTTCACCATCAAGGAAAAATTCACGATTTACCCAGAAATAGACCTTGTGACAACCTTCGACGGCAAACGCAGTACGCTCATTCGCAGCAAGGCATTAAGCATAGACCCGACATTCGGGCTTGAACTCGGCTACAACGACTTGGTTTTCCTCCGATGCGGATTCAACAACTTCCAGACCGTTCCCGACTACGACGGCAAAAACACTTTCTCATGGCAGCCTAACATCGGTGTTGGAGTGAAATTCTACGGAGTACGTCTCGATTATGCATTTACCGACATTGGAAACCAGAGCATTGCATTGTACTCGCACGTATTTTCACTCAGTTATTGCTTCAACGTGAAGAAGAAAGAAACATACAGCAAAATGTAGGAAATGAGCCACCTCGTCAAATATCTGTCATTAGCAATCGCTGTCCTGCTTGTGTCGTACAACCTGCTGGCGCAGGAAAACTCGTGGATTAACTACAACCAGCAGTATTTCAAGATTCAAGTGACAAAAGACGGTGTGTACAGGGTTTCTACTTCGCAACTCGTTTCGGCGGATGTTCCTGTGAACCTTATCAACGCCAACCACATACAAATTTTCCACAACGGCGAGGAACAGTACATTCACATCAACGGCGTAAACAGCGACGGAACACTTAGCACAAACGGCTACATAGAGTTCTACGGAGAGAAAAATCGTGCTGCAGACGAATACGAATTCTACGATTCGCCCGAAAGTATGATAAATCCCGACATCAGTTTCTACAACGATACCTCCACCTACTTCCTCACTTGGAACTACAGCAGCGGCAACAGGCGAATGACCCTATCCAACGAAACCGACTTCGACAGCCATATTGCCACACGGCAAAACTACTGCATTAGGCACAAGCGTGCCAACTATGCAGGCAAATACTATGCAGGCAACACAAGAAGTTACCTTACACAATCGGAAGGCTGGATGGACGCAACCGAACTGAACTCGGCAGGGCTTTCAAAAACCATAGCGACGGCAGGAGTTTACTCCAGTGGTCCCGACACCGAAATAGAAATTGCAGTAGGCGGCATAAATGCAAGCAATTCATCGTCGTACTATGCTTCGCACCACCTTACAGTCGTGCTACAAGGAACAACCTATATCGACACCACATACCGTGGATACGAGTTCATTCGGAGAAGATTTGCCGTTCCAAGTTCGTCAATGTCGGCATCTACCGTTCTGGCTTTCAAGACCGACTACAACGAAAACGACAAGAATGCCGTTTCATACATCGACATAAACTATCCGCACAACTGGAATTTCGAAAATGCAAGTTCGTTTGCCTTTACGCTTCCTGCAAATACCTCCGACAATCGCGACTACGTGGAAATAACCAACTTTGCAGCAGATAGCGGAGCAATCTTGTACGACCTTACAAACCACGAGCGCATAACGACCACCGAAGGCACAATAAAGGCGCTTGTCGGTCATACCGATACAGAAAGACGAATGCTGTTGGTCGGCGAGGAAGGCTACCAGTCACCAGCGGCAATAAGGAAAGTGTCGTCCGACAACAAGTTCATCGACTACCTTTCGCGAATGCCAAGTGCCGACTACATAATTGTCACACACAGCAAATACATTTCAGTCTGCGAACAGTATGCACAATATAGGAATACCACTGGTTACAAGGCTCTTGTAGCCGATGTTGCCCAACTTTACGACCAATACGCATACGGAGTCGGAAGAAATCCTGCTGCCATACGTCGTTTCTGCAAGGCTATTTACGAAGCATCGCCATCAGAAAAATATCTGTTCCTAGTCGGACGGTCGCTTGAGGCAAGCCAGTTCAGAAGCAACGCCTCCAACGCAGCATACACCACAGTTCCGTCGGCAGGACAACCAGCCAGCGACCAACTTTTCACGGTAGGAATAGGCGGAACAACAGTCGAACCACTCTTTGCCACAGGACGACTTGCAATAACATCGGCATCGCAGTTAACAACCTACCTGAACAAGGCAATGACCTACGAATCGGCAGAACCAGCATTGTGGAACAAGGAAATTCTGCACTTTGGCGGCGGAAACAATGCAAGCGAGCAAAGCCGTATCGAATCGTATCTGGAATCGTACAGAGCCACAATAGAAGATACGTTGTTTGGCGGTAGAGTGCATACCTTCCTAAAAAATTCATCAGCAGCAGTAACAACCACCAACAGCGACTCCATCGACAACCTCATAAACGACGGCGTTTCTGTAATGATGTTCTTCGGTCACGGCTCGTCAATAACTTTCGACCACGAGATTGAAAGTCCCGATTTCTACACCAACAATGGCAAATATCCGTTTATGATTGGAAACTCATGCTATGTAGGAGCAATACACTCCACAAGCAACACTCTCAGCGACATCTGGATAAAGTCGAGCAAAGGAGCAATCGGATTTATGTCGTCGATGGACCAAGGGAACACAAGTTACCTTCACACTTACACCGACGAACTCTACCGGAACTTCGCCTACAAGAATTATTGCCGGCCTATTGGCATTCAAATAAAAAACACTCTGAAAAACGTTCTCTCCGACAGTTGGAGTACAAACACCGAAATCACAAGTTACCAGATAACCCTGCACGGTGACCCCGCAATCGTTGTCGGCCCAAAGCAGAAACCAGACCTGATGATTGACAACACGTCCATCAGCCTTTCGCCCAGAGAAATAACAACCGTACAGGATAGTTTCGATGTAGTGGTTGACATCCGCAACTTTGGCAAGGCAACAACACAACCATTCCATTTGTATGTAGAGCGCACACTTCCCGACGGCAATGAATCGCACTACGAATCGGTTGTTGACGGCTGCCTATACCGTAGGACAGCAAACGTAAGAATCCCAACCGACATAATCAACGGTGCAGGAATGAACAGCATACGCGTATATGTCGATGGAATGAATGAAATAGACGAACTGTCGGAAACCAACAACTACGCCACAATGGAATTCATAATCAGGTCGAGCGACATCTTCCCGATTTATCCTTACGAATACGCCATCTACCCATACGACACCGTTTCGCTTACAGCATCTACAGGCGACCCGTTCCTAGGCACTGCCGGCTATCGTTTCCAAATTGATACTACCGACACATACAACAGCCCATTAATGCACGAAGCCACAGTACAAAGTGAAGGCGGAATCGTAAAATGGAAACTGCCGTTCCGACTGACGGAGAACACTGTTTACTACTGGCGGGTATCCTGCGTGTCGGAGAATAACGAACCATCGTGGAAAGAATCATCGTTCATATACATCGAAGGCGAAGAAGGGTGGTCGCAGGCGCACTACTACCAGTTCAAGAACGACAACTTCAACCTTTTGGAATACAATAGGAACACGCAAGTATTTACATATTCACAGGGACAACGGCGACTGAGATGTCACAATCGCGCTAATGTAGGAACAGGAAGTTTCAGTGTTGTACGCTGGTCTATCGACAATACTATGGGGCCACAAAGTGGTGCCGACAGCAACTGCAACACAGGCTCGGCAATGATTGCAGTTGTAATAGACTCGAATACAATCCTTGCTTGGCAATCGAATAGGCAAAACTACGGACACCGCAACTATCCCAAATGCTTCTCGGCATCGCAGCCACAGCCGTATTTCACATTCGACATTAACACTACCGCCCTCAACGGAATGAACAACCTGCTCAACGATGTTCCAGACGGATACTATATACTCATATATTCGTGGCGTACCGTTGCATTTTCATCGCTTCCCGAAAGTCTGAAGCAAACAATGGAAGGACTTGGTTCAACTCTAATACGCACAGTACCAAACAACAAGGCATATATTTTCTGCACGAAGAAAGGAACCCCTTCAATACACAGGGAAGTATATGGCGACGACATTGATATGGATCCCCTAAACCTTGTTACCGACCTCACATACGGATACATAGAAAGCGTAGTTGTTGGACCGTCAAAACAATGGCGTTCGCTGCAATGGGAGCACCAGAGCGAAGATGGTGACGAACTTAAACTCGAAGTGTACGGCATAAGCCCATCTGGCGAAGAAGTCCGCGTAATCGATAGTCTTGGTGCCAACGACCTGCTGCTTTCGGCACTCGGCAACCTCATCAACTACCGCACATATCCAAACCTGCGGCTCAACCTATTTACCCGCGACACAGTAAACCGCACTCCGCCACAACTAAAGAAATGGCAGTTACGTTTCGATGGTGTGCCCGAAACGGCAATCGACCCGAAACAAGGATTTTTCTTTCACTCCGACACCATAGAACGCGGCGACGAACTTGTATTCTCGATTGCTACACAGAATGTCAGCAACTACGATATGGACAGCCTCGTGGTAAAATACTGGCTCCGCGACAGCCACAACAACGAAACCGTGATTGACATCCGCACCCTCCGCCCCCACCCTGCCCACGACATCATTACCGACACAATACGATACTCAACTCTCGGACTTTCGGGACTTAACAGCATCTGGGTGGAATTCAATCCGATAAACGAAGCCACTGGCACCTACTACCAGCCAGAACAATACCATTACAACAACATCGCCTCAAAGTATTTCTACATAACCAACGACAACACAAATCCGCTACTCGAAGTCAGTTTCGACGGCAAATTCATAATGAACGGTGAAATAGTCTCGGCAAAGCCCGAAATCCTCATCACACTGAAGGACGAAAACAAATATCTGGCGCTCAACGACACTTCGCTGTTCGAACTGCATTTGACGAACCTCACAACAGGTCATTCAAAGCGCGTAAGTTTCGGCATTCAGGAAAACCCATCAGAAACAATCGAGTGGATTCCTGCCGAACTGCCCGACAATAGTTGCAAAATCATATACAACCCAATATTCACCGAAGACGGAACTTACAGGCTTCAGGTGCAGGCAAAAGATGTGGCTGGCAACATTTCTGGCGACAACTGCTATGTGATTGACTTCTGCATCATAACAAAGTCAACAATCACCAACTTGATGAACTACCCCAACCCGTTCAGTTCGCAGACACGATTCGTGTTTGAACTCACTGGCAGCGAAACTCCCGACGAACTCGAAATAGAAATTTTCACCGTTACTGGCAAAATAGTAAAACGCATATACCTTGAGGAACTTGGTCCTATAACCATTGGAAAGAACATTACCGAATATGCGTGGGACGGCTGCGACACCTACGGCGACAGGCTTGCAAACGGCGTTTACTTCTATACGGTAAAGGCAAAACTCAACGGTGAAGAAATCGAAAAGCGCGATGTCGGCACCGATAAATATTTCAAGCGTGAAGTCGGAAAGATGTATATATTGAGATAACTGACAATTGAATTGGGGAACAGCCGTATGCTATTCAACCAATATGTGTTGCTACATACGAATCCGTTTTCCCTTTATTCCGAATCCTTTTCCTTCTCGCTTTTTTCGTAGGCTTCTACTATCCTACCTACAACTTTGTGGCGGATGATGTCGCCATTGTCGAACTGCACAAACGAAATTTCTGGAATTTTGCCAAGTATGCGGTGAGCAGAAAGTAAACCAGAATCCGACTTGCGCGGAAGGTCAATCTGCGTAAGGTCGCCAGTAACGATGAACTTGGAATTTTCGCCCATACGCGTGAGGAACATCTTCAACTGCGTGTAGGTAGCATTCTGTGCCTCGTCAAGAATTACAAAAGCCTCGCTCAAAGTACGTCCACGCATAAATGCCAACGGAGCAATCTGTATGGTCTTTTCCTCCAAGTATTTTTCCAACTTGCGGTAAGGAATCATATCGAGCAGAGCATCATAAAGTGGTTGCAAGTAAGGGTCAAGTTTTTCGCGGACATCGCCTGGCAGGAAGCCAAGGTTTTCACCAGCCTCCACGGCAGGACGCGAAAGTATGATTTTCTTCACTTTCATTTCTTTCAACGACTTTACTGCCAAGGCAATAGCCGTGTACGTTTTGCCAGTTCCAGCAGGACCAGTCGCAAACAACAGGTCGTTTTTCTGGAAACATTCCACCAGAACTTTCTGGTTGGCGGTGCGCGCACGAATCGGCTTGCCACTTATGCTGTACAGAAGCACGTCCTTGTCCTCGGTCATACTTACGGAATTGGTGTCGCTTCCAAGAATTTCGCGGACTTCCTCGGCTCCAATGCGGTTGTATTTGCCAAAAAACTCAAGCATAGCGTTCAGTTTCATCTCGAACACCTTAATTTCCTCCTTGTCGCCAACCACCTTTATCACATCGCCACGCTGCACAATCTTCAGTCGTGGGAAATTCCTCACCAAAAGCATAAGGTTTTCGTCGCGGATTCCGAAGAATTTCTGCAAGTCTTCAATTTCAATAAGAATAGTCTTTTCGGTCATTGATAATTTTTGATAATTTTGCGCGGCAAAAGTAAGGCATTTTTTGCTTTGCAATAAAATTTTTCGTAGGCAAGATGGCGAAAATAGTAACACTCACAACCGACTGGAACAACAGCGACTACTACTTAGGCGCTGTGAAAGCCTCCATAATATCAGGTTATCCCGATGCTGTTTTCGTTGATATCTCGCACAACATCGAGCATTTCAACTGGCAGCAGGCGGCTTTTGTCCTCGGAAGCGTAGTTGACGATTTTCCTGCTGGCACCATACATATCATAGGTGTCGATAGCGAACCCGAAGGCGATATGAAAGTCATAGTTGCAAAGTACAAGAAGCAATATTTCATCTGTACCGACAATGGCACTCTCGGCATAATCTTCAAGGATGAGCCAGAACTTGCAGTGGCAATAGATGTAGGCAGCGGAAACGAAGACTGCGTATTCATCGAGAAAAATGTGTTCGCCGAAATTGCAAAGGTTATCCTGCGAGGCAAGGACTTCAGACAATTAGGAGAAGAAATCGAGGATGTCACAAGGTACACCGACCTTGCACCGCAGACAACTCCACGCGGATTGCTTGGAAGCATTGTCTATATTGATTCCTACGGAAATGCCATCACCAACATCAGCAGGGAAATTTTTGAAAACACCGTTGGCAACAACAAATTCGAGATTTTGTTAAACACACATTCGTACAAAGTCACGCAGATTTACAATTCGTACAAGGAAGTGGAAGTGTCGGAAATTGTATGCCTCTTCAACTCGCTCGGACTGCTCGAAATAGCAATCCACGGCGGAAGCGCAAAGAATCTACTCGGCCTACGCAACGAATCGCAGATAAGAATAGACGTAATGAACAATGGATAATTGATAATGGGCTAAAAGGCTAAATGCTCCCCCAAACGTTAAGGTCATTAAAAACATTAACAGCCTTAACGCTGGGGGGAGACAAGCCTGTTAGCCTTTGAGCCTTCAAGCCCCTCAATCTTTCCCGCAACTATTTTATGTTCAATGAACAATTTGCTTACTTGCAAAGTCTGATTAAACTTGCTTTCATCTCTGTAATATATTTTTAAGTCAATGATATATTGTAATTTAAGTGTAGAAAATTATTTTCGCTTACCGCTGTGTATCTGAAAAAAAAGTAATAATTTTGCGCAAAAATTTTGACTATAAAAAGAATAAGATGATAAAAATTACTTTACCCGACGGTTCTGTTAAGGAATTCCAGCAAGGTGTTACTGGAATGGAAATAGCTGAAAGCATTAGTCCGAGGCTTGCCAAGGAAGTGCTTTCTATCAGTGTAAATGGTAAGGTTCAGGATTTGACTATGCCAATAATGGAAGACGCTTCCATAAAGTTGCACAAGTTCGAAGACGAGGAAGGCAAGCACGCTTTCTGGCACACCTCTTCACATATTATGGCCGAGGCAATACAGAAGTTGTTCCCAGGAACAAAGTTTGGTATTGGTCCTGCTGTTGAAAACGGTTTCTACTACGACATCGAACTTCCAGATGGAAAAATCCTTTCGGAAAACGATTTCGCAGCAATCAACAATAAGATGATGGAAATCTGTCGTGCCGATTCAAAGCTTGTAAGAAAGGACATCTCGAAGGCCGACGCTCTCAAGTTGTTCGAGGAACGCGGCGACGAATACAAGGTTGAACTCATCTCCGAACTCGAGGACGGCAAGATCACCCTTTACAACCAGGGAGAATTCACCGACCTCTGCAAGGGTCCGCATATCCCATCTACAGGCTATGTAAAGGCTATCCAGGTATTGAGCTTGGCTGGCGCTTACTGGCGTGGCGACGAAACCCGCAAGCAGCTTACCCGCGTTTACGGTATCAGCTTCCCGAAGCAGAAGATGTTGGAAGAATACATCACCATGCTCGAAGAAGCAAAGAAGCGCGACCACCGCAAAATCGGCAAGGAACTCGAATTGTTCATGTTCTCCGATATGGTTGGTAAGGGCTTGCCTATCTGGTTGCCAAATGGTACAGCATTGCGTCTGCGTCTCGAAGATTTCTTGAAGAAAATCCAGAAGCGCTACGGCTACCAGCAGGTTATGACTCCGCACATCGGTAACAAGGCTTTGTATGTTACTTCGGGTCACTGGGATCACTACGGCAAGGACTCGTTCCAGCCGATTACCACTCCCGAAGAAGGCGAAATGTACTTGCTCAAGCCGATGAACTGCCCTCATCACTGTATGATTTTCAAGAACAGTCCACGCAGCTACAAGGATTTGCCTCTGCGTATTGCTGAATTCGGTACTGTTTACCGCTACGAGCAGTCGGGCGAATTGCACGGACTTACCCGCGTTCGTTCGTTCACACAGGACGATGCACATATCTTCTGCCGTCAGGACCAGGTTAAGCAGGAGTTCATCCGTGTAATGGAAATTATTGAAATCATCTTCAAGGCTCTCGATTTCCAGAACTTCGAAGCACAGATTTCGCTCCGCGACCCCAACAACCACACCAAGTATGTTGGTTCCGACGAGGTTTGGGCAATGGCAGAACAGGCAATCATCGACGCTTGCAAGGAAAAGAACCTTCCCGCACGCGTAGAATATGGAGAGGCAGCATTCTACGGTCCTAAGTTGGACTTTATGGTAAAGGATGCTATTGGTCGTCGTTGGCAGCTTGGTACTATCCAGGTTGACTACAACTTGCCGGAACGCTTCGAACTTGAATATGTTGGCGAAGACAACAAGAAGCACCGTCCAGTTATGATTCACCGTGCACCGTTTGGTTCGATGGAACGTTTCGTGGCTGTTCTTATTGAGCACACCGCAGGTAAGTTCCCGATTTGGCTTGCTCCGAACCAGTTTGTAGTATTGCCAATCAGCGAAAAGTTCAACGACTATGCTCACGAAGTTGTAAACAAGCTGAAGGACTTGAATGTAAACGGTATCATCGACGAGAGAAACGAAAAGATTGGCCGTAAGATTCGTGACAACGAATTGAAGAGAATACCTTACTTGCTTATCGTAGGCGAAAAGGAACAGGAAAACGGTCAGCTTTCGGTTCGCAAGCAGGGCGCAGGCGATATGGGCGCAATGTCGGTCGAAGATTTCGCAAAGATTGTAAACGATGAAGTAAAGAAGTATATTGACTAGGTAGAATTTTTTACCAAGCAGCATCCCACATATTGCAGAAGCAGTAGGTGGGATGCTGTTTTTTGTGTGGTGGGCAATAGTATTAAACGGCTTTGTCCATAATTCACTTTCCTTTTTGTTAATAACTTAACCTCGGACAATCTCTTTCATTGTCAATATTTGTATAAGTTTGCACTACAACATAATGTAATAATAGAAAATGGATACGGACACAACCAACATACCATCTTTCAACAATCTTTATGACACGGTTGTCAGCATTGACAAGACTTTTGCCGACAATACGGCTAAAGCTATAAACAGAAATGTTACTGCTCGCAACTGGTGATTGGCTTTTATATTGTCAACTACGAGCAGAATGGTTGCGACCGTGCCAAATATGGAGATAAAACTCTTCAGAAATTAGCAGAAAAACTAGATTCGCGCTCGCTGTCTTACCGCAATTTAAGTTTACAGGCAATTTTTCCTTGAGTTTCCATTGTTGGTACAACCTATTTGTAATTATATTGCAAATGAGTTTAAAAATACACAAACACCAATTTGGCAACCAGCGGTTGCCAAATTAGAAACCTCAACATCCGCAATTAGGCAACCAGTGGCTGCCCAATTGGATTCTGAGTTGCAACTCCCTGCTGACAAGCTGTTTAGCCATTTGTCATTTACCCATTTCTCGCTCATTATGAGTGTTGAGAATCCTATGGCACGTGTTTTTTACGAACTCGAAACTATGAAAGGTGTTTGGAGCAAACGCGAGCTCAAAAGGCAAATCGACACCAAATATTTCGAACGCAGTGGTATCAGCAGCAACCCTGCCAGGATGAGCCAATATGTTCAGAACCAAGCAGAACAAATGTCACTTGCAGAAATAGTAAAGTCGCCATACATTTATGATTTTTTAGGACTGAAAGACACCGACATTATTGAAGAAAGCCAACTTGAACAGGCGTTGATTGACCATCTTGAGGATTTTATGCTTGAATTGGGAACTGGTTTTTGTTTCGAGGCTCGTCAGAAGCGTATTCTTGTCGATGACGACTACTATTTTTGCGACCTTGTATTCTATAACCGCATTTTGAAATGCCACGTGCTTATTGATCTCAAGGCCACACGCTTAAAGTACGACGACATTGCACAAATGAACTTATATCTGTCGTATTTCAAGCACAATGTGATGCAAGCCGACGACAATCCGCCCGTAGGACTGCTAATGTGTACCGAGGCAGGCAAAGAACTCGTACAATACACCACCGAAGGTATCGACGACAATCTGTTTGTCCAGAAATATCGTTTGACCTTGCCAATTGAGTCGAAACTCACCCAATGGCTAAAGAATGAAATCAAAGTATTTTCCGGCAATGGTAAAAAATAGAATCATACTACGGGCTAAAAGGCTAAAAGTAAAAAAATGGCTTTAAGCCTTTGCCCCTGCTAGCCACCAAACGGCTTCAGCTATTGTGGAAAAGACAACAGGAACAACAAAAACAACAAGAAACGGCTTTTCTCCACCTTGTATAGGCGCAATTCATTGCGTCTCAAACGCGCTAGCCCCAGAAACACCCATTAACATAATTATCTCTATTAATTCGGCGCAAAGCATTGCGCCGCTACAACCTTAAACTTTAAACTTTGAACCCTTAACCCTTTGACCCCATCCCCGCCCCAAATTATATAGCAATTTCTGACCAATTATATAGCAATTTCAAACATTTGCTTTTTTATTAAAATTTTGTTTGTTTCATCTGCCTTAAAAATATAATACTTTATGACAGAGATGCTTACATCCTGGCAACGTGGCATTTTTTATCTGTCCCAAATCTGCAAAGGGGACGAAAAGAAATGACTGCAGAGAAAAAAATCTTAAAACATTAGGCAACGAAATTGATATTTCAATTGTCATATAGGAAACAGAATTAATGTTACATTAAAAAATTACGGATATGAAAAGATTTGTTTTAATATCATTACTTGCTGCAGCAGTGGGTATGATGACATTCATGGGCTGTGAAAAGCCAGAGCCAATATTTCCAACAGAGGGTCAGCCACAACAAAGAACAGAGAAGCTAATAAAACAGCAAGGGGAAGAATGCCAAGATACGGCAGTAAATCCTGCTTCGCTTCTTCTAGGCAAATGGGCTGTAAATGCGTCTATGTCGGAATGTGTATATAATAATTATACTGACACACTTGTGTTTGCTACCAATGGCATAATAGAAAAACATTCTTTATTGTCAGGCTATTCGTATTCTATATTAAATGATACTATTATAAGAATTGAAGGACCTAACGGAGGATACTATAAGAAATTCACATATTATCCCCCCAATGGAATTATGTTCTATAACTTTTGGGACAATACGTGTTTAAATGTTGTTAAAAATGTTTATTATGAACGGATAAAATGATGAAGAAGAGTTTATTTATTTTGTTTCTTTGTTATTCGAAATTTGTACTCCCGAAGGCTAGATTTAAGCCTCAAATCCTCAAATTCTCAAATCCTCAAACCTAGAAACAACTTTAAACCTTGAACCTTAAACTTTAAACTTTGAACCCTTAAACCCTTTGACCCCATCCCCGCCCAAAATTATATAGCAATTCCTAACCAATTATATAGCAATTTCAAACATTTGCTTTTTTTATAAAAAATTTTTATTTACTTTGCCGAAAAAACATTATGACAGTTATTCTTACATATCGTAAACAAGGCATTTTTATCTGTCCCCAATCCGCAGGGGGACTATAAAGAAGGCTGCGGAGTTTTTGTTAAGGAATATAAAATCAAGTTGTTATAAAGGGAAAATATAAATTTAGTAACTTTTAAATTTTTAATATGAAAAAGTCAATTTTAATATCACTACTTATCGGGATGATGGGGATGATAGCATTTGTAGGCTGTGAAAAGCCGGAGCCAATATTTCCAACAGAGGGTCAGCCACAACAAAGAACAGAAAAGCTAATAAAACAGCAAGGGGAAGAATGCCAAGATACGGCAGTAAATCCTGCTTCGTTTCTGATAGGTAAATGGGCTGTAAATGCGTCTATGTCGGAATGTGTATATAATAATTATACTGACACACTTGTGTTTGCTACCAATGGCATAATAGAAAAACATTCTTTATTGTCAGGCTATTCGTATTCTGTATTAAATGATACTATTATAAGAATTGAAGGCTCTAATAGAGTTTACTATAATAAATTTACATATTATCCCCCCAATGGAATTATGTTCTATAACTTTTGGGACAATACGTGTTTAAATGTTGTTAAAAATGTTTATTATGAACGGATAAAATGATGAAGAAGAGTTTATTTATTTTGTTTGCGGTTGCCTTATATAGCGTTTGTGGGTTCTCACAAAAAGGCGACTGCTTCTACTATTACAATAATACAAAGATAGACATTCCAATAAATAAAAAGTTTATCGTTGTATATTCTGAAAAATTATTAGAAGATCCTTTAATAGAAACTAAAGATATTAGAGATGTTTCAAAGTCTTTTGGCATAGAAGACAAAAACGCGAAAGTATTCGAAATTTGTAATAATGCTAATTATGATGAAGTAACATCAGATTTGCGGAGAAACATTAGCGTGAATTCTGTAGAACCTGTCGTTGGCAACAGTATAATGTGTTCCAATCATTTTTATGTAAAATTATTCCAAGAATCTGATACTTTTTTGTTGAAACACTTGGCTGATAGTTTAAATTGCAATGTTGTTAGAAAACTTCCTTATTGTAATAATTGGTATGAATTGGAAAGTCTTCAAGGGTCAAATACGACAGTAATAACAAAAGCAAATGTTCTTCACGAAAGTGGCTTGTTTGACAAGGTTGACTATGGTTTCATATTTAGATATTCTGTAAATTGTGTGTCTGATCCATTTTATTCAAATCAATGGGGAATCAATGCAAATAGCACATACCAAATAAATGCCTGTGGTGCATGGTCAATTACTAAAGGAATTTCAAATGTAAAGGTAGCCGTTTTTGATCAAGGAGTCAAAGAAAACCATGAAGATTTCTCTAACAATCAATTTATATATTCATATAATACTAAAACACAATCAACACCAGCATCGCAAGAAGGAGAACATGCAACACATGTCGCAGGAATTATTTTTGCAAATCATAATAACTTAGGTGTTGCTGGTATAGCACCAAATGTCTGTGCAATGAATATTAGTAATCCTTTTTACCTTTCACAAACACTTTCGTACGAATTAGCAATAGGTATAAATCAAGCCGTTTTAAACAATGCAGATATTATAAACAACTCATGGGGAGATCAAGGACATAATGCATATGTATATCCATATATGCATGACATCTTATTGGAAGACGCGATAGACAATGCAATTACAAATGGAAGAAATGGTAATGGATGCATTGTTGTTTTTTCTTCAGGAAACCATGCTCCAACAATGGATTATCCTGCAGATTATCGTCCTGAAATATTAACTGTAGGTTCTATATCATCATTTGGTCAAAGAGATTCGATTTCTGCTTATGGAAATTTATTGGATGTTGTTGCACCTGGCGTAGATATATATTCTTCATCTTGTATCGTAGGATGGGATGTTACTGATACTTATGAATATATGAGTGGTACATCAATGGCTGCCCCACATGTTGCTGGTGTTGCAGCCCTAATGTTATCTGTAAATCCTAACCTAACAGGGCAGCAAGTTCGCAACATAATAGAAAGTACTGCACAGAAAATTCGTGACATTAATGAAACTAATGGATTGTACAACTATACAATATCATCAGACCATCCAAATGGTACTTGGAACAATGAAATGGGCTACGGTCTTGTAGATGCCCATGCAGCAGTAATGCAGGCCTATTTTTACAACTACACAGTGAACGGAAACACCTCAGCGTCATCATGCAACACATACACATACTCATTAAGCAGCAGCACTTTGCCAACTGGAACAACATTGACTTGGACAACAAGTAACAATATAGAAATAGTTTCGGGGCAGGGGACATCAAGCGTAACGGTTCGTCCTGTTGGCTACGGAACGGGATGGGTAAAGGCGAACATCACGCACGATGGCTATACTGTTACAAAAACAAAGAATGTAAATGTTACATCCGGGTATTACACTTGCTACAACAACTATACTTCAAGCGGCACAATGACACTTGTGTCAAACTCTGTCATTGCAGGAACTTTTACGGTAAGCAGCGGAAGTACTGTAACAATATCGTCAACCGTACGTTGCTCCCCGGAAGCAAAGATTGTTATCCGCCCCAATGGCAAACTTGTCGTTAATGGTGGCACCATTACAAACCTATGTTCCAATAAGATGTGGGATGGCATTTATGTAGTCGGAAACAAAAACCAGTTGCAGTATGCACAATATCAAGGTACGCTCGAGACTAAGAACTATTCATCAATTGAGAATGCGAAGAATGCTATATGTGTATGGGACGGCTCTGACTACAATACATCTGGCGGTATTGTAAAGTGTAGCAACACGACATTCCACAACAACGCAAGAAGTGCATTTTTCCAGGAATACAACGCATACGTTTCTTCCACAATTGAAAATGCAAATCAAAGCAGGTTTTCGCTGTGCGACTTCATAGTCGATGACTACAATCTGTTCTCTGCAAACAATATCACTTTTGATAATTTCGTTGAAATGAATCACGTGAACGGATTGAAATTCTCGGGATGCCAGTTCAAGGATATGTGTACCACACCATTTGCAACAGGCATTGGAATAAAGTCGATTAATACTGGATACAAGCTGGAGGAGTATTGTCCGGTAGTTTACAATGCAAACGATTGTTTCTGCCCCACTTTCTCCACAAGCTCAATGTTTCAGAATATTGCAGCAGGAATAAATTCGTCAAATAGTGGAACCGACTACAGCTTTTCCGCCAGCAGAAGCACTTTCGAGTCTTGCGGCATTGCAACAACAGTCTCGGCTGTAAACAATTTCATGTTCACGGAAAACTACGTGGAACTGCCATCTTCTGATATTTTTGGCACAAATATAAATGTTGGACTAGGAATGTCAGGTTCAAGCGGTTATAAGGCGGAAGGCAACGAATTTTTCAGCACAAACACATCTGCCCCTTCCGGTTTCATTAACATAGGCGTATGGGCTTTAGACTCTGGAAACGACGACAACACAATATACAGGAATACATTCAGCAAGCTGGGTTATGGCATACTTTCCATGGGGAATCCTGGTCTTCAATTCCTATGCAACCAATTTTTGTCATATACTGCCGATATCCACGTATGGGGTGCAAATTCCTATGTTCAAGGGTCTTCATCAAAGAGTGCTGGCAACAAGTTTACATCTGGAGGATACAACATAATCTCTTCAAACTATTGCAATCCGGTAACATATTACCATAGTGGCGATGCCTTGACTACAAACTTGTATTATCCTGCTTCTACATCAAGCAATATAACCACCGTGGCAAATATTACGGCAAACAGTTGTACTTCAACTTTATGCACTCTTCTTCCGCTTCTTATGTCAAATTCCAACAATAGTTCTTCCAACGACGACATTACTCTCTACGAATCGCTACAGCAGATTTACGAATCGCGCTTTGCAGATTATGATGCAGCTGGATATGATTTTCTGTTGGAAAACTTCGACGAGGGTGATGCCGATATTGTGGCTACAGCAAGGCTAATGCAGGATACGCTCATCTCGCTACGTCGTACAATGGCCGAAATTGCAAACCGCAACATAGATGCAATATTGCAGGATACTATTGTATTCGACTGCGAATCGCTCAACGGATGGTACAACCGCATGAATACCACCACGGCAAAGTACTCGCTTGTAAACAGCTACTTCGAAATGGGCGAATATGCACTTGCACGTCAGGAACTTGCCATGATACCGCAACGTTTTGCCCTCACAGCAGACGAACTTGCCGAGTACGACAATTTCTGCCAGTACCAGTCGTTGCGCGAGGCAGTTTACACGGATGGACGCAACTACGCACAGCTTACCGAGGATGAGATCGCAGAACTTCAAGTAATAGTGGAGCGCAACACAGGCGTATCGTCGGCGTATGCAAATTCTGTACTCTGCTTCTTCTACGGCATTTGCCGCGACGAGGAAACGGACATTGATTTCGACATTGATGCACCGATGAACAGCAAGAGTACAACAGCAGTTTCGGAAGAAAGCACCGATGCGGAACCACTTGCTATTTATGTATATCCGAATCCGGCAAACGACGAGCTGAACATTCTCCTAAATTCGCTACCTGAAGGCAGGACGACTATTGAGTTCCACGATGTTGCTGGACGTCTGTTACTATCGCAGGAAATATCTTCCACCAATGCAAGGGTTGACATTTCGTCGCTTCCGCAGGGCGTATATATGTGCCGAATCGTAAACGGTGAAAATGTCATTGCAAGAGATAGGATTGTAAAGGAATAGAGTTTACGCTTAAAGACGACAGATGCAGTTTTTTTGTATCTGCCGTCTTTTTATTATTTGCAACAAATTCATAGACTTATGCCAATATTTTATTCTCGAGCTAAGCAGATAAGGGTTTCGTCTAGTATGTCGGGTTTGCTACTATGTACAGATGGCAATGCGAAGCTGCTTATTAATGGTACGGAATTTAAGTTTTCGCGAGGAATATTGAGCCTAGTCGGACCGTTTATTTTTATCGAGATAATTTCCGAATCGGACGACTGCAAGTGGGAGATGATTTGCGATGACAAAGATGTTTTCCATTCGGTGTCAATTTATTTGTTTGATATAATAGGACAAGGTCTCCTAAAGACCCCTTGTCTTACGCTTGACGAAAAGCAGATTGAGAGATTCTTGCTATTTGTAGATATGCTAAACGACAAATGGTGTGCATTAGAAAAAAACTTGAGTAGAGAAGAAGCTACTATGTTTCGCCATAATATAATTTTACTGGAACAGACAGTCGCAATGGAATTTATAACGAGGTATTGTCAGAAGCTATCTCGTTCGCCATATAAAGCAAATGGTAACGAAACTGTTGTCTTCAACTTTATTGATTCGCTTAACCAGAATTATTCTACTCACCGTGATGTAGGCTGGTATGCCGAGCAGGCAAATCTTTCGACAATATATTTTACAAAAATAGTACGCCAATATACAGGCTATACGCCTATTGTAATGATAAGGCATATAACAATAGCATACGCCAAGATGATGCTTTCACAACGCGAACTGTCCATCAAGGAGATTGCCGCAAAACTGAATTTTTCCAGTCAGCTTACGTTCAGCAGGTATTTCAAGAGTTGCACGGGGATGTCGCCGAAAAAATACAGGGAAACGGGAGGGATGTGTTGTTAGTTGAAAGTTGAGAGTTGAGAGCGCTGGTGAGTTGAGAGAGAGTTGAGAGTTGAAAGTTGAAAGTTGTCCTTCGACAAGCTCAGGAACCGAGAGATGAGAGTTGAAAGTTGAGAGATGAGAGTTGAAAGTTGTTTTTCGATTTCGCTTGCTTCGACATCACTACGATTTTACTCAGTGCAACGGCTCAGTACGGCGCGGTAAGCACAACGCTCAACAAATCGCATGGTTAGATAGTTCTAATGAAGCACCCGTAATTTTTTTACGGATTTGTAATATTTTATTACTTTTGTGCCGTAAAAATAAGAGTTAAATATTATGCTGATAAAATTTTCCGTCAAAAATTTCCGTGGATTTCCAAAAGAAATCAGTTGGAATCTTTCTAAACCAAGCAATTATGAGTTCAACACCAACGCCATAAAAAACGGCATTGTCAAGAATGGGATTATCTATGGTCCAAATGGTTCTGGAAAGACCAACTTTGGTCTGGCCATATTTGACATTGTGAACCATTTGTCGCAAAAATGGAAAAAGCCTGATTATTATGATAATTTTGTTTATGCAGGGAAACCGCAAAACACTGTGGAGTTCAAGTATGTCTTCAGATTTGGTACACAAACCGTTGAGTATTCCTATTCGAAAAACGCGAAGGGCGATCTTTTGATGGAATCTCTGGCGGTAAATCGAAAAGGGGTCTTTAGCATGGATTCGCAAGGAGTAAGGTTTGACACCAAGGCTATCCCTAATATTGATGGGAGGGCGGTACGTAATCTGAACGCCCATGCCAACAACTTCTCTTTCGTCAACTTCCTGCTGACATCGACACCATTTCCTGAAGACCATTATCTGCTTCAACTTCAAAAGTTTGCCAATTCGATGCTGTGGTTCAGATGTTTGGATGTCAGGGAGTTTATAGGATTGGAAACTACCGCCTCAAATATCGACGAGTATATCATACGAAACAATCTGACAAAGGATTTTGAGACATTCCTTCAAGAGACGAGCGGACAGGTTTTCCATTTTGACAATCCAGACCCCAATGACAAACTTCTGTTTTGCCTAATTGAAGGTAATCGCGTTTTGTTTCACAGCATTGCTTCTACTGGTACGAATTCTTTGGAACTTCTCTATTTTTGGATAACAAAAAAGATGCAGGCGCAATTCGTTTTCATTGACGAGTTTGACGCTTTCTATCATTTCAAACTCTCCTTCGAGGTATGCAGAAGACTTTTCAAGTTGGACAGCCAAGTGTTTCTCAGTTCGCACAACACCAGCCTGATGACAAACGATCTGCTTAGACCTGACTGCAATTTCCTGCTGAACAATAATATGATTAAGCCCATTTGTGATTGCACGGACAAAGAACTCAGATGGGGGCATAGCATTGAGAAACTGTATCGTGGCGACACTTTTAATCTTTAAGGTATGATACTGTTTGTTTTTGAAGGAGAGGAAAGAGAGGTCAACATTTTCAATGCTCTTAAAGAGTTGTATTTCAACGAAGATGAAGTCATCGTTGAATTTACATACAATACAGGTTTCCATACTTTATATAAGAATCTGAAAAAGAACGACATGTCTTTGTTTAGGGTTTTGCAGGAGGTCTCAAAGAAACGTAAGGATGACAAGCTTGGAGACTACAATGAAGATGATTTTTCGGAAGTTTTTCTTGTGTTCGACTATGATTTCCACAACAAGAGCATTCCTCTTGAACAATGGAACAAGAACCTTGAGGAGATGCTTGAGTATTTCGATGACGAAACGAGAAATGGCAAGATGTATGTGAACTATCCTATGGTGGAATCCATCAGATACACAAAGCTATTACCAGACAAAGACTATTACAAATACACAGTAAAGAGGGATGAGTGCATAAAAGTTAAGGGGAAGCCAGAAAGTGGTTTCAAGTATATGGCGGCATCTTTCTCGGCATACATTGGGCTTGACTTCATTCAAATAAGTGATGGCAAGACAGAAGAAGAGAAGAAAACAGTTAGAAAGAATTGGGACATGCTCAAAAGGCAGAATGTGGCCAAAGCACACTACTTGTGTGATGGGAGGTTCACCTATCCAAGAAAAAAGACTATGTTCACACAGACAGCCATATTTGAAAAGCAATGCAAGAAATATGTCAACACCAAAGCTTGCTGTGTTTCAATTCTCAATTCCTTTCCTATTTTTTTGTACGATTACTTCAAATAACTATTTTATTAAGCAGACAATCAAATCTTCAACTAACTATCACCAAAAGTCCCATCCATTGAAATTCTGGGCAAAAAGGCGAAAAAAGAAAAAGTTCAAAGTCAAACAGAAGACCAGTCTAGCTGCCTGCAAGCCTTCTTCCCTTCCCGCAACTATTTTATCTTCAAAAAATTAACCGATTATGAACAATTAGCTGTCCGTAATGCTTGGGCAAAATCGTTCCAATATTTGCTATTTTGTTTTTAATGTATTGGTAAACAGTGTCTTGTGTAAGAAAAATTATTTTCTCCTTACCGCTGTGTATCTGAAAAAAAAGTAATAATTTTGCGCGAAATTTTTGATTATAAAACAACAAGATGATAAAGATTGTTTTACACGGCGGTTCCGTCAGGAATTTGAAGCAAGGTAAGGCTTTGCTTTCTATGCGTGTAAACGATGAAGTTAAAAAGTATATTGACTAATAAAAGGAGGTAAAAGTTTTTTATAAATTTATATGGCAAAAGAAAATCAGCAAAACGAACACAGAATTAATCGCGCAATTCGCGCACCATTTGTACGTGTAACAGGCGATAATGTTGATAAACCGGGAGTTTACAGCATCAGGGAAGCTTTGGACATTGCGGAACAACTTGAGATGGACTTGGTAGAAATAGTTCCGACCGCCGACCCACCCGTATGCAAGGTTATCGACTACCAAAAATTCCTTTATCAGCAGAAGCGCAAGCAGAAGGAGTTGCAGAGCAAAACTCATACGATGACAATCAAGGAGTTGCGCTTTGGTCCTCAGACCGACGACCACGACTACAACTTCAAGCTGAACCATGCCAAGAGATTCCTCGACGAAGGCAACAAGGTAAAGGCATACGTATTTTTCAAGGGACGTTCGATTGTGTATAAGGAACAGGGCGAAATATTGCTTCTGAAGCTTGCAAACGACCTCGAGGAGTACGGCAAGATTGACCAGATGCCTAAGCTCGAAGGAAAGAAAATGCAAATTGTGATATCACCTAAACCTAAAAAGAAATAATAACTTTAAAAATTTAGAACAATGCCAAAAATGAAGACTAATTCCGGAGCTAAGAAGAGATTTTTCTTGACCGGAACCGGTAAGATCAAAAGAAGACACGCTTTCAAGAGTCATATCTTGACAAAGAAGGCTACAAAGCGCAAAAGAGAACTTGCTCACTACACAACAGTAGCAGAAAACAAGGAAAAGTCTGTAAAGTTGTTGCTTGGAATGAAATAGTTTTCCGCGCAGTTAGAATGATTAATTAAATTATGAACCAGAACGTTTAGCCGCAAGTTCCGATCAAAAGGACGCTAACGTTCGCAAATTTTAAGATTATGCCAAGAAGTGTAAACGTAGTTGCCGCTAGAAACAGGAGAAGAAAAGTTCTTTCTCAGACTAGAGGTTATTTTGGAGCAAGAAGTAAGGTTTGGACCGTAGCAAAGAACGCATACGAGAAAGGTCTTGCTTATGCATACAGAGACAGAAAAAACAAGAAGAGAGAATTCCGCGCATTGTGGATTCAGAGAATTAATGCTGGTGCTCGTCTAAATGGTTTGAGTTATTCTCAATTGATGGGTAAGCTTCACGCAGCAAATGTTGACATCAACCGCAAGGTTCTTGCCGACCTCGCTATGAACAACCCAGAAGCATTTGCAGCAATCTGCAACAAGGTAAAATAATTGATATTTTTGGAATAGGTGATATAATCAAGGTCGTCAGTTTCTGACGACCTTTTTTGTATTTTGCAAATTATTAAGGAACGTGGAAAAAGTTGGTGGAGATTTATGTTGGCAATGCAAAGAAACGGAATCTCTCGAAGACGGATTTGTTTTTTATCCATCGCCTTAGGCGAACCTTTAGCTCGCGACACGAAGTGAGCATACCTTGATTGCCGCCTTGGCTGATGAGCGTTAAGAAAATCGGTGGCACGGAGCGTAAAAAATCAGTCTGTTTGAAGGCGGAGTGAAACGGAGACAAGTTTCTGATTTTTAGCAAAGTGTAACCGATTTTTAGCAAAGCAGACTCAGCGGACATGGTTTTTTGTTTACTTTTTTGCCAACAAAAAAGTAAAAGCCTCCGCGGCTAGAGCGGAATTTTTAAAAAAGCAAATAATCATTTTCTTTTACGTATGATAAGAAATTCTTACTATCTACCTTCACCTGATATGTCGGCAGACCACTAAATACAACACAATAACTCACTTATTGACAAAGCTTTATGTTTTATATTCCATTGTTTCAAAAATATTATACGCATCCCAAATATTTATGCTATATTTGAAGCCGTTTTTTAACAACAGATAAATTAAAGGAATTAATTATGGATAAATTCATTTCAGTAGAGCAGGCCGTATCAATGGTGAAGGACGGAATGACCCTCATGATCGGCGGATTTTTAGGTGTTGGTTCAGCCAACAAGGTATTGAAGGGAATACACGATGCAGGTATCAAGAACCTTACCATTATCGGTAACGATACCGCTTTTGTTGACAAGGGCGTTGGTATCCTTGTTGCAAACCATCAGGTTAAGAAAGCTATAGTTTCGCACATCGGTACAAATCCGGAGACTATCGCACAGTTGAACTCCAAGGAACTCGAAATCGAATTCGTACCGCAGGGAACTCTTGCAGAACGTATCCGTTGCGGTGGTGCTGGTCTTGGTGGCGTTCTCACTCCAACCGGACTTGGAACAGTTGTAGCAGAAGGTAAGCGCGTAATTAACGTTGACGGCAAGGATTATCTCCTCGAACTCCCGATTCACGCTGACATCGCATTGCTCGGTGCAACCGTTGGTGACGAAACTGGTAACCTCGTTTTCAAGGGCACAACCCAGAACTTCAACCCGATGATGGCTATGGCAGCAGACGTTGTTATCGCCGAAATCGAGAACATCGTTAAGGTTGGCGAAATTGCTCCTGAAGCAATCCATACTCAGAACATTTTCGTTGACTATATTGTAAAATAAGGGCGAAAAGGCTTGCAGGCTAACAGGCTAAAAGCCGTCTTCAAGCCTTTAAGACTTTGAGCCTTCAAGCCATAACTTATAAATGATTGTAAAGTCGTGCCACGGCGCGACTCAACATAGAAACCAAGAAACTTAAAAACTTAGAAACTAACTAATAGCAATGGAATACAGAACAAAGATTAGACTGCGCATGAGCGCAAAGGATGCACACTACGGTGGCAATTTGGTTGATGGTGCTCACATGGTACATCTGTTTGGCGATGTGGCTACCGAACTTTTGATTATGCGTGACGGCGACGAAGGCCTTTTCTGCGCATACGACATGATTGAATTCAAGGCTCCTGTATATGCAGGCGACTTCATCGAGGCTGAAGGTTGGATCGACCGCGAAGGCAATACTTCACGCCACATGCTGTTCGAAGCTCGCAAGGTTGCTGTTGCTCGTCCCGACATTTCAGCATCTGCTGCTGATGAACTCGACGAACCTATCCTCGTTTGCCGTGCTTCGGGAACTTGTGTTACACCAAAGGAATGTCAAAGAAAAAAATAAGCGTACGATATGGAAAAGCTGATAATTACCGCCGCAATATGTGGCGCAGAAGTTACCAAGGAGCAGAATCCTAACGTACCTTATACCGTTGAGGAAATCGTACGCGAAGCAAAGTCGGCTGTTGACGCTGGTGCTGCTATCGTTCACCTGCACGTTCGTTTCGATGACGGTACTCCTACCCAGAGCCGCGACCGCTTCCAGGAATGTACCGAGGCTATCCTCAAGGTTTGCCCCGATGTAATTCTTATCCCATCTACTGGCGGTGCTGTAGGTATGACTCCAGATGAACGTCTGCAATCGACCGATACAAATCCAGTTCCCGAAATGGCTACCCTCGACTGCGGTACCTGCAACTTTGGAGACGAAATTTTCGACAACACAATGCCAACTATGCGTGCATTCGGCAAGCGCATGATTGAACGCGGCATTAAGCCCGAATACGAATGCTTCGAAATGGGACACCTTGATACCATCCTTACGATGGCTCGCAAGGGACAGGTTCCCGGTGACCCGATGCAGTTCAACTTTGTACTTGGCGTACCAGGTTGTACTCCAGCAACAGTTGCAAACCTCTGCTGGCTTGTAAACGGCATTCCTGCTGGTTCTACTTGGACAGTAACAGGCGTTGGACGTAATGCTTTCCCGATGGCAGCCGCTGCAATTGCAATGGGTGGAAACGTTCGCGTAGGTTTCGAGGACAACCTTTACCTTGAAAAGGGCGTTCTTGCAAAGTCGAACGGAGAACTCGTTGCCAAGGTAGTAAGACTTGCTAAGGAACTCGGTCGTGGAATCGCAACTTCGGCAGAAGCGCGCCAGATTCTTGGATTGAAGGCTAGATAAGATTCAAATAGTTACAATTCATTTTTAAAGGTCGTTCATTTATGGGCGACCTTTTTCATTTGTTCAGAGACTTGTCCGCTATTTTTACAAAAAAACTTATTTTTGCGCTTAGTTTTGAAAAAGGAGATTGATTATATAAAATAAACCATGGAAAAAATTACAATAATAGTGATGTTTCTTGGCGGTCTGATATTTTTCAGTCACCTCTTAAATAAACTATTCAGCAAGACGAAAATACCTAATGTTCTCATTTTAATCACAATAGGTATAATAGTAGGATTCTTTATCGACAGCAAGATTTTTTTTGGCGAGGTAGGACGGGTTTTCACGACAATAACACTTATTATAATACTTTTTGAAAGTGGCGTAGGCCTGAAGCTTCAGGAACTGAAATCATCAATTGTGTCGGCTACACTTGTGACCATAATAAATTTCGTATTCTCCGCAGGCATAGTCGTAGGCATAACGATGTGGCTTGCCGACTTCGACTTCTTAACGGCACTTTTCCTCGGCTCGATACTCGGTGGAACTTCCTCGGCGGTTGTAATCCCAATGGTAAGGCAGCTCAATATGGGGCAGAAGGCAGGAACGGTACTACTTTTGGAATCGGCATTCACCGACGTGCTTTGTCTCGTTGTCGGCTTGGCAGTACTCGAAAGCATGAAAGCCGGAAACCTTGAAGCAACGGCAATCTTTACAAATATGGCAAAATCGTTTCTGATGGCAATTCTGCTCGGACTTTTCGGTGGATTTGTCTGGAGCCTGCTGCTCAACTGGATACGTGGAATAAAAAATTCGATGTTCACCACATTGGCACTTGTGTTCATCATCTACGGCGGCGCGGAACTCCTCGGACTCAACGGCGGAATAGCAGCACTCTCGTTTGGCATAGTGCTGGGCAACTCCGAATATTTCGACAAGATGAAGCTATGGAAACGCATCTTCAAGGTCGAAACCGCAAAGCTCAACGACAACGAAAAGAATTTCTTCTCCGAAATCGTATTTGTGCTGCAGACATACTTCTTCGTTTACATCGGAATCGTCATAGAATTTGGTACACCGATGATATACCTTATTTCGGTAATGATAGTCTGCCTTGTGATACTTGCCAGAATCCCGACAATAAGGCTCATGGTAAGAAAAGACTGCACGCCCGACGACAAGCTGCTGATGTCGATAATGATGCCCAAGGGACTTGTCCCTGCAATTTTAGCCTCGATTCCGCTGCAGGAAGGGCTTCCACACGGACAGGAAATCGCTGAAATCGGCTATGCCGTAGTGCTCACAAGCATAATAATGTGCAGTCTGCTTATCATTATATTAGGAAAGAAAAAGAATCCGAAGGGGACAAAAGACAATGCAACAATACTTCCCATAGAAAAACCGCAGGAAAATGACAACACAGAAGCAACAGGCACAACCGATTCAGTACACGAGCCGAATAATAATTAAGTCGCTCGAAGGCGGAGGTAAGCACATATTTGTAAGATGCCGCGTAGGTGGCACAAAGTCGCTGATGCTCATCGACACAGGATGCTCCAATACAGTATTCGACAGCAGCGCGGAAGTATTTTCGGGCATAAAGTTGCACGAAGTGATGGGAAGCGATAGAAATTTCAGCCTCAACGCCTCCATCGACGACGTGAGAGTCGGGAAAATCAAGGATTTTGCAATCGGACGGTTCTCAATGTCAATCAACCGCGCAGTATTTATCAGCCTCGAACATATCAACACCCTGTACGAAACAATGATAGGCGAACGCATAGTAGGCATACTCGGCAGTGATTTCCTACGTCGATACAAAGCGGTGATAGACTTCGGAGAAAATAAGTTAATAGTGAAGAGTTAAAAGCTAAGAGTTGACAAAAATGACTAGTACCGAAAAATGCTTACTTACCAGAACGGCACATAGTCCTTTGGGATTTGTACTCCCGAAGGCTAGAATATAAAGATTTGTAACCTTTAGCTCACTGCCATAGCAATCCTCCTAAATAAATCCTTGCTTTCTTCGCTTCCGCAGGGCTTATATATGTGCCGAATTATAAACGACGACAACATCATTGCAAGGGATAGGATTTTAAAGAAATATGCATAGTTCTTTTAAAGCAACCACAAACGACTAAAATACAGCATTTTACAATTTCTGTCATTTTCTATTTTTCGCCTTTTTCCGCCTGAAAAACCAAAAGAAAATAAAAAAAAATTACCCATCGTTCTTTTTCAAAAAAACACTATATTTGCGACCTTAAATTTATTGTGTATATTAGTTAAAAAATTTTAGTAAAAATGCGTAACAGAGGAGCGATTATTTTATTATCGGTACTGCTTGCACTCATCAGCTTGTACTACTTGTCGTTCACCTTTGTAGTGAACAAGGTTGAAGGCGACGCTGAAGAATACGCACAGGCATACGTCGATAACGGAAATTACAGCAATCTTACAGATGCCGACCGCAACGTTTTGATTGACAGACAGAAAAAGGCGTACTTGGATTCGGTCGACAATCAGGTGGTTTACAGACTTATAAGGAAATACACCTATAAGGATTGCAAGGAAAGAGAACTTAACTTGGGTTTGGACCTCAAGGGCGGTATGAACATTTCATTGGAAATTTCAGCAGAAGATGTATTGATGTCATTGGCAAGGGACAACAACGACCCTGCACTTTTGGCAGCTATCGAACAGGCAGGAAAGCAGACTTCAGACCAGACCGGTACCAATTTCATTGAGACTTTCGGCAAGGCATACAAGGAATTGCAGATGCCCGATAAACCTGCAATGGCATACTTGTTCGCTACATCGCAGAATCAGGACAAGATACAGATAACTTCGACCGACGAAGAAGTAATCGATTATTTGACAAAGGAATATGATGCTGCTATCGGTAATGCATACGACGTTATCAACAAGCGTATCGACCAGTTCGGCGTTGTTCAGCCCAACATTCAGAAGGACGTTGCAGTAAAGGGTGTGTTCCACATTGAACTTCCGGGTATCAAGGATCCAGAACGTGTTGAAAAACTTTTGAAGCAGGCTGCTGTTCTCGAATTCTGGGAGACCTACAACTATAATGAAATCCAGAGTTCTCTTATTGCTGCCGACCAGGCAATAGTTGCCGCTAAGAAGGCTGAAGCTTCGAGAGGCACTAAGGAAGAAGAAGTTGTTGTTGCTGACACTGCTGCCGTTGCAGAAAATGCAGAAGCTGAAGGTGAAAACGTTGAAGCAACCGATTCAACCAAGACCGAAGAAACCGTTGCAGAAAACGAAGGTGACAGCGAATACTCGATATTCAACCGTCTGCTTCCGCAGGCTGGCAACCGCAGTGTAGGTGGTCCGGTTATCGGTTTCGCAAAGAAGGCCGATATGGAATCAATTATGGCAGACCTTACCCGCAAGGAAATCAAGAGTTTGTTCAAGAAAGACCTAGTATTCGCTTGGGGATTCAAGGAACTCAAGGAAGCTCCAGGATACTACGAACTTGTAGCTCTCAAGGCTTCGAAGGACGGAAAGGCTGCTCTTAACGGCGAAGTCGTTACCGATGCTCGTCAGGAATTCGGTCAGACAAGCGCAACCGCCGAAGTTACAATGGCAATGAACAACACTGGTTCTACACAGTGGGCAAGAATCACAAAGGAAAACGTTGGCCGCTCAATAGCTATCGTTCTTGATAATGCAGTTTACTCATATCCTACAGTAAACGATGAAATCAAGGGCGGTCGTTCACAAATCACAGGTAACTTCACACTTGAAGAAGCTACCGACTTGGCAAACGTACTGAAGGCTGGTAAGATGACCGCTCCAGCAGTTATCCTCTCGAAGGAAGTTGTTGGTCCGTCACTTGGTCAGAAGGCTATCGACTCGGGTATGTATTCGTTCATCATCGCTTTCATCCTTGTACTTATCTATATGATTTTCTACTACAACAAGGCTGGTATCATTGCCGACGTTGCTTTGATTTGCAACCTCTTCCTCATCTTCGGTGTTATGGCATCGCTTGGTGCAGTACTCACCCTTCCTGGTATCGCAGGTATGGTACTTACAATAGGTATGTCGGTTGATGCTAACGTTCTTATTTACGAGCGTATCCGCGAAGAAATAAGAAGCGGCAAGATGATTAAGTCGGCTGTGGCAGACGGTTACAAGAATGCTTATTCGGCAATCCTCGACTCCAACATCACTACTATTCTTATAGGTATAGTTCTTGCTTATTTCGGTGTTGGTCCAGTTAGAGGTTTCGCAACCACTCTTATTATAGGTATCCTCACTTCGTTGTTCACAGCAATTTTCATCACTCGTATCATCTTCACCAAGATGCTCGACAAGGACAGAAAGATTACTGTTGGCAACAAGCTCACAAACAATGCTTTCACCAACTTGCATTTCGATTTTCTCAAGGGTAGCAAGATTGCATTCATCATTTCTGGTACATTAATCGTAGTTGGTATCATTTCGTTGTGCACTTTAGGCTTGAAGCAGGGTATTGATTTCACAGGTGGACGTAACTATGTTGTTAAGTTCGAAAACAATGTTGTTCCCGAAGAAGTTGCCAATGCTCTTGAAGGTGTTTACGGAGACCGTCCTGTTGTAAAGACTTTCGGTGATGCAAACCAGGTTAAGATTACAACTCAGTACAAGATTGACCAGATAAAGGACAAGGCTGCTGGCGAAGAAGCCGACAACCTCCTTTACACTGGCTTGAAGAACGGCAAGTTCCTGCCAGAAGACGTTGACGAAAGGACATTCTTCGAACAATACCGCCAGACATCGCAGGTTGTAGGTCCTACAGTTGCCGACGACATCAAGACTAAGTCATCTGTAGCTATTCTCCTCGGACTTGTGGTTATGTTCCTCTACATCCTCCTCAGGTTCCGCAAGTGGCAGTACTCTCTCGGTGCAACTATCGCTTTGGTACACGACGTTTTGATAACCCTCGGTCTTTTCTCACTGCTCTACGCTGTAATGCCGTTCAACATGGAAATCGACCAGGCATTCATCGCAGCAATCTTGACAATCGTAGGTTACTCAATCAACGATACCGTGGTTATCTTCGACCGTATCAGGGAATACACAGGCTTGTACCCCAACCGCGACAGAAAGTCGGTTATCAACTCGGCAGTTAACAGCACAGTTGGTCGTACAATCAACACCTCAATGACAACCTTGGTGGTATTGCTCGCAATATTCATCTTCGGCGGTGAATCAATCAGAGGCTTCTGCTTCGCATTGCTCATCGGTGTCATCGTAGGTACCTACTCTTCAATCTTCATCGCTTCCCCGATGGCTTATCTCTTCGGTGTTGGCAAGAAGAAAGGCGAAGAAACAAAATAATTAGTAATATATTTTGAAAAAAGGCTGTAACTACAGCCTTTTTTCTTTAAGATATAGATGATATTTTCTTATTATATATTAAAAAACTTCTCTTTACGTCATTGCGGAAGCCAGTCGGAACACGCGATACGGAACGAGGAGCGTTGGGGAGACGGCTATCCGCAATCTCCCTTTGGTACTTAATGGGAGATTCCGCATAAGCGAACTCACAAGGCTCGTACCTGCGCCTGTTCGTTCAGCTTTGTGGAATGACCAAAAAGAATTAATAATGAAGTAATTAATCAAAATCAAATATTTTATGAAGAAGTATGCATTAATAATTTTAGCATTAGTATTCGCTCTGGTAAGCTGCAAGAAGAATAATACAGGTCACGAGACCAAGACAGCCAAGGACGCCAACGGATACAATTACGAATATGTAGAGAACGACCCGTCGGGTACTCGTATCTACACATTGGACAACGGCTTGAAAGTTTACCTCGCTGTAAACAAGGACGAGCCTAGAATACAAACCTACATCGCAGTAAGGGCTGGTGCAAAGAACGACCCACGCGAAACTACTGGTCTTGCTCACTATTTTGAACACATGATGTTCAAGGGTACTGACAAGATTGGAACAAAGGACTGGGAAAAGGAAAGCGTTCTCATTCAGGCAATCAGCGACAAGTTTGAAGAACATGCTGCCGAAACCGACCCCGAAAAGAAAGCTGCTATCTATGCTCAGATTGACAGCCTTTCGCAAGAAGCATCGAAGTACGCAATTGCTAACGAGTACGACAAGATTTGCTCGATTCTCGGTGCTACTGGCACAAACGCATGGACTTCGTATGAAGAAACCGTTTATGTAAACGAAATTCCTTCGAACGAAATCGACCGCTGGGCAAAGGTTGAAAGCGAAAGATTTGCAAACCTCGTTCTCCGTCTCTTCCATACCGAACTTGAAACCATCTTTGAAGAGTTCAACATGAATCAGGACCGCGACGGACGCAGACTCAGCAACACCATCTTTGCAACTCTCTTCAAGAATCACCCGTATGGAACCGCTGTTATCGGCAAGGGCGAACACCTGAAAAACCCGTCAATGGCAAACGTAATGAAGTTCAAGGCAAACTACTATGTTCCGAACAACATGGCAATTTGTATGTCGGGTGACCTCGATTTCGAAGAGACCATCAAGATAATCGACAAGTACTGGGGCAAAATGGAAAAGAACCCGAACATACCGGAATTCACCTACACACCCGAAGAAGAACGTACAGCAGTTGACGAAATCGAACTCCACGGACCAGAACCAGAAAACGTATGCGTAGTATGGCGTTCGCAGGGCAACAAGTCGCAGGAATCCAAGTACTTATCAATGATTGGTCAGATTCTTTACAACGGCAATGCTGGCCTTATGGACCTCGACCTCAACACAGCACAAAAGGTTATGGGAGCATACGCTTACGGTTATTCACTCAACGACTACGGAATGTTCGAAATGGTTGGTATGCCGCGCGAAGGACAGAGCCTCGAAGAAGTTAAGGACTTGCTCATGGCTGAACTCGAAAAAGTTAAGAAGGGCGAATTCGAAGAATGGCTTCTCGAAGCTATCGTAAACGAAATGAAACTCGACCAGATTAAGCAGATTGAAGGCAACAGGATTGCATATTCGTTTGTTAATGCTTTCATCTCACAGACTCCTTGGGAAGAAGAAATTTTCGACATCGAGAACTATGAAAAGATGACTAAGGACGAACTCGTAAAGTTTGCTAACGAATTCTTCAAGGACAACTACCTTGTTGCTTACAAGCGCATGGGCGAACCCGACAACGTAATGCACGTTGACAAGCCGGCTATTACCCAGCTTAACATCGACCGCACAAGCGAATCGGAATTCGTAACCGAACTCAAGAAGGAAGAACCTGCTGCTATCAGCCCCGAATTTGTTGACTACAAGGCAAAAATCCAGACTACCGACCTTGCAACCAACCTTCCGATGAGCTACATTAAGAACGAATCAAACGAATTGTTCTCTTTGTACTACATCCTTGACATGGGCAAGGACAACGACAAGAAACTTGCTCTCGCAGTTGACTATTTGGATTACCTTGGCACAACCGACAAGACCGTTGAAGACTTGGCTAAGGAATGGTATCGTCTCGGATGCAACTTCTACGTAAGCAGCGGCGCCGACAGATGCTATGTTTATGTTAGCGGTCTCGACGAGAACCTTGAAACAGCACTTAAGCTTATGGAAGAAATCCTTGCAAACGTTAAGCCTGACAAGGAAGTTTACGACGAATTTGTAAACAGCATCCTCAAGAGCCGTTCAAATGCAAAGCTCAACAAGAACACCATCCTCAGCGGACTTGTATCGCGTTCGCAGTACGGCGAGGAATCACGCTTCACCAACAACCTCAGCGAGGAAGAACTCAAAGCTATCGACCCCGAAGAACTTACCAATATCATAAAGGACATGCTTAACTACAAGCACCAGATATTCTACTATGGTCCGCGCGAAATGGACAAGGTTGCCGAACTTATCAAGGCAAACCACAATGTTTCGGGCAACTACAAGGATTATCCTGCTGCAAAGGAATTTGTAGAACGCGACTACGACAAGCCACAGGTGCTTTTCGTCAACTATCCGATGACTCAGGTATTTATCGAACTCGTATCTAAGGACATTAAGTTCGACAAGTCGTTGTTGCCAATTGCAACAATGTTCAACGAATATTATGGCGGTTCAATGTCGAGCATCGTCTTCCAGGAAATCCGCGAAGCAAAGAGTTTGGCATACGGATGCTACGCAGGCTACAGCCAGGCTGGCAAGACTGACAAGTCGAACTATGTAATCGGCTACCTCAGCACTCAGCCCGACAAGATGAAGGAAGCTCTCGAAGCTCTTGGCGAACTTATGAACGAACTCAAGCAGTCGCCCGAATCGTTCGAGACTAGCCGTCAGGCTATCATCAGCCAGATTAACACCGAAAGAATCATAAAGAGCGGTATCTTCTGGAACTACCTTGCAAACAAGGAACGTGGAATCGAAAACGACTACCGCAAGGAAGTTTATGATGCAGTTAAGAACTTCACTCTCGAAGATGCAACTAAGTTCTTCAACGAACACATCCAGGGCAAGACCTACGACATTATGATTGTTGGTCCGAAGGAAAAGGTTGACTTCAACTTGCTCAAGAACTACGGCGATGTAAAGGAACTTACTGTTGACGAAGTTTTCAATTATTAGAAGGCAAAAAGGCTCAAAGGCTTGAAGCCAAGTAAAATATTAACAGCCTTGCAGTCAAATGATTGCAAGGCTGTTTTTTTCGTTGTTAGCCTTATTTGTTTGTCGTAGGCTCAAGCCTACGATACTGCAATATCATGGCTCATGCCATGCTGTTTTCAAGGCAGAGCCTTGGACATGTTTCGTCGTAGGCTTGAGCCTACGACGAGCGATGGGATGGGGATGGGATGGGAGCGATGGGGCCTACGACAAGCGATGGGACGTAAAGGTACTTACTGTTGACGAAGTTTTCAATTATTAGAAGGCAAAAAGGCTCAAAGGCTTGAAGCCATGTAAGATATTAACAACTATTGTTGTCCGATAAAAATCTGGGTAATGTGCGTAATTGTGATGTTATCAAGCATTTATACGATGATATAAATAAAGGGGCTCGTCATTTACTTGCTTCGCTGCGTGAGCTAAAGGTACGGAAGCTAGTCGAAACACGCGATACGGAACGGGGAGCGTTGTGAAGCCGCACCCTGAGCGGAGTCGAAGGGCTGCTATCCGTAATCTCCTACAATATTACTACTCAAGGAGATTGCTTCCGCGAGCTAAAGGTTGGCTTCGCCGAGCTAAAGGTACCGCATAAGCGAGTTCACACGACACGTTCCTTAATCGGTTCACTCTGCTTTACTCGCAAGCTTCGTGAGCTAAAGGTTGCGGAATGACTTTCCTTTTTTTATCGGACAACAATAATTAACAACCTTGTAGTCAAATGATTGCAAGGCTATTTTTCCTGCTGGTCATCAGGGCTGTAAGCCTGTAAGTCTGTAAGCCTGTTTGCCTTCTAGCCTGTTTGCCTTTTAGCCATAGAAAAATATTTTACAAAAAAAAAGTTAATAAAAATAATCATATTAAAAAATAAATATATCTTTGCGCCTTGTAAATGAATTGAAGATTTAATTAATTATTGTATAACTTAAAATTTTAGAACAATGAAAAACTTTAAAATTGCTATGATTTTGGTTGCAGCTGTTGCTTTCTTCTGCAGCTGTGGTGACCCGGAAGCTCCAACCGCATCATTAACTGGAGATTTTTCTACATTTGATCTCGCTAAAACTAACGACACTACAATCATGCTGACCTTGAAGGCTGATGCTCCTAAGGGTATTGATGCTATCAAGGGTACTGTATCTTACCTTAACGACAAAGACTCTGTAATGAAGCAGGGAACATTTGATGTTGAAGTTACAGCAGGCGAAAAAACTTATGAAGGTACTCTCAAATGCGAATTGAAGAAAGCAGAAATTAAGGACTATGCAAAAATTGAATATTCAGTAGTTGTTACTACTAAGAAGGACGTAACAAGCGATCCTGCTGTATATACCATTACTATTGCAAAGCCTAAGTTTACTGAAGGTACTTTCACTTGGAAGAGAGACGGCACAACTGTTACTCCTGATCTGGCTGCATATGGATTGGAATGGGCTGGAACAACAACCGATTTAAAAACAACATTTAAACCTGTTAGTGGTGGTAAATTATACGTTCTTGCTGCTGCTGATTTTGAGAAAACAAGTGCAGAAGATGTTGCAACGTTGTTGAAAGGCAAAACTCCAGTAGAAAAATATAATGGAATTTCAGCATCAGCAGGTAGCTCTAATATTACAGATGTTCTAGCAACTGTAAATGGAGAAAAGACATATTTATTCAAATTCGACAAATCAACAGTAGTAAGTCGTGCAACAACCATTACTTTAAATGGTACATACAGACTTTTCAAAACTGTTGAAGCTCAGCAATCAAAGTAATTTGAACAACATTTAAATTGAAAATAGAGAGGCTCCGGTTGGAGCCTCTTTTTTTTATGGGGGAGAAAGATATAGTGAGCAAAAAATATTGAAATAACGTATTGTAGATAAGAAAGAAAGGTGTAAATTTGCACAGAATTATTTGTCACAAACATATTATATTTTTGTGACATCATATATTTAATATGATGAAAGAGAAAGTAAAGGAAAACATCGAAAATAGAATCAAGAAAAAAGGCAGAGGTCTGTTGTATGTCAATTCCGATTTCGCCGATTTGGGTTCGCCAGATGCCGTGCGTCAAGCATTGCAACGAATACAGAAGGATGGTATGATAATACGCATATTCAGGGGTATATACAGCTATCCCAAAATTGATACAAAATTAGGGTTGGGCATTATATCTCCTTCTATGTGGGACATTGCCAAAGCTATGGCACGCCGTGATAATGCCAAAATTATTCCTACGGCGTCTTTTGCCTTAAACCAATTGGGCCTTTCTACACAAGTACCTGCAAATGCAGTGTTCTATACAAGCGGTTCTTCACGCAGAGTAAAAATAGGTTCTGGTCGTGGAATTACATTTATCCATACCTCTGACAACAAAATGCTGTCGTTCAAGTCCTATCTTATGCTCCTCATTACGCTATCAATGCGCGAAATCGGTGAAGAATACCTTAACGATAAGCATCTTGACATAATAAGGGGGTTCTTGTCGCATGTTACAAAAACTGACTACAATCACGATATAAAATTAATGCCTATATGGATTCAGCAAAAACTTTATTCAATATGAAATACACACAATTAAACGCAAATCAGCAGAAACTGCTTATAAGTCAAATGGTTGAGTTGACAAATCTGCATTACGACCTCATCGAGAAAGATTGGTGGGTTACGCAAGTGCTACGAGCCGTTTTTTCGTTGCCATACGCCGAACACCTGTCGTTCAAGGGTGGGACTAGTTTGAGTAAATGCTGGCATCTGATTGAACGTTTCTCGGAAGACATCGACATAGCAGTGTCGCGTGACTTCCTTGGCTATGGAGGCACACTCTCTCGGACACAAATAAGCGACAAGTTACGTCGTGCCGCCTGTTCGTTTGTGCGAGAAAGAATGCAGTTCGATTTGCGAGAAACTCTTATAAAACAAGGAATTGCAGAGGACAAGTTCAATGTGACAGTAAACATAACGCCAATAAGTACAACCTACCCCGAAACCATAATAGTAGAGTACAACTCGGCTTTGCCCGAAAGTCCATATATACGACATTCTGTCCTTATTGAGGTAAGCGGGCGTTCGATGCAACAGCCTGTCAAGTGTGAGTCTATAAACTCACTTATCGACCAATACCTACCACAAACAGTGGTTGCAGAAAAATCTTTCTCGATTCCCAATGTGGTAACACCAGAACGTACATTCCTTGAGAAAATCTTCCTTCTGCACGAAGAATTTCACAAGCCACAATCCGAAATACGAACCAACAGAATGTCAAGGCATCTGTACGACATCGCCACAATGATGAAATCAGGTATTGACCATAATGCTTTTGATGACGAAGAACTTTACCGTTCAATAATCGAACATCGACGTTGCTTTATCAATCTCAAGGATTTTGACTACGATACGCTTTATCCTGCCACATTGACAATAGTTCCACCAGACTCCGTTGTCGATTTGTGGCAAAAAGACTATGCAAAAATGCAACAGTCTATGATATATGGCGAAGTTCCAACATTCGAGGAAATAATGTCGGCGTTGAATAGTTTGCAACAAAGAGTTAGAAAATTGCCGTATAGAAAATTGATTGATTAAATCATTGTTTTCACAGGGAAACACTAATAAAAATCTCTTATCTTTGCACAGGAAAAACAAAGTATTATGGCAGTAGAAATACCGACACGTCTATTCACGGCAGGAATACAGGAGTTTGCGGACATCCGCGAAAGAGGGTTGATATATGTTGACAAGACCGACCTTATCTATAAGTTGACACAAGAATCAAAGTTTGTCTTCCTTAGCCGTCCGCGTAGGTTCGGCAAGACATTGCTGTGTACCACGCTGGAGAGTTATTTTCTAGGACGCAAGGAATTATTTGAAGGCCTGGCAATTGAAAAGCTGGAAACGGAATGGAAGAAATATCCGGTGCTTCACTTCGACTTGAGCCAGTGTAAGAACCAATATGATGTACAGGGAATTGTTGACGAACTGAATATACAGATATCAAGATACGAAAAATTGTACGGGAAAAACGATGCGGAAACAACTCCTGGAAAACGATTTGCAGGTGTGGTGGAACGTGCCTGTGAACAAACAGGTCTCAAGAGCGTTGTCATTCTCGACGAATATGATGCACCATTGCTTGATGTCCTGAATCAACCCGAAAAACTTGCCGAAGTACGCAAGATTATGCAGGAATTCTATCAGCCGTTGAAGGCTTGCGAGAGATTCGAACATTTCGTTTTCATTACAGGCATAACAAAGTTTTCTCAACTTTCCATATTCTCTACTCTCAACAACATCACCAATATAACAATGCTGCCTCAATATTCGGCAATCTGCGGAATCACAGTGGATGAGGCACTGGATGTGTTCAAACCTGACATACAAGAACTTGCCAATACATATAGTTGCTCATACGATGAAATGGTTGACAAATTGAAAGCAAAGTACGATGGTTACAACTTTTCAAGGAAGTCGCCAGACATTTTCAATCCTTTCAGCCTGACAATGGCACTAAAGAATAGAGAACTTGACTCATATTGGTTCGGAAGCGGAACGCCGACATATATTTTTGAGCAGATGAAACGGTTTGGCACCAACATATTGTCTTTGGAGAAAATCACAGCATCAGCATCAGATTTTGATGTGCCGACAGAGAATATGCACACAGCATTGCCTTTGTTGTATCAGTCTGGATATTTGACCATTAAAGGATACGATATGCGCCTTGACAGGTATGAACTTGACTTTCCAAATGCCGAGGTTCGCGTAGGTTTTATGGAAAACCTGTTGCCTCACATTACAGGTGATAATATTGCACTTGCGAAAAATACGGTAACCGACTTGTACGATTCGCTTTACAAGAACGACATTGAATCTGCTATGCAATATATGAAGGCCTACTTTGCCTCCATTCCTTATCTTGAACACGGTCGTCACGAACTTGGAAACCTTACAACATTTGAGGCATTCTACGAAACCATAATGTACGTAATATTCTCGATGGTAAGCAAATATGTATATACGCAGGTAAAGTCGGCAAATGGCAGCTCGGATATTGTCATGTTCGTTGGTGATACTGCATACGTTTTTGAGCTGAAGATAAACGGCACTGCCAGTGAAGCCCTTGACCAGATAAATAGTAACGGCTATATGGTACCATACGAAGCCGGAAACAGAAAAGTTGTGAAGGTTGGCGTGGCGTTCGCGAAAGAAGAGAGAAATATCACTGATTGGATTGTGGAACAAGAAAATAACTAAAGTATTATGGCAGCAGAAATACCGACACGCCTATTCACGGCAGGAATACAGGAGTTTGCGGACATCCGCGAAAGAGGGTTGATATATGTTGACAAGACGGACCTTATCTATAAGTTGACACAAGAATCAAAGTTTGTCTTCCTTAGCCGTCCGCGTAGGTTCGGCAAGACATTGCTGTGTACCACGCTGGAGAGTTATTTTCTAGGACGCAAGGAATTATTTGAAG
>Ga0265299_10000598_pt1 | contig 44120 bp, 41 predicted proteins | sample AusTroGonzalo_MG_4_FD_193485 | JGI IMG/M metagenome (GOLD analysis project Ga0265299, IMG submission 193485) | Bovine rumen microbial communities from tropical cattle in Woodstock, Queensland, Australia - Gonzalo_02 | ecosystem: Host-associated > Mammals > Digestive system > Stomach > Rumen ...
GGTTTCTCAATATTTACAGGGCTTTGCGCCGCATACCTGGCCGCACTTTTCTACACTTCGGGAGATAAAAAATGAAAATATACTTGTCACGTCCGGGAGTTTTTTCGGCAGCGGGAAAAAACGCGGAAGAACTCTGGAGATCACTGCTGAACGGAGATCAGAGCGGGATAAAACGTTATGAAACATTCTCCGGAAGCACTTTTTTCGCGGCCAGAATCGATGGATCGAAGCTGAAACCATCATCCGGCAGATTCGATATGAAAATAATCAGGATCGAAGAGGCAGCACTTGACCAGATCGGCAGCATTATCGAAAAAGCAAAGTCAAAATACGGAGAAAAAAGGATCGCGGTCTGCGTCGGCTCGTGCGACAACGGCACAGAGTTTTCCCTTGCGGGACATCGGAAATACTTTGAAAACGGCGCATTTCCTGAAGATTATTCGATCGAAATGCAGGGCGCTGACTATGTTTCGACTTTCATCGCCGAAAAATACGGCTTGAAAGGTCCTGTCTGCACATTTTCGACGGCATGCTCGTCAAGCGCCGGAGCCTTGATCAAAGCGGCAGAACTCATAAAATCGGGCATCTGCGACGCTGCGATAGCTGGCGGAATAGACATCGCGTCAGATACCACTCTGGTAGGTTTTGCCTCGCTCGAAGCGGTTTCGGAAAGCATCACGAACCCTTTCAGCAAAAACAGAAGCGGCATAACTTTAGGCGACGGAGCGGCGTTTTTCGTCCTCTCGAAAGAACCTTTGGATGAATCAGTGCCTGAAATATGCCTTCTCGGTTACGGCGAATCGTGCGACGCACACCACATGACTTCCCCCGATCCGAGCGGAATTGGAGCAAAAAAAGCGATAGAGAAAGCACTTTCAAACGCGAAGATAAAGCCGGAAGAAGTCGATTACGTCAACCTTCACGGCACCGGAACAAAATTCAACGATTCGATGGAAGCAAAGGCAGTTGACGCCGTTTTCGGAAACTACAAAGTTAAGTGCTCCACCACAAAACCGATTACCGGCCACACTTTGGGAGCCGCCGGCGCGCTTGAGCTCGCGATCTGCTTTGCTGCGGTCACAAACAATGTTCTTCCGCCACAGATCTGGGACGGAGTTTTTGACGAAGAGATGCCAAAATTAAATTTTGTAAATAAAAACAGCAGCTTACACCAAACAAAAATCTGCCTTTCAAATTCATTCGCTTTCGGCGGCGCGGATGCGTGCCTTGTCATAAAAAAAGAGGAGTAAATGATCAAAATACTTTTCGTCTGCCACGGCAACATCTGCCGAAGCCCGATGGCTGAATTCGTTATGAAAAAACTGGTTTCTGATGCAGGTTTATCCGATAAATTTTACATTGAATCTGCCGCGACAAGCACAGAGGAAATCGGGAATCCGGTCTATCCTCCGGCAAAAAAGAAACTTGCCGAACACGGGATCGGTTGCGCCGGAAAAACTGCAAGACAGATGAATAAAGGCGATTACGCGAAATTTGACCTTCTGATCGGCATGGACAGCGCGAATATCCGCAACATGACACGTATCTGCGGAGGTGACCCTGAAAACAAGATAAAACTTCTTCTCAACTATGCGGGAGTTGACCGCGATGTCGCCGATCCTTGGTACACAGGCGATTTCGACGCAACCTGGAACGATGTCACAAAAGGGTGCAAGGCACTGCTGAAAAACCTCATGTATTAAAAAGTAATGAATGGACTAAATTAGACAAAATCAATTTTTTATGTAGCATGCCACCGCAATCTTTTGGAGGAGTTGAATGAATCCTGTAAAAAATTATATTCCGCGCGAAGAGATAGAAAATTTCATTCCGCACCGCGGAAAGATGCTCCTTCTCTCCCGCATAACCAATTACGATATGGAAAAGCGCATAATCACCGGCGAATACGACATCACCGAAAACTGCATTTTTTACGAGAAAGAGAGTGACGGGATCCCGAGCTGGGTGAGTTTTGAGCTCATGGCACAGACTGTATGCGCCTTGACGGGGATCGCCCACAAACTTTTCGGCAGAAAGATCCTCCCCGGAATGATCCTTTCAGTCACCGGCTTCAAAACCGAGCTCGAATGGTTCAAAGCTGGCAAAACCGTTAAAATGACGATGACCGAAGACTACTGCGACGAGGAATCGGCGCTTTACAACTTCACCGGCGAACTTTTTATCGTCGGCGAGGACGAAAAACCGGCAGTAACGGCAAAAATTTCGGCGATCGAAATCGAAAGTCTCGAAAAATTGAAAGAAATAAGGGGGCGTTATCTTGAGTAACTCGGACAAAACTGTGCTTGTGACAGGTGCAAGCGGCGGAATAGGCAGATCTATCGCAATCGAGGCTGCAAAAGCGGGATATTACGTTATCTGCCACTACAATAGCGGCGTTGAGCGCGCTCTGGAGACTCTGCGCCTTATCGAAGAGGCAGGCGGGAAAGGCGAGATCGTGAAATTTAACGTAACCAACCGCGATGAATGCCGCGAAATCCTGAATAAAATCACTGAAGAAAAAGGCCCTCTCTGGGGAATAGTCAGCAATGCCGGGATCACACGCGACAATGTTTTCGCCGCGATGAAAGGCGACGAGTGGGACGATGTCATAAGAACCGATCTCGACAGCTTCTACAACGTGATCCAGCCGCTTGTTCTTCCGATGGCGAGAAGGACAAACAAACGCGGCGGCAGGATAATCGTGATCTCTTCGATAACCGGCATAATCGGAAACCGCGGACAAGTCAACTACAGCGCGGCGAAAGCCGGGATCATAGGGGCGGCAAAGGCTCTGGCAATGGAACTGGCGTCGCGTAAAATCACGGTAAACTGCATCGCTCCGGGACTAATCGAAACCGACATGATCAAGGGGATAATTCCCGAAATGTATGAGAAGATCGTTGAAAGCATACCGATGAACCGTGTCGGAAAACCTGAAGAAATCGCTTCCCTTGCAGTATTTTTACTCTCTGAAGAATCGGGATATATCACAAAGCAGGTCATTTCTGTAAACGGAGGAATGGAATGAACTTTTTGAGACATGACGGCAAACGCCGTGTCGTAGTTACCGGCGGCGGAATGCTTTCTTCGCTCGGAAGAAGCTGGGAAACCGCTTTCGAAAACCTTAAAGCGTGCAAAAACAGGATTTCATATATGCCGGAGTGGGAGCGTTTCACGAAGATGAATACACGCCTCGCCTCGCCTTACACCGAGGAACTTCCGACTTATCCGCGCAAAAAGATCCGCGGAATGGGAAGAGTCGCCCTCCTTTCTCTTGTCGCGACCGAAGACGCGCTCAGAGTTGCCGGACTTCTGACTGAAACCGGAGATGTCATCGAAGAACTCAAAAACGGCCGCACCGGAATCGCTTACGGGACCTGCATGGGCTCCCTGGATGCGGTAAACGCGCTTGCCACGATGATGACGACAGGCGACACCTCGAAATTCGATTCCCAGACCTACATCAAGGCGATGCCTCAGACAAACGCCTGCAACCTTTCGGTTTTCTACCAGATCCGCGGCAGAATGATAATCACGGACACCGCCTGCACTTCTGGAAGCCAGGCAGTAGGATACGGTTACGAAGCGATCGCTGACGGCAGACAGGACATGATGATCTGCGGCGGCGCGGAAGAACTTTCGGCACCGAACGCCGCTATTTTCGATACTTTGGGCCAGGCAAGCTTCAAAAACCAGACTCCGGAAGCGACTCCCCGCTGCTTCGACAAAGACCGCGACGGCCTTGTTATCGGCGAAGGTGCCGGAACTCTGATCCTCGAAGACCTTGAACACGCCCTCAAACGCGGTGCGAAGATCTTCTGCGAAGTCGCCGGTTTTGCCACGAATTCCGACGGATTCCACATCACTAGCCCCAACTACTACACTCAGGGGATCTGCATGGAAATGGCACTTGCGAACGCAAATCTGACAACTGACGATATCGCTTACATCAACGCGCACGGCACCGCGACATACTACGGCGACATCTCCGAAACGACCGCCGTTTACAATGTTTTCAAGCGTCCAGTCCCCGTCTCTTCGACAAAAAGCTACATCGGCCACCTTCTCGGCGCATGCGGCGCAGTCGAAAGCTGGGTCACCATCAACATGATGAACGAAGGCTGGTTCCATCCGAACATAAACCTTGACAACCTCGATCCGCAGTGCGCTCCGCTCGGCTACATCACAGGACAGGGCATGGAAATCAACTGCGATTACGTCATGTCGAACAACTTCGCTTTCGGCGGGATAAACACTTCGCTTATTTTCAAAAAGTGGAAAGAGTAAACACAAAAATTTGCTTTTCATCTGCTTCTCTTTAAAATTTCTTGTTTTTGTTGATTTAATTTGAAGACAAAATGATGCCGAACGCGACGCAATTATTAAAACAGCGTGTCACATCTATAATTTCAGTCAATTTTTCCGCAAAAAATTTAATACTTTTCATTTTTTTAGTTCAAGAGGTTTAAAATGAAAAAAAATCTTTGTTTTTTTGCATTGTTTTTTGCATTGATTTTTGTCATCGGCTGCGGCGGCAGTTCAAACAGTTCAGAAAGTTCTGCATGTAATTACGGGTCATATAAATGTCGCGGTGACGATTCCTACTTCTGCGGTTATGAAGGCGACGATCTGAAGTGGTCGTATTACGAAAGCTGTCCTGTCGTATGCAATCCTTCTACCGGAAAATGCTCATCTAGCGCAAACAACGACGAAATTTCAGACAACAGCGAAATTTCAGGCAACGGCGAAAATTCAGGCAACGGCGGAAACTCCGGAGGACAGACGCTTGTGGGAGCTGATATCTTCAAAGCGTTTGACAAGGTTGGCAACAAGTTCTGGTATCAATGGTATCTAAGCGGAAGTTATGTAGGATATAACCGCAAGACCCATCACTACAGTAGTGCACACTGCAGAGGCTGGGAAGTCGTTAAGGTCAGCGGTGATACAGCCACAGTAAATGTATACACTGATTTTGATTTTGAACATCCGGATATCATAACCTTTACACGCGGCTCTGACGGCTCGCTTTTTATGAACGGCAAGCAGGTGACAAATACTCAGACACCTGAGTTCTACCTTATGAATTTCGGCAAGAGCGGCAATTATGAGTGGAAAGAACTGTACAACAACGGCGAGTACACGAATATGTTCTATACCAAAAGCAACGGCTATACCTCTACAGACAACACGATCGACATCACTGAGACATGGAATGCCTATGGTCTTGCCGGTGCTAAAGAGAGCGAGTTCAACAACGCGGATGCCGGCAGTTCTACCGTGACACTGACTATGAAACGCGCCCAGACAGCCTATGTGAGTATGGGTAACGATCTCAGCAAACCTGACAATGTCAATATCGAAGAGATTTTGAATATCACTGACTCCGAATATTATTATATACAGCAAAATCCTACCGCCAGTTCATTTATGGTGAGGTTTACGCACAACAACAAGAACGCCTGGGGTTATGGTATCGGTATATATCAGAACGATGATAAAGGTAATGCAAAATGCTATCCGTTCTATTCCCTCAGCGATGTTCATGATTATGTAAAACTTAACGCTTTCGATGACGGTGCAAAGGACGAATTGGGAATGCCAATTACCGATTTTGACGAGACAACCCATTACTACACCTTTTTCCTGACTCCCAAGGCAGTGGAATGGGGTAACTCTGCGGGTCAGCTTTATTTCTGTATCTTTGCCTTAGGATGGGGCTTGGATCTTGTCTCCGATATTGATAACACGAAGGCTGCGTTCGGCATTAATTTCAAAGAATAAGTAACGTTACAAAAGCTCTGAGAACGGATAATCAAACTAATACGCGAAAAACAGGAACGAAACGATCCACGCAAGGATTGAGATCTGAAGAAATCTGTCTTTGTAGACTATGTCGGTGGGGCTTCCGCTCTTCTTTTCTACAAATGTGATCTGCATGTATCTGAGAAGGCCGAGAATTACGAAAAATGTCGTCGCATAGACGTTTTTCGAACCGTAGTGCGCCTGAACTGCGGGATCAAGGGTGTAAAGCAGGTATGAAACGATGATCACGGCAGACATTATGCTCATTACTCCGTTGATGAATTCAATGGAATAGCCTGAAATCGACTTTCTGACATCAAGCCCGCTTTCGGCAAGGACGAGGTCGTCACGCCTTTTTGCGATCGCAAGAAAAAGGCTGAGAAGGAAAGTCATGATTATGATCCAGTGCGAAGGAAGGATCCCAGTGACAGCACCGTATTCGGTTCCTGAGAGAAGTCTGAGAAGAAAACCTGTCGAAACAGCAAAAATATCGAGGATCGCAATGTTTTTCATTCCCAAAGAATAGAAAAGGTTTATGACGAGATAGACGATAATTATTATTCCCGTTCTCGTTCCGGTTAAAAACGCGACGGCAAGTGCAAGAACAAGGAAAATTATGTCGGTTACAACTGCCGCTTTTATAGAAACCGCGCCGCTTGCGATAGGTCTGAACTTCTTTTTCGGGTGGACTTTATCTTTTTCTATGTCGCGGATATCGTTGAAGATATAAATCGTGCTCGCCGCGAAGCAGAAAGAGACGAAAGCCATCGCGGCACTCTGAAGCAGCGTGATATCGGTTATTTTTTTGGCGAAAAAAAGCGGAAAAAAGACCAGAAGATTCTTGATGTACTGATGTGGTCTGATCATTTTAAAAAAAGCTTTCATCGCCGCCTCCGCTGAAAAACCGTGATTTACCCTATATTCTTCAACAATTCTACGAACTTGTCAAAATCTACAGACGGTGCGCCGCCCTGAGCCATATCAGGTTTTCCGCCGCCGCGTCCGCCGAATTCGGCAAGGATGTTTTTAAGGATATTTCCTGCGTGGAACTTGGTTTTTGCCTCGCCTGTCGCAGAAATTATGACAAGAGCTTTGCCTGCATCGTCGCCTACGACTGCGATAACGGCATTGTCGAACTTAGCCTTGAGCGAATCGACGAGTTCAAGCGATTCCGCGCGGTTTTTGCCCGAATTTATCGCAAAAATCTTGGTTCCCTCTTTCTCGCAGATCGGAGCAAGTGAAGCAGTCTGCATCGCGGCAAGTTTTTTACCGGCTTCCTTGAGCTCGCGTGAAAGCTGTTTTGCGGTATCGATCTGCTTCTCGACTCCCTTGACTACAAGCGACTTCTCGCTGCCAGTCATTTCTGCGATCGAAGTTATCGTCTCGTCATATTCCTGGAAAAGAGCGAGCGCGCCGAGCCCTGTCACAGCCTCGATCCTGCGGACTCCCGCCGCGATCCCTTCTTCTTTCACGATTTTGAAAAGACCGATGTCGCCAGTCGCTCTGACGTGCGTTCCGCCGCAAAGTTCCTTGCTTTCGCCCATCGTTACGACGCGGACGTTTTCGCCGTATTTTTCACCGAAAAGTGCCATCGCGCCCTCTTTCTTGGCTTCTTCGATCCCTTTTACGACCGTATTCTGCGGAGAGTTCGCCTCGATCATGCGGTTTACTTCGGTTTCGACACGTTTGAGCTCCTCTTTCGTCACAGCCTGGAAGTGGTTGAAGTCAAAACGGAGCCTGTCGGGGCCAACCAATGAACCGGCCTGGTTGACATGCGTTCCCAGAACCATCTTCAAAGCGCGGTGCAGAAGGTGCGTCGCCGAGTGGTTGCGCCTCGTTGCGGAGCGTCTTTCGTGGTCAAGTTCCTGCTGAACGGTGTCTCCGGTATTCAGAACATCAAGAACTTCGAGTTTAGCGACTTTTACATCGTGAACTTTTATCACATCAACGACTTTCGCAGCGATCTTTCCGTTTTTCATAACTTTGCCGTTATCGGCAAGCTGTCCGCCCGATTCCGCGTAGAAAACTATCGGATCAAAAATTGCGTAGCAGTTTCCGTAGCTTACGTTCTCTTTTTTTGTAAATTCATCGTCAAAAAGAGCGACTATTTTTCCTTCGCACTCTTCCGTGTCATAGCCTTTGAAAACGGGCTCTTTCATGCCGCCGTCAAGGAGTTCCTTAACTGCCGAAAGCTTCTGTGAATCCATTTTAGCGCTCCACGAAGCCTTTCCGCGCTGCTTCTGCTCCTGCATCGCCTTTTCGTATTCAGCCTGATTGAAGGAGAAACCTTTCTCTTCAAGGATCGTTTCGGTGAGGTCTGACGGGAATCCGTAGGTATCGTAAAGTTTGAAAACAAGCTCGCCCGGGAACTCTTTTCTTCCGTTTGCAAGCATCTCTTTCAGACCGTCGTCAAGCAGAGCCAGGCCTTTGTCCAGAGTCTGTCTGAAACGCGCTTCCTCGTCGCGGACGATGTTGAGGATAAGTTCCTGTTTCTCGACAAGTTCCGGATAGTGGTTTCCCATGATCCTGATGACTTCGCCGCAGACTTTCCAGAAGAAAAGTTCGTTGAAACCGAGTTTGTGACCGTGGCGGATTGCTCTACGCATGATCCTGCGGAGAACGTATCCGCGACCTTCGTTTGACGGCGTGATCGTGTCGGCAATGAGGAAAGATGTGCTTCTTGCGTGGTCAGCGATTACATTGAGGCTTGAACGAAGCTCAGCAGGAACGGTCTTTCCGAGCAGATTTTCGGTGAAATGGATCAGATCCTGGAAAATGTCGATATCGTAATTTGAAAGTTTGCCGTTGAGTATCGAAGTTATTCTCTCAAGCCCCATTCCCGTATCGATGTTCGGTTTCGGAAGCGGAGTCAGTTTGCCGCTTTCGTCGCGGTTAAACTGCATGAAGACGAGGTTCCAGATCTCGACGAACCTGCCGCAGTCGAAGTCGGGCATTCCGTTGTCGAAGAAGGGTTTTTCGGCTTTGAAGCCTTCACCAAGATCGTAATGGATCTCGCTGCACGGACCGCACGGGCCTGTATCGCCCATCTGCCAGAAGTTGTCGTGCTCGTCAAGACGGAAAATGTGCTTCGGATCGACGTCTGTATTTTTCAGCCAGAGCTGCTCGGCCTCGTCATCCTCTCTGAAAACCGTGACATAAAGGCGCGATTTGTCGAGTTTGAAAACTTCCGTGATGAGTTCCCACGCATATTTTATCGCATCTTCTTTGAAGTAGTCGCCGAAAGAAAAGTTTCCAAGCATCTCAAAGAAAGTGTGGTGTCTTGTCGTGAAGCCGACATTCTCAAGGTCGTTGTGCTTTCCGCCGGCTCTGACGCACTTCTGGGCACTGCATGCACGGGTGTAGCTTCTTTTTTCAAGCCCCAGAAACAGCTTTTTGAACTGGTTCATTCCGGCGTTCGCGAAAAGAAGAGTATTATCCTCAGCCGGAAGAAGCGGCGAACTTGCAACTTCGGTATGACCTTTAGCTTTGAAGAAATCCAAAAAAGTCCTTCTGACTTTGTCTATCGTCCAGTTTTCCATAACAATCTCCATTAAAAAACAAAAACGCGCGATTTTAGTTTTGTCCGCGATTTTATCAAGAAAAATCTGCAGGTCTAACAGTGTGGGAACACACAAAAGAACCGATTATGCGCACTTATAACAAGGATCGAAGCTTTTCTAGAAACGATTTAATTCTTGCCTTCGATAATGGCAATTTCATTGTCGCCGAGCCCGTAAAGCTCATAAACCAGTCTGTCATTGCTAATTTTCCTCCGCGATTTCTTCCGCTAAATTGTTGAGAAGGACGCACTCGCCACGGCTTATCCGCCGTTTGTCGGCATCAAAAGAGTGCGGGCTGAGAATGAGCATCCACCCTGCTGCAACGCTCTCGAAAAGGGTGTCGGACGGCTTGAAAAACTCCCCGAATCCGTTGTCGGAAAGATGAATGACCAGATGTTTTTCTTCAATAAGCACCATCAGAACTTCCTTTTCTTTCGGGCTGATAAACGGCGAAACCATCACAGCACCGGCTCTGGCGGCGGCGACGCAACCATTCATGTAATCACGAAGCGGCTTATCTTCGCCGCGATCGGCGGCTTCAACCATTTTGCGGCGGACATGCACTGTCGCACGTTGATTTTCCAGCAAAATCGCAATGTTGCCGACGGCATCGTAAGCGCGCCCTGCAACCTCAACACCACGCTGCACACGGAAAAAACCGGGATGCAGCCGCTTTGTGGCAAGACGCTGCGGGTTCATCTGGACATAGCGGATCATCGCTTTCAGCTGACCGCGCCGCGACATCACGCGGATAAACGGGAACTCGGTGAACACGGCATCCTCTAAGCATCGTTCATTTTCCCGAATGTTATTCGGGCTTTCATTGCATCGTTCATTTTCCCGAATGTTATTCGGGCTTTCATTGCATCGTTCATTTCCCTGAATGTTATTCGGGCTTTCATTGCATCGTTCATTTTCCCGAATGTCATTCGGGAGAATTGACGCCGCATACGCCCTTCCGATTTTCTTCACACCCTGCCAGAAACCGCGTACCACGGTTTTTATGCCGACTTTCATTGTGCGGGTAACATACAAAATAATGTGCACATGATCCGGCATCATCCTCAATCCGATTATCCGCACTTCCGGATGATATTCGGGGATTGTGCGCATGCACTCTTTTATTTCATTGCCGAACGGTGTGAGTTCCACTCTCGCCTGCGTCGGGTCGTTTTCGTGGATGACGAGCCTGCCGAGCAGCGGCTTCCTGCTCGGTATCACCATCGTGACATGGTAGATGCCGACTCCTTTCCACGCACTGCCAGGCTCCTGCCAGTGCCATTTTTCTTTTTCATTCGCCATTTTTGTGCCAAAAAACAAGTTTTTAGCACAATTTTTATATTTAAATTTGAATTTTTATCAAGAAATATTTAAATAAAAATATTTTATTTCGATTCTATTTTAGAAACTTCCTCGTCGCCGAGCCCGTAAAGCTCATTATATTTTTCAGCTTTTCAATCTCATTTTGTGGAACAGGCTGCCTGAAAAATGCCGGATTTATTGATTTTTTTGCAGTAGTTAAAGTAATCATCAATACTTCTCCAATTCGGTTCAGATGATCTCCCAATATCCGTTTTTTGTCGCTCCGACACGTTTGAGAACGCCGTTTTCACGAAGTTTTTTCACCTGCATCTCAATTGCGCGTTTCGAGCGGCTCGTTTTTTCGGCAATTTCCTGCAAAGTGATTTTGGGATTATTTTTTATGAGTTCGAGAATTTGTACCGAAGTTTTTTCATTTGTACTGAAGTTTTCGACTATTTCTACCGAAGATTTTTCTTTTACACCGAAGTTTTCATCAATTTTAACCGTAGTTTCTTCCGAAACTTTTCCGGTATATTTGGCGTAATCTATATGAAAAATGTCAGAAAAACTCTGCAATTTTTAACTTTTAGAGTTTGTTGTTTTATCTAAGTCAAACCGCCGCACGCCTGCCTAAAAATTTGACACAGGCAAAAACTTAACTACCATTTTCAAGCCTGCCTGACGCGTGCAGTTTGAGGCGTTAGAAGTTTTTTCCTATTTAATTTTAGGGGTTGGTACTTATTACCGTGAATGTTGATCGGTTCGGCCTGCCCCACCTGTAAGCACAGGATAAAGCTTGCTTCGGACCACGGTCAAGGCGGGTTTCTCTGATTTCCTGAAAATTTTCAGCACTTTTTGAATTTTTTGGAATTTACGAGCGAGGTGTAAAGCGTTCTCTTTATCTTTCTCGTGGATGTTTTCTTGAATTCTTCGGGATGGATTCTTATTTCAGCGATTTTTGCATATGCAGGCAGAGTCCCATTGAGTTCATCGCGGTTTTTCCGCATGATTTCAGCCAGCTGCTCTTCAGAGATGTTTTCCGCCTTCATTTTGTCATAATCAGGATATACAAAAGCGACAAGTTTCCCCTGGCCTGCATCAAGAACGAGCGACTCCGCAACAAACGGCATATAGTTGATCTTAAGTTCAATTTCTTCGGGATAGATATTCTGACCTGAAGAGGAAAGGATCATGTTTTTCAGTCTGCCGCAGAGAAAAAGAAATCCGTCGCTGTCAATACGCCCGAGATCGCCGGTATGAAGCCATCCTTCACTGTCAAGAACTTCGGCTGTCTCCTTTTCCATTTTGTAGTATCCGCTCATTATATTCTCGCCTTTTACACAGATCTCACCGACCCCTTTTTTGTCGGGATTGTCGATTTTTGCGGTAAGATATGTCATGATTTTGCCGCAGCTGCCGGTTTTACGGTTGTCCGCGTAGTCGGTATATGCGATAAGAGGCGCGCACTCCGTCATTCCGTAGCCTGAGGTAAACCTTACACCCGCTTTTAACAGGAAAGACTCGATTTTCGGATTGAAAGCGGCTCCGCCTGAAATGACTTCATAGCACTTTCCGCCGAAGAAATTGCTTATTCCCGCACCTATTTTCTTCATGATCATTCCTCTGACAAAAGGAATCGACATAAGAATCCTCATTTTTTTTGTTTCAAGCAGCGGACGGATCTTCGAAGTGTAGATTTTTTCAAGAATCAGCGGCACAGAAATGACAAGGAACGGCTGAATTTCGCTGAAAGCCTTGATAAGTATCTTCGGTGTAGGCGTTTTGCTCATGAAAATGACATGAAGTCCTCTTGCAAACTGCAGAAGAAAATCGAAAGCGCAGCCGAAACAGTGCGCCAGCGGCAGAAACGAAACCATAGCATCACCGCCCTTGGGAAGCGAATCAATGGCATATTGAATATTCGCCATAAGACAGTTGTGCGAAATCATTACACCTTTTGAAAAACCTGTCGTTCCTGAAGTGTAAACTATCGTGGCTATATCTGTTTTTGCCGGAATTTCAAAAGCAAGACTTTCTTTTACAACTTTTTGCGTTTCAGAAAAATTCTTAATTATTTCAGCAACTTTATCTTTAGTATCTGAAGCTTTTGCAAAGACGACAGACATATCATCGAGAGAAAAAACAGCTTTGACGAACTGCAGTGCGGTGCAGTCTGTTTTTTCGACAATATTTTCTGAAGCGAAAAAAAGAACGGAATCGGAATGGTTGACAAGATGGATGATCTCCTCGGCCGTAAAATCATTGAGCAGCGGAACGATCACCGCGCCATAGGTAACAGTAGCAAGGTAAACCAGAGCCCAGTTCACAGAATTTTTACCGCAGACCGATATTTTGTCGCCTTTATTTATGCCAAGTTCTTTGAAAACCGCATGAAGCTCTTTTATTTTAGCGGCAGTTTCGCCGAAAGTTATCGGATCTGAACCGTAATTGCTGAAGCACGGTTTGTCCCAGTTGGCTTTCAAAGAATCTTCAAAAATTTTTACTAAATCTGCATTTATCATTTTCACCTCCGCAAAAGCCCTTTAAGGATTATATTTTTTATTCGTCATGTCAATTTTCATTCACAGGATCGACATCGTATGTCACCGTTATTCCCGGTTCCAGCGGCATCCTGCAAAGCGCATTCTTCAGTTGGAACGCCACTTTCGAATTTTTCGGGAAAATTATCGGAATATTCCGCCTGAAACGGTTCTGCACTTTGGAAAGCAGCGGCTCCTCAGGCGGATAGACCATAATGTTGCCGGCGCCGCTATTCCCGACAAAACTGTCGATGAATTCGAAGCACTGCTCGGCGAATCCGCAGGTTTTCTCCTCGTCGGTACCGGAAATCCTCACCGTTATCATCCTGGTATACGGCGGAAGTCCGAGCTGTTCGCGCCAGGAAAGCTCCTCTGCGATGAAACCTTCGTAATCGTTGTTCTTTATGTACTTCCATATGTAGTGGTCCGGACATATAGTTTCGGCGAACACATGCCCTTCGACACCGAATCTTCCGGCACGCCCGGCGACCTGTGTTATCTGCTGAAAACACTTTTCCGCGGCTCTCGAATCCCTGAATCCAAGAAGATAATCGGCAAATTTTATTACGACATTTCTCAACTTCGGAAAGTTGTGGCCTTTTGAAATCATAACCGTACCGACTACAAGCTGATATTTGTTGCCAGAAATCGCTGCGACAGCCTTATCAAAAGCCGACGCGGTAGTCAGAGTGTCTTTGTCGAAAGAAAGAGCCTCGTGGTTCGGAAAGTAAGACTTTATCGCTTCGAACAGCTTTTCGATCCCCGTTCCTTCAAGAGTCAGAGCGCCTCCGCAGGAAGGACATGAGAGACTTTCGAGACTGTAGCTGCAGTGATGGCATGTTAGCCTGCCGCTTTTTTTGTGGTAGACCAAAGGAGTTTTGCAGTTCGGGCATTTAACGGTTTCTCCACATCCGGCACATCTCGCGATCGTCGCAAAACCGCGTCTGTTCAGGAAAAAAAGTGTCTGATCGCCGTTTTTCAGCGATTCGGAAACCGTATCGACCAAAGAAGAAGGAAGATAAAGATCGCCGCGGTAAGGAAAAGTCTCTATTTCGGGAAGCGGCCTGTTGTTTGCTCTTTCCTTAATGATCTCAAGATGATATTTGCCTGAAACAGCATTCAGCCATGAATCGCCGGAAGGAGTCGCGCTCCCCATAATTATCGGGATCCCGCGCTTTGCCGCTTTCATGACGGCGACATCCCTTGCATGGTAATAAGGCGGCTCGAAATTCTTGAAACTGCCGTCATGCTCCTCGTCTATCACAATGAGGCCGATGTCAAAAAACGGATATAAAACCGCCGAGCGCGTTCCGACAATGATCGAAGCATGTTTGTTCATAGCGCAGTAAAGCGCGGAAAATCTCTTTTTCTTTGTGAACGAACTGTGGAGAATAACTCCAGGCGCACCGATCCTGCCGGCAAGATGCTGCAAAGTTTTTGTCGTAAGCCCTATTTCAGGCACAAGGTACAGGATCTGCTTCCCCTTTTTTATCACATCGCGGCAGAGTTCGGCAAAAATCTCGCTTTTTCCGCTTCCAGTCACTCCGTAAAGGAGAACCGGCTTGAAATCGCCTTTTTCCCAGCGTGAAAGCACCGAAGAAACGACCTTTTCCTGTGCCGCATTCAGCTCTGCCGCCGGCAGTTTCCCCGCCTCGCAGAGTGATTTCAGATGCTTTTCAGGCGAACTTTCGCCGATAAGGGCATTGTCGGAACCTATAAGCGGAACAAAGATCTGCTTGAGTATTTTTTTGAACGGAAACATGTAGTAATCGCCTACCCACTTGAGGAAAGCGGTTTCGGCAACATCGGCGAACACCGGGGAGGAACAGATCTTTCCCAAAACAGGTTTCACTTTCGCTTCGTCAAGTCCCTCCGGCAGTTCATCGCATAGATCTTCAATAATTCCCCAAATCCTCGTGTTTTTAAGCTCTATTTCGACACAGTCGCCTTTACTGCAGCTCAGAAAAGCGGGTATTCTGTAAAAAAGAGAGGAAATTCCCGGACGCGGAACAGCTATAATGGCGAATTTTCGTGGATCAGCGCTCACTTCTGCTTATATTCGTCTCTTAAAAAAATCCATTCGTTCTGAAGGACGCCGTTTTTGAAAAATTTTATGTTTCCGGGAAACACAAGCGGCAGGACACTTCTGTGGTAATCGGAAAAAATATAGGTTTCATCGCCTGTTTTCAGCATAACAGGACGCTTTGACTCTTTCGAGATCTCCAGACAATTCCCTTCAGTGAAGCGTTTTTCCTTACCTATTGCGAAAACCGCGTTGCCGTCGAAGTCGGAAACCGAGAGCGCTGCGGCACCGGTGTCGATCCCGGCAGAACTCAGAGCCGATTTCAGCGATTTTGACGAAATTTCCCACGATTCAGGAGATTTTTTGTCGGCCGAAAAGAAAAAAAGGCGCAGGAAAAGCGGCATATCCGCAAGCTTGATCTCTTCGGAATTTCCGTTTTCCTTCTTGACAAGAATATTTTTCGACTTGTCGAACTCCAGAGAAACAGGTTCGTTGCGCCCGTCTGTACCGGTTACGGCAATATTCTGTTCCGGCTGGTAAAGCGCAGCCATTATCAGATCTGTCATTTCGGAAGGCTGGAGCATGGAAAGAACTAAAAAAGCGAGAATAAATTTCAAAACGACCCCCGCTATCTCATCGAACGCTCGCGTTCCTCGCGCTCTTCAGCCTCTTTCTTGCACTCGATACAGAGCGATGCTACCGGGCGCAGTTTGAGACGCTCGAAATCTATGTCACAGCCGCACGATTCGCAGATACCGTATTCGTTTCTGTCGATCTTCTGAAGAGTCTCGCGGATCTTATTGATGAGCTTGCGGTCTCTGTCGCGCAGACGGAGCTGTCTGTTGCGAAGTTCCATGAAATTCGCCTGATCGGCCTCGTCGCCGTGGAATGTCTCGGAATCGTTGGTCATGTTCTCCATTTCACCTACTTTCTCGCGGTTGCGGTCCTCGATTTCGGCGAGCTCTTTATTGAGCAGATCTTTAATGAAATTCAGCTGTTCGGTTGTAAGCATAATTCCCTCCTACTTTTCTTTGAGAAGAATTTTGTTTTCCAGAATATTTTTTCCGACAGATCCCGGCTTGATCAAACCAGCATCAATGGACGATTCAAACAAAATTTCGTCACTGTCGGACTTTCCGTAAAGGTAAAGCGTATATTCGTGTTCAGTTATGTCGTAAAGATAAAGCGGGGCGAACTTGTTGTCGCATTTATTTTCGGTCGAAATTGGCGGAATCCCTTCCGCGACAAGCGAAGCGACGACCTTCGAAATTCCCGCGTTTTCGCAAGACTCTATGCTTTTGCTGTCGAACTCCCATGTAACTTTCATGTCCGAGACAAGCTTTTCGGCGAATTCGTCCAGATCAACGGTTTTGTTCTGCCCGTGACCAGAAACGAACTCCTTGATCTCGTAACGGATCCTGCTCTGCGTGGATGCAGAAGTTCTGTAAGTGTTCACTTCAGCGGAATAAGTCGGTTCAGGCGGAATGTTTATCAGCTCTAACCTTCCGGCGCTGCACGGGACCCGGAAAGAGGTCATTTCAGCGCTCTCGCCCCAGACTACAGCTGAAACCGGCTCGCCGTCAGACGAAATGTCAAATGCAAAAACGGAAAGGTTGTACTTGCTGCAGTCGGAGGAATCCCATTTAAAAATCATGCCGCCGAGATAACTTTCCATGTTTATCAGAACATTCGTATCGCCGCTGACATCGACTTTGGCCGCACCGTAGCTCTGCCACATCTCTTCTTTGTCGCGGAGAACGACCGAAACATAGTAGGAATCATGCTCGACGGAAAGAGTCAGCTTGTCGGAAACTTCGCTGTCGCATGATATTTTCTTTTCGGTGATCTTGCGCTGTTCCGAATCGTAAAGCGTGATAAGGAAATGGTCTGCGAGATAAGTTTTGCAGGTTCTTCCCTGTTCGAGTTCATATTTTATTTCCAGCTCTGCAGCGGTATGCTCAGACGAAGAACAGCCTGAAAAAACAAGCGTCAAAAGAATCAAAAACAGAATTTTCATAAAACCTCCATAAAAAAGCCGGAATATTTTACAAAAAAAAGCCTTTATTTCAACAAAAACATTCAACAAAAAAAATTTTTGCGGTTTCTGCCCGGCAACGCCGTTTTTTTTTGACTTCGTGCAACTGTTTTGATAACTTGCCGCGGTTTTTTTTAGTTTATCAATTTAGGAGGCAAACAATGGTAAAGTTCATTCAGGCAGTTATCGCGGTTCTGGTTATTTATGTCGGCTGGTGCGTAGCGCAACCTTTCATCCTTAAATATAAGGTTACAAAGGCTGTAGAGAACATCGCGCAGTATGCGACGATCCATTCCGAAGAAGAATCGATAAGAGAATTCGACAACAGAGTCAAACAGGAACTCGGCGGCAAACTTGACACGACCAAAACAACGGCTGACGGCAAAAGAGGCGGGCTTTATCTTGAAAAGGACAGCGACACCAAACAGGTTCAGGCGACTTTCGTATACTTCGACGAAATGAGGATTTTCGGCCAGAAAGTCAAAGATTTCGACATGGTGATTTACGCTGAAGCTGCTTATATTGACAAAATGTTTTAAGGGAGACAATTTTGAAGCGCGAAAGCATAAATGTCAGAAAAGTTCTTCTTAATGAATCGGAAATGTCGAAAATCATTGACAGAATGGTTTATGAAATGATCGAACACCTCAGCATGCTGAAAAATGTCGCGATCGTCGGGATCAGGACACGCGGCGTAACTCTTGCTGAAAGACTCATCAAAAAGATCGAGGAAAAAGAAAATGTCAAGCTGGCGACCGGAACAATCGATATCGCCCTTTACAGGGACGATTTCTGCAAAAATCTGAGCTCGCCGCAGACAGGCCCTTCGGTTCTCAACTTCGACCCGGAAGAATACCACATCATCCTTGTCGACGATGTTATGTACACCGGCAGAACGGTCAGAGCGGCGATCGAAGCGATCATGGATTACGGCAGACCGAAATCGATAAAATTCGTTTCGCTCATCGACAGAGGCCTGCGTGAACTTCCGATCCATCCCGATATCGTCGGCAAAGTCATCGAGACCTCGCCGGAAGACAAAGTAGCCGTTTTCTTTAAGGAAACCGACGGCGAAGACAAAGTTGTTCTTGGATAAACCGGAGAAAAACAATGAAACATCTTCTTGGAATCGAAAATCTTAATAAAGACCAGATTATGAACATTCTCGAAACTGCCGTCAGTTTCGCGGAGATCAACCAGAGACAGATCAAAAAAGTGCCGACTCTGAAAGGCAAAACGATCATCAACTTTTTCGCGGAACCTTCGACGAGAACGAGAACTTCGTTTGAAGTTGCCGAAAAGCGTCTCAGCGCCGACACTTACAACATCGCAGTTTCGGGCAGCGCGATCCAGAAAGGCGAAACTCTTGCCGACACCGCGCTCAACCTTCAGGCGATGGGCCCCGACGCAATGGTTATCAGACACTCCGTTTCGGGAACGCCGCAGCTGCTCACCGAGATCATGGACTGCTCGATAATCAACGCCGGTGACGGTTTCCACGAGCACCCCACCCAGGCTCTGCTTGACGCATACACGATCTGGCAGAGAAAAGGCGGTTTCGAAGGGCTCAAAGTTGCGCTTTTGGGCGACATTTACCACAGCAGAGTCGCAAGATCGAACATCTACCTCCTCAACAAAATGGGGGCGCATGTTTCGATTTCCGGCCCGGGAACGATGCTTCCGAAAGAAGTCGAAAAAATGGGCGTAACAGTTGAAAAACTGCCGAAATACGCTGTTCAGGACGCCGACATCGTTATGATGCTCAGAGTTCAGAACGAACGTGCCAGCAACCTGCTCTACCCCGATGTAAGGGAATATTCGAGATACTTCATGCTCACTCCAGAACTCCTCAAACTCGCAAAAAAGGATGCTCTCGTAATGCATCCGGGACCTGCGAACAGAGGCGTTGAGATCGACGATGTCGTCATGGACGGCGAACAGTCGGTAATCCTTGAGCAGGTATCAAACGGAGTCAATGTCAGAATGGCAGTTCTTTATCTTCTTCTCGGAGGGTCAGACAAATGAAATTAGTTATAAAAAACGGAACGGTTGTCAATCCGCTTGTCGGAAAAACCGAAAAAACTTCGATAGTTATTGAAAACGGCAAAGTTACGGAAATCACGGCAAATCCTGACACGAAAGACGCTGAAGTCTTCAACGCAGAAGGAATGTTCGTAGCTCCCGGTTTCATCGACATCCACGTTCATTTCAGAGATCCCGGTTTTGAATACAAGGAAGACATTTTCTCAGGTCTCGAAGCGGCTGCAGCGGGCGGATTCACCTCTGTCTGCACGATGCCGAACACAAAACCGGCGGCCGACAACGTCGAAACTATCCGCTATATGTATGAAAGAGCGGCAAAAGGAAACGGCGTCAAACTTTATCCGATAGCAGCGGCTACTAAAGGGCTTAAAGGCGAATCGCTCGCTCCCATCGGAGAACTTGCCGAAGGCGGCGCGATCGCAATAAGCGATGACGGCAGACCGATCCAAAACACAGACCTTCTTAAAAGAGTCATGGAATACGCTTCCACCTTCGACATGATGTATGTTTCGCACAGCGAAGACCTTTATCTTTCGGAAACTGCGCAGATGAACGAAGGTTACTACTCGACCGTTTACGGCATGACCGGCAACCCTGTTGTCGGCGAAGCTTCGCAGATCGCACGTGACTGCATGATGGCTGAATACCTGAAGCTCCCGATCCACATCGCACATGTCAGCGCGGCGCTTTCGGTCGATGTAATCAAGTTCTTTAAGGAACGCGGCGCGAAGATCACGGCTGAGACTGCTCCTCACTACATCACTCTTACCGACGAGGCTCTCGGCGGATTCGACACGAATACCAAAATCAACCCGCCTCTCCGCAGCGAAGCAGACAGACTTGCGGTCATCAAAGCTCTCAAAGAGGGCATAATCGACGCGATCGCGACTGACCATGCGCCTCACCATCAGAGAGAAAAAGAGGTCGAGTTCAATAACGCTCCGTCGGGAATCGTAGGTCTTGAGACTGCTCTTCCGCTCGTTCTCAAGCTTTACCACGATAAAGAGCTTACGATCGAAAGGATCGTCGAACTTTTCACGGCAGGATACAAAATCATGGGTCTTAACGGCGGAAAGATCGAAGTCGGAGCTCCGGCAGACATCACTGTTTTCGATCCTGACTACCAGTGGACAGTCGACAAAAACATGTTCAAATCGAAAAGCCGCAACACTCCTTTCCACGGTTTCCATGTAAAAGGCGCTGTAACGGCAACGATCGTTGACGGAAAAATAGTTTATTCCAGAGATTTTTAATGAGTGCTGTAAAAACAAGAATCTACTCGTCCTTTGACGATTTTGAGTCTGCGACCCTGCAGGATTTCAAAAAGGAATGCTTTTACTTTACCGGCGAAGACCTCAAAAATCACGATTTCTGGCAGCAGTTTTTCAACCTTTTCTTCATATACCACTTCGACATCGGCAATAAAACTACTCTTGCCGACAAACGCGAACTCGAAAAGGCTCGGATCATGCTTTTTTCCCCTTCCCTTTTCTCGCGGCTAAAAGGAGAGGATTTTTTCACAGGCGAAAAAGTGAACCTTTCCGAAGACGAGGAAAACAGCCTGACATGGTATCGCGAGCGTGATTTCATCCTTTCGTTTTTTCACGAAAAAGAGGACGGGATCCACTTCGTCGAAAGCCGCTCGTCGCTCCTCATTCCGATGAAAGCCTCATCTTTTTTCAAGCAGCTGAAAAATCTGATGACTGAAAAAAATTATTTTCCGTCAAACAATTATCTGCAGCTTCTCATCGCGATCCTGATGCTGAAGAAAGAGCGTTTTGCAAGCTCCAAACTTTACAATCCGTACCAGGTCGAAGAGATAGAAAAACTTCATCTCTACTATAACAAATTCGCTGATTTTATTATCTAATCAGTTTCGCAACGATTTTTGTCGACGCCACGACAATTTTTTATTTTGACACCGTGTCAGGTTTTTATTCCGACACCGCGTCATTTTTATTTCGTCAGCTTTTCATAAAGTTTGAAAAGTTCCGCCACAATCTCTGCTTCGCTCATTTTCGGATCGAAACCGTAGAGTTGCATAACGGCGCGGTCGTTTTCGCGGTGGGCTTTGCGCAAATCCGGCGGCATTGTGGTTTCATCGCAAAGGTCAGCAAGAAAAAAAGTCAGAAACTTTCCTTGAGATAAAGGTTGTCGCAGCCGAATACAGACTTCAGTTCGGCAAGCCTTGAAAGATCGACTCCCCCCTCCTTTTCAAGGATGACATGATCGTCAGGACTGCCGAAAGTTATTTTCAGCCGGATCTTCATTCTGAAGGCTTCCGGCTTATCGGAAAATAATTTTTCTTCAATTTCTCCTTTTTTTCCGGCGAATTCCTCGCTGCCGCACTCGTAGACGAGCACAGGGGCAAAATCAGGATTCTGAGCCCTGCGCATGATCATGAACTTTTCCATCGTCAGGACATCGTCTCTGATGTCGTTCACGGAAAAAACGACTTTTTCCAGCGTTTCGTCCTCGCTGTTCATCACGGCACGCGGCCTGACTTTGAAAATCAGAGGAACTTTGGATGCCAGCTTGGCCACATCAGGGTTTCCGAGCGGATTTTCGATTTTGTTGATCGAAAACTCCACCGAACTGTCCTCGCTTTCGAGAATTCCTTTCAGATAATAATCCTTTCCGTCGCGGCTTTTCACAGGCTTGATCTCAGTCGTGATTATTCCGGGGACCCACAGATCATTGCCGCGCTGCCCGTAAAAACGCCTGCCGGACTCGACTTCTTCAATAGCATCGCGTATCGACGAAAGCTCCAGATTTTTGAAATCTTTCATAAAAAACCGTGCAGGATGATTGGAAAGATAAATTCCCAGAACTTCTCTTTCAAGCGCCAGAGAATCGAAAATGTCGAGCGCTTCGTTAGGATCGACCATTTTCATCAGATCCTCGTCGGTCATACCGGCCCCCGCTTCCTCTGAGTTTTCCTCGAATGCCGCAAAAAGGCTGAGCTGCCCGGAATCTTTGTCCTTGGCCGCTTTCTCGCCTTCTTTCAAAGCATGCGGAAGCATTGCAAGAAGCAGTCCTCTGTTTATGCCAGTGAAATCAAAAGCTCCGGATTTTATTAAAAATTCTATTGCACGAGAGTTGACTTTTGACTGACTCATCCTGCTTGTAAAATCGATAAGCGACTTGAATTCGCCGTTTTTTTCGCGTTCTTCGATTATCGCGTCGACTGCAGCTTCGCCGACATTCTTTATCGCGCTGAAACCGAATCTTATCGCCATTTCTTCGATCGTGAAGCTGTTGAGACTCTTGTTGACATCCGGAAGATAGACCTTGATCCCATGTTCGCGGGCATCACTGATATACATAAAAACTTTGTCCGCGCTTCCGGCTTCCGAAGTAATCAAAGCCGTAAGGAATTCTGTCGGATAATGCGTTTTCAGGTAAGCCGTCTGGTATGAGATATAGCCGTAACATGCCGCATGCGACTTGTTGAAACCGTAGCTTGCGAACTTTTCCATGTGGTCGAAAACCAGTTTTGCGGTCTCTTCGGGAATATTTTTCGCCTTGGCGCCGTCGATGAATTTGACTTTCGCTTCAGCCATTTTAGCAGCGATTTTTTTACCCATCGCCTTGCGCAGACCGTCGGCCTGTCCCATCGTGAATCCCGCAAGTTTACGCGAGATCTGCATGACCTGCTCCTGATAGACCATGAGCCCGTAAGTTTCGCTTAAGATCTCGCTGAGCCACGGATGGTCGTATTCGATCTTCTCCTTTCCGTGTTTTCTGCGGATGTAGTTGGGAATAATGTCCATAGGTCCCGGACGGTAAAGCGCGACAGCAGCGATAAGGTCCTCGATGCGGTCAGGCTTCATCTGGTGGATCATTTTTTCGAAACCGCCGCTTTCCATCTGGAATATACCCTTTGTGCTGTTCTCGCAGATGTATTTGTAAGTCGCCGCGTCGTCAAGCGGGATCTTGGAAATGTCAAAATCGGGAACTCTCTTGCGGACGAGCGTTACAGCGTGGTTTATCATTGTGAGCGTTTTAAGTCCCAAAAAGTCGAATTTGACAAGCCCGACAAGTTCGACCATCGTTTTGTCGTACTGCGTGACACGGTAGTTGTCCTTATCGACGAATATCGGCGAATACTCGTAAATCGGCTTCTGACCGATGACAAGTCCGCATGCGTGCTTGCCAGGCTGGCGCAGAAGTCCTTCGATTTTGACAGCGATATTGATGATCTTCGAAAAATCGGGATTGTCGCGAATGACCTGCCTTTCATTGGCAAAAGCGTCGATCGCAGCGTTGAGAGCCTTTATGTTTTCACCATCTTCAGGAGCTATCCTCAATTTCTCGATCGCGCTTCTCAGTTTGTCGGGATCATCAGCGACATCTTTCGGAACATTGTAGCTTTCTATAAGTTTTTTTGTGATATCTTTGGTTTTCTTCAGATACTGCGGAGAAAACATATCGGCGAAAGAATCAGAAACAAGTTTCGCCAGTTTGTCGGCTGTGCTTACAGGAATATCCAGCGCTCTCGCGACATCGCGGATCGCCGATTTCGCCTTGAGCTGACCGAAAGTCGCGATCTGGGCGACATTGGCAGAACCGTATTTCTGCGAAACATATTCGATAACGCGCTCACGGTTGTCCTGACAGAAATCGACATCGAAATCGGGCATCGAAATTCGCTCGGGATTGAGGAATCTTTCGAAAAGAAGTTCATAACGCAGCGGATCAAGATCGGTGATCCTCGTGCAGTATGCGACAAGCGAACCGGCACCGCTGCCACGCCCAGGACCGACCGGAATATTGTGGTTTTTCGCCCAGCGGATGAAGTCCGAGACTATCAGGAAATAGCCCGGGAAATCCATTCTGATGATGACACTGAGTTCGTATTCAAGCCTTTCGCGGTAAGCCTGCTTCTTTTCTTCCGGCGTTCCGAGTTCGATAAACCGTTCTTCAAGCCCTTTTTCCGCCATGTCGCGGAGAAATTCGGCTGGACTTTTGTCGCCTGTGTCGAAAATCGGAAGGTAGTTGTGCCCGAGATCGAGCTGGACATTGCATCTTTCGGCGATTTTTACGGTGTTTTCTATCGCTTCAGTTCCCGCTTCGCCGTAGACGCTGAAAAGCTCGCGCATCTCCTCTTCGCTTTTGAGATAAAACGCCGCCGTCTCGTGATGCATCCTGTCTGTATCTGTAACTCTTTTCTTTTCGTTTATGCAGAAAAGTATGTCCTGCGCCTCCGCGTCCTCAGGGCTGAGATAGTGGACATCGTTCGTCGCGACAAGACCTACTCCGAGTTCTCTCGCAAGTTTTATGAGCAGCGGATTGACCTCTTCCTGCTCTTTGATGCCGTTTACCTGAAGCTCTATGAAAAAGTTGTTTTTGCCGAAAAGTTCGATGTATTCAAGGGCAATACGCTTTGCGTCGTCGTATCTGCCGGCAACAAGGGCACGAGGAATTTCTCCGCCGAGACACGCACTTGTTGCGATTATCCCTTCAGCATGTTCCTTTATCAGAGCGCGGTCGATACGCGGTTTGTAGTAAAAACCGTCGACAAACGCAGTAGAAGCCATATAGCAGAGATTTTTGTAACCTGTTTCGTTTTCAGCAAGCAGAAGCATGTGGAAAGCATCGGATTTTGCCTTTTCCTTCCTGTCGTGCGCCGAAATATAGGCTTCCATCCCTATTACCGGCTTGATTTCGGCATTTTCAAGCTTGTTGTAATTCCCTTTCTCGTCTTTTCCCAGCATCGTCGTGTAAAAATCGACTACTCCGTGCATATTGCCGTGGTCTGTTATCGCCACGGCCTTCATACCGAACTTTTTCAGCTTTTTTGCCAGTTCTCCCGGCTTTACAAGTCCGTCAAGAAATGAATAGATTGTGTGCAGATGCAAGTGGACAAACGCCATTTTTCCCCCTGATCCAAGGTATAAAAAGTTATTTTTCCGCTCTTATTTAAGAATATCTCGCGCAGCTTTGAAAAATTCCTTTGCGAAAACCACAAAAAAACCGGAGAAAAGCGCAGCAAGAACAGTTATGATAAGAAAGAGCGAGACCTTCGGGAAAGAACGCCTGACATCAGGACTCGGTGCATCAACGACCCTTACCGGTGCGACTCCGATATTCGGCGAGATCGACGATTCGTAGAGCTTTGCCGAAAGAGTGACATAAACTCTTTCCGCGAGCTCAACATCTCGTTTGAGATTTGCAAAAGTTATAAGATTTTCCGGCAGTCTGCCCTGGCTGTCGGTAATCATATTCAAAAGTTCAGTGAGGAGCTTCTCGCCTCTGTCATACTGCGCGATGCTGGTTTTTATAACATTTTTCAAAGCTCTTTCGCTCTCTTTTATCTCTTCTTCCGCCGCAACTTTAAGAGGGTGTTCCTCTGTCACGCGCTGCACAAGCTCGTTGCGCTTGAATATAAGCGCATTGTGGTATTTCAGCGCCTCCTGAACAGAGACTTCCTCTATCGGAAGCGTTATCGGCTTGCCGGAATCCTTCTCGATATTTTTCAGAGTGCTTTCAAGGATTTTCCTTTTGAACTTGAATTCCTCGATCTGAACTTTCATCGTCTCCTGTTTTTTCAGGATTTCCGGAAATTCGACTTCAGGCATTATAGTGTTCTCCTGATGCTGGAAAACGATCATTTTCTGGGCCTTCTCGTCGATCCCGAGCGAAAGTTCGGAAAGCATGCTGTTTATATAAGCCTGTTTCGAAGCGGAATCATCGCTTTCCCACTCTTTTTTCTTATCGATGTAGGAAGCGATAAGATCACCGAGAATCTTAGCCGACATCAGCGGGCTTTCGTGAGTGAAGACGATTTTTATGAGTTCGGCATCGCCTCCTTTTTTAAGGTTTAGCGGGCCGGATTGCGATGAACCGTTGTCAACATTCAGCGATTTCAGGAACCCGTCTCTGGCAGCGATTATGGTGGTATATTTGAAAGTGTACTCGGCTTCTGCAGTAAAAGTACCGATTTTTTCGAGAAAAACAGTCTCTCCGCCGAAAGCGCAGTCTGCGTTCCAGCGGCATTCCGCCTTAATGTCAGCATATTCGATCTTGTAACCTTCCTCGTTCGCTATGACCGTCCCCTTCCTGCCGTCGGTAAGCGACGCCGGGATCTTTCTGAAAACAAAAAACGTATCGTCGGAAATTCCGCGGACATATTTGTTCCAGTAATAAAAGAACATACTGTTCCTGTTTTTGCTTACTTTCATCCTGAGATTGTTCTTTTCGATAACGGCATCCATAAGCGTTCTGCTTTTCAGGAGCTCGAAATCTATGCTTTTACTGTTGGAGAGCCCGCCTCCGATGAACTGACTCACCATGTCGAACGGCGATATCGAAGTCGATGTCTGCGAGCTTCTTATTTCTACGGATGAATCGACATCGTAGACAGGTTTCAGTATAAAAAGAAAAACCAGAACGATCAGAGCACAGATGATCAGCGAAGAGATGCAGTAAAGTTTTTTGTTATCGCGGAGAATTTTTATAAAATCCTCCAATGTGATTTCTATACGCTTTATCTCTTTTTCTTCTTTTTCTGCGGCAACCGTTCCGTCTGTTTCGGTTTCGACTTCAGTTTCAGCCTTGTTCTCAGGCATGTTATCCATAAAAAACCTCATTTATGAACAAAATCAAAAGCCAGATATGATACAAAAAAAGCGTATAAATGCAAATTATAGAGCCAGATTTGCAGTTTTTTCTTGAAATCGCCTTTTCTCTAAATAAATTACGCGTGTTTTTTGAAAAACGGTCTTTTTAAATGTTTTTTATGAAGGAATCAGATGGGCAATTTAGTAAGAAACGACAAAATCAGGAACGTGGCGATAATCGCTCACGTTGACCACGGCAAAACGACACTTGTTGACGCAATGTTCAAACAGAGCGGCGTCTTCCGCGAAGGCGAGATCGTAAACGACAGGATCATGGACAACATGGATCTCGAGCGTGAGCGCGGCATCACGATCGCTGCGAAAAACTGCTCGGTAGTCTGGAAAGGCGTCAAAATCAACATCATCGACACTCCAGGACACGCCGATTTCGGCGGCGAAGTCGAACGTGCGCTTTTCATGGCAGACAGCGCGATACTCCTTGTCGATGCTTCGGAAGGTCCGCTTCCGCAGACGAGATTCGTTCTGCGCAAGGCTCTCGAAGCTAAACTTCAGATCATGGTAGTCATCAATAAAATTGATAGAAAAGATGCCCGCCCACAGGAAGTTCTGAACGAAATCGGCAATCTTTTCATAGACTTAGGGGCTGACGACGAACAGCTTGACTTCCCCGTTCTCTATGCGATCGGACGTGACGGAATCGCTCAGGAAACGCTTGAGGAGAAAGGCGAAAACCTCCACATCCTCATGGATAAGATAATCGAATTCACGAAAGGTCCGCTCTACGATCCGGAACAGCCCTTCCAGATGTTAGTTACCGATCTGAGCTACAACGATTATCTCGGCAGACTCGCGATCGGAAAAGTCGTAAACGGCAGCGTCCACTGCAACGAATCGCTTGTCTGCATCAAGGAAGGCAACGAGCAGGCACGCCTTAAAGTCTCGAAACTCCAGCTTTATCAGGGAGTTAAGCTCGTTGACGCCGAGATCGTCGAGCCGGGCGACATCGTAATTCTTGCCGGAATCGAAGACGTCCACATCGGTGACACGGTCGCAACTATCGATCAGCCCGTCGCACTTCCGAGGATCAAGGTAGACGAACCGACTGTCAGCATGGTTTTCACGATAAACAACGGTCCTCTTGCAGGAAAAGACGGAAAATACGTCCAGCTCCGCAAGATCAAAGAGAGACTCCACAAAGAGACTCTGATGAATGTTTCGATCAGGCTGGAAGAGCCCGAAACGAATGATTACGTCATCGTCAAAGGGCGCGGCGAACTCCAGATGGCGATCATCGTCGAGCAGATGAGACGTGAAGGCTTCGAACTCTGCGTCGGCAGACCGACCGTTATTTACAAAGAGATCGACGGAAAAAAGTATGAGCCGATAGAACACGTCTATATCGAATGTCACGAAATGTTCACCGGCATCGTCACCGAGAAACTTTCGGCAAGAAAAGGAAGGATGATAAACCTCGTCAACTCGGCTAACGAACGCGCTTTCATGGAATTTACCGTTCCTTCGCGCGGACTTATCGGCTACCGCGACCAGTTCCTCACTGATACGAAAGGCACAGGAACCCTCAATACCCTTTTCGAAGGATATGAAGAATATCGCGGCAACTTCCCTGTCAGATTCACGGGTTCCATCGTTTCCGACAGACAGGGTGAAGCGATCGCATACGCCCTTTTCAACCTTGAACCGCGCGGCGAACTCTTCATCACACCCGGAATGCCGGTCTATGAAGGAATGATCATCGGCGAGCACTCGAAAGACCTTGATATCGATGTCAACCCATGCAAAGCAAAGAAACTCACCAACATGCGTGCAGCAGGAAAGGATGATGCCGTAACGCTCACTCCGATAAAACCGATGACTTTGGAAAGAGCCATCCACTTCATCAACGAAGATGAACTTGTTGAAGTCACTCCGAATTCGCTCAGACTCAGAAAAACAGTTCTCTCTGCGGCTCTGCGTCACGCTATGCGCGGCAAAGAATACATGGAAAGCCTCAAGGAAAACAGCTAGGGAGAAAAAATGTTCAGGAAGACCGTTTTAAACTGTTTTATGGCTGCGACACTCGCTTCGCTTGCATTCCTCGTATCGTGCGACAGTTGCGAAAGTTCAAATCTTTACGAAAAACGCTGTGACGGAACAAAAGTAGAAGAGTGCCAGCACAGCGACGGATGGGATTCTGAAGAGTGGAAACCTTATACCGACTGTGCGGAAGGATGCCCCTCATCTTCGGGCGGATCTCCTAAATGTTCTTCGGGAAGTTGCACATGCTCTTTTCCTGAAAACACTGTATGCGATTCAACCAACTACTACCGCTGCAACGGAAACAATATTGAAAAATGCACCGACCTCGAGAACTACAATGGATCTGTCTGGCAGCAAGTCAAAAACTGTTCTAGCGCATTCGCCTCGAACGGAGCTATAGTCGAAGGCGGAACATGCCCGCTGGAAAGCGGAAAAACATATTATGATGAACCGGGCTGCGCTCCCAAAATAAAAAAAGCTTTCCGCGGTAAATGGCGCAGACTCGATGAAAACAGTGACTATTATCTCGGAACAAACGGTATTACCTACTATAATTATTCCACTGTTGTCATTCCGACACACATTGTCAGAATTGACGACAATATGATCGAACTCACAGCCAACGACGAAACCTTCAGGCTTATCAGAAACAGTATTACCGACGCAAAACTTAAACTTAATGTAAAAAGAGCAGCTTCACTCACGAGATCGCCTTCAGGAGCCGGTGTCGGCGGAATCGATGTCGTCATTGAGAACACTTCGGATGAAGGCGAAGTTTATGAACAGCAGTCAGGCAGCAACGGCGAAACAGAATTCAACGGCATAGTCTCAGGCGGATACTACATTTCAGTCGGAGACACAACCATTGAGCAGAATGTTTCCGACTATCTCAATGCAGGAAACTTCTATCTCGGTTCAAAAGGATACATCTATAAAACCACAAAAACACAGAACCAACTTTTTTACAGCGAAGCCAGGAACGACAGCACGGAAGGAAACCAATATAATATTACGCTGAAAATACACAATTTGGGAGACACCGATGCTCCTGCGACATCGATTTCGCTGACAACAAACGATAGTGCAGTAAAACTGACTGCAGAACCGGAAATTCTTGGAACAATCGAGCCTTCCAGAAATGTTTCCTACAGTTTTTCAATCGAAACGATCCCTTTCGACACCATAAGCTATCTAAAAAACGCAGCCTACCACGATGTGGAATTCGCAGCCGCTGTCAAAGATTCTAAAGGAGAGATCTGGGAAGATGTCGTAACAGTCAGAATCTATAAAAAAGAAGTGCCAATTTACCTTCACTCAGATATGTGGTCTAATCCGTTTATTCTCCTTTCTCCCCACCGTACAATAATGAGCATGTCAAATGTTGTCTGGGTCCCCTACCGCCCCGATGCGAAATACAAACTTATCGCGCAGAGCCTTTCCTTAAACGAGGAAGGAGCTTATGGGATAGGTGTCGGAACATGGGATGACGAAAAATGGCAGTCCGAAAAGAAAAATCCTGATATTATCACCAGTTATGAACCAAATAATCTGGAATCACAAGCTAAAACAATTCACATAAACTCACAGATAACATCTTACCTCAACAAAGGTGAAAAAGATATTGACTTCTGGATCATAGACATGAGCAAATAATGAATAAAATCAGGACATTACTTTCATTCATCATCCTTTTTCAATTCTTTATCCTTTCTGCATACGACGGAGAAAAACCGCAGAACAGATTCAATGTGAATTTGAAATACAGCCAGACTTCGGGCTTCATTCCGTCGATAGATTTCCTCTGGCATTACAACGAAAAATTTTTCTCGGGACTTTACGCCGACTACTTTGTTTCGTCAGAGAAAAACACTCTGGAAAAATACGAAAACAGCAAATATGCCGTTTTCTCGAAAGAATTTGTTGTCGGAAGCGAAATTTTCGGCTTCTATATCGAAAAAAAGCCCGCTTTGTTTTCACTCAGCATCGCCTTTGAATACAAACGGACCAAAAACGACGAGTTCGGATTTTTCGACATCGGCGAGGATCAGACGACTGTCACTTTCGATGACACCATTTTGCTGAACATGCTCTTCCCCTACCTGAAATTCAGGATCGACAAGTATTCGGAACAGATCGACAACCGTTTTGTTTTAGCCTTTTATCCGACATACTGCCTTCTTCTCGAACAGGAGATCTTTTTCAAGCCTCTCACGGCAAAAGGCTATAAAAGCAATTCGTCAAAATGGCAGATCCCGGCAGTCGAGCTTAGCGATGAACTTCTTTTTAAATTCAAAAAATTCGGCGCAGTCCAGCTTGCCGCCAACTTCGCATTCTGGCAGGAAAAATACGAATCGGCCGTTCTGCGGCAGAACAAAGACACTTATTATTACGGAAAAGCCGATGTAAAACAGAGTTTTATCGAATACAGCGTCGCGATGTCATACATAATTCCGTTTGAAATCGCGGGAACTGTGCGTCCGAAAATAGGCATAGGCCTTGACGGATCAGCCGAATTCAGGGTCAACGGACAGACCGAATCGACCCACAAAGACATCGGTTATCTTCTTATATTCGGTTTTTATTACTGATAATTTATCAACCTTGTTGGAGAAAAACATGCAAAAAAGAAATGAAGTCGACCCGAAAAACTGCTGGCAGACGAGCCACCTTTACAAAAACGAAGAGGAAGTCGCAAACGAATTCCAGTGCCTTGAAAAAGACACTGCCGAGATCGTGAAATTCGCCGGAAAACTCGGTGAAAAGGAAACTCTTCTCAAAGCTCTCAAAGTTTCAAGCGATGCCATGAGAAGAGGCGCCAAACTTCAGTGCTACGCCGACAGGAACCGTGATGTCGACATGAGCGTCGGCAAATGGCAGGAACTTTCAGGCATGGCGGCAGCAGCTATGACAAAAATGGCGGCGGCAAGTTCTTTCATGGAGCCTGAACTTCTCTCTTACAGCGAAGAAAAGCTGCTCGGCTTCAAAAACGACCCCGATTTCAGTGATTTTTCAAGATATTTCGACGCTATTCTTCTGAACAAGCCGCACACTCTCTCCGAACCTGAAGAGAAGATCATGGCTGAGTTCGGCGGACTCGCTCTCGGCGAATACGAAACCTATTCGACTTTTTCGTCGGCTGACATGAAGTTCCCCGAGATCGAACTTGAAGGCGAAAAAATGGAAGCGAATATCCAGACTTACGCAAGATTCCGCCAGAGCGACAACCGCGAAACGAGAAAGAAAATCTTCGACGTTTTCTGGAAAACCTACGACAGCTACAAGAACTCGCTTGCGAAGATGCTCCACTACCAGACGAAATACTATGCGACAGTCGCAAAGATCAGAAAGTATTCCGACGCTCTCGACAAGGAGATGAAGGAAAACGAGCTTCCGTCTAATTTCTTCTACACTCTGCGTGACAATGTCCGCGCCATCCTGCCGGCACTTCACGAATATCTGGCACTCAAAAAGGAAGTCCTCAATATTCCTGATCAAGGTTATCACGATATTTACGCAACGATGGTAAAAGGCGGAAACAGCAGAGTCTACACCTACGAAGATTCCGTAAAACTCGTAAACGAGGCGATGTCCTGCATGACAGACGAATACAGGAAAGCTATCGCCGAGGCGATGGATCCGGCAAACGGCTGGGTCGACATCTACCCGAACGAAGGCAAAGTCAGCGGCGCATACATGGAAGGCATGGCTTATGACACGCATCCATATGTTCTCTTGAACCACATCGACGACTACAATTCGGCTTCAACACTGGCTCACGAGATGGGGCATGCGATCCATTCATACTACTCCAACAAGTTCCAGCCTTACGAAAAGTCGCAGTACACGATTTTTGTCGCCGAAGTCGCAAGCACCTTCAACGAGATCATGCTCATCAACCGCCTCATCGACACGACCCAGGACAAGGAAGAGAAGAAATTCCTCCTCAACCACTTCATCGAAATGGCGCGTGCTACCGTTTTCAGACAGATGCAGTTCGCGGAGTTTGAAGACGCGATCTACAAAAAGGTCGAAGCGGGCGAAGTTCTCACTCCCGAATTCCTCAACGGTGTATACGGTCAGACTCTGAGCAGATACTACGGCGAGGAATACGGCCTCATGAAGATTGACGAACTCTACAAGAACGAATGGGCTTTCGTTCCTCATTTCTACTACAACTACTACGTTTACAAGTATGTCGTCGGATTTATCGGCGCTCTTTCGCTCGCTGAAGGCGTCAGAAGCGGCAAGATCCCGGCTGAACAGTATATCAACGGATTTTTGAAAGCGGGAACATCGAAACCGCCGCTTGAGATCCTCAAGGATGCAGGCGTCGACATGACCGACATCGCGCCTTACAAAATGTTCGAGAAGGTTTTCGTCGAGAAACTGGAACAGCTGAAAGAACTGCTTTAAATTTTCGCAATAATCAGAAATCTTTAACTTTTTTAGTAATCAACGGATTTTTTCACAATTTTTTTCAATTTTTTCTCACTTGGGCATTATATATCCAACCTCGTGTGTAAAATGCGGTCGTTTTTTGCTGATTAAGGAGGAAAAATGTCAAATCTTGAAAGAGTTGTTTACATCAACCACGCGATCAAAACCAAAGGTTTCGTTACAAGAAAGGAGGTCGCAGACCGTTTTGAGGTGCATATCGACACGGTAAAGCGCGATATCGAATATATGCGCGATTTTCTTTCGGCACCGATAAAATACAGGCAGAGTGTCGGCGGATATGTCTATGAAACACCGTTCGACATGCTTTTCGATTCGCTTGAAGATGCAGTCCTTTACTACATTTTCGTAAAGCGTCTGAGTGATTCTTTCAAACTCAACGGACTTTCCTATATCCCTGTGATTTCACAGGAAATTTTAGCGAATATCGCAACTTACATCCCGGCGAATTTTGACGAGATCATGGACAACATTTCCTACGATTCTTCGGATATCGACTGCATGGATCTCAAGGATTTCAGGAATATTCTCGAATCGTTTATGATGAAACGCTGTGTCGAGATCTCATACATCAATGCCGACGGAGAGAGGAGCACCCGCGTTGTCGAGCCGCTGAAGCTGATGAACTACCTCGGAAAGTGGTATCTCATAGCATTTTGCCGCACAAAAAAGGCTCTGCGCGTCTTTCTGATTTCGCGTTTTACATCGAGCAGGCTCACTGATAGTGCTTTTGAATATCCTGTCACCAGAAAGGAACTTGACGAATACATCGACGGCTCCTTCGGAATGTTCAAGTCCGAAACAAGCACTGAGGCGGTGATCCGCGTTTTCGAACCGGCTTATTACTATGTCAGAAACCAGATCTGGCACAAAAACCAGAAGGTGAAAGACTGTGTAATCGACGGGAAAAAATGCCTTGAGATAACGCTTCCGGTCGGAGACCGTGACAAGGAGATCCTGGCAAGAGTCCTCTCGTATTCGCCCGACAGTGAGATCGTCTCTCCGCCGGCTCTGCGTGAAAAGTGGCTCGAAAGGATCAGAACGCTCTACGAAAAGTTCTGCAAGAAATAAGGAGTTCGCAATGGCTGAAAGCAAGATCCCGACAAATGAAGAGATCATTGAGATGATCCCGTCAAAGGCTGTGCGCGAATATTTAGTGAAAATAAACTGGCAGTTTGATGAGCACGAGCGCGATATCCTGCGCCGCTATATCAAGCCGAGGAATAAAAAAGAGGCCGACAGCGTATATGCCGAACAAAACTATGTCACGCTGCCGCATCCTTTCAGAAAAAGCGACATCGTCACCGTCTGCGACAAAAGATTCAAAAACAGAAAACCTGAAATCGGAATAATGTGGTCTCCCAAAGATGACGAGGAGTTCTGGAATTTCGATAGAAGGGCAAAAACCGACCTCAAAGGTTTCGTCGATTTCACCGATGTTGCGACGACTGTCGATTTTCTCTCGCCCGAAGACGGCTTTTTCAGGCACGGACATCCGAACCCTCTCTGGATCGAATACGCCGAACTTGACGAAGATTCAGCCGAAGCACGCTTTCTCAGAAGTGCGGTAAAACTCCAGAACGGCGAGGGTTCTCTCGAAGAGACCGATGAACTTCGCAGCGAATACGTGGCAAGCCGGAAGAAAAAAATATCAAAAAATTTAGGAAGAATTAAATGAGTATTTTTGGTTCAAAATCCAGCAATCTTTTCGGTGTGACTCGAACAATCATTCAAACGCCGACTTTTTTAAAGAAAAGACGCAAAAAAGCTTGCGATTTTATCCACACAGTCTCCGACTCGGAACTTAAAAAAGGCGATGTCATCGGAGTCCACAGGATCGGCGGTGTTTACGACCATTACGGCATATACACCGGACGCGGCAAAGTCATCCATTTTTCCAATGAAGGGAGCGATTTCGGCGGCGACATCCGCGTCCGCAGAGCAACTCTTTCGCAGTTCAAAAACGGAGCTGATAATGTTTTCGTCGTAGATTTTGAAGCTTACCGTGATTATGTCGAAAATCCTAGTTTGTGGGATTCGTTGGAAGAAGGAAAAGGGATTCTGGAAATCAAATTAAGAAAAAAATTAAAAAAATGGTTTGGCAACGAACTCACCCTCTATTCGCCGAAAGAGACCGTTGAAAGAGCAGAAAGCCAGCTCGGTCGCGAAGGCTACAACATTGTTTTCAACAACTGCGAACATTTTGCTCTCTGGTGCAAAACCGGAGTCGAAGAATCAACTCAGGTTCAGAACTTTTTTGAGGCGATTGGCGACATCAGCCCGATGTCGTAAACTTACAGAGTCTGATTTTTTATTATCTCCTTGGGCACTGTATGCCCATTCTCTCGTGTAAAATCGTGCTGTTTGCTTATGACGACAACAAACTAATTTTATAAAAGGCAACCACTTCACAAAACAGTGAACTGAATTGTGAAGTTGTGTGAAGTTTTTGTGAAGTAATGAGTGAAGTTGAATGAAGTTTAATTCACAGTTTAATTATTCGAGCGGACGCAGCGAAAATAGAGAGGAGAGTTCATGTCTTCGCTTCCGATATATCCATCTCTAAAATCTACAACCCAGAGACGATAATCTAAATCGTCATCACCTTGCAGCATAGATGATGACCATAAAACGTTGGTATCGCTTAATTTGCTGTATTTTCCGCTTTCATCTGGATCATAATTACATTCGCATAGATCATAATCATGACATTCTTCGAGAGACAGACAAGAGTCGCTGACTTTGCATTCGCCTCCGGTTTCTGTTCCAGGGCAGTTTTGGATGAGTGTTCTGAGTTCGCTGATTGTCGGCAGGTGCCAGTCACGGAATCCCTCTTCCGACAAACTGTCGCAATAGGTTGAAGCGGCTTTCCATTTCATATCAGCAGGAGATCTTCTTGACCAGAACAGACCGGTTGCTGGATCGTTGTATGGTTTGTCACATCTTTTTCCATCCCAGGCAGAGTCTGCGTTGCATTTGAAACGGCATTCTGTTGTACTTGGCTCTTCGTTGTGTCTGCTTTTGTCTGTCGGCAACCAACGATATCCGTTCCATGTTTGTGTTATTTGTGAAACCGTGTTCCAGCTTGCGTTTTGAGGCAAGTTCGTGCAGTCGGCTGTTCTTGTCTGTGCAGTTTCGCATTTTCCGTTGTTCCAGAAATAGCCGTTTGCGCATTTCGAACGGATACAGCTGACAAAATGATGTGTATCTTCAAAAGAATCGGCATATTGGATATAAGAGTTAGAAAGGAAGATACCGTGTTCTTCGAAAAGAAAAGTTGTGGCTGTTGTTCCCGTCCAGATATCAGTCCAGATATCCTCTATATCGATGCAGGCGCAGGAAGATGCAGACCAGAGAGGTCCTGATCCTCCAAGTCTATTATAGTAAGTATTCCTGTCGCCGCCTATATTATAATCGCAGTAGCATTCTTCATGATCTTCATGCAAACAAAAGCATGAGTATATTACTGTATCGAGTTCTTCGATTGTAGGTAAGTGCCAGTCGTCATGTCCGCGCTCCCTTAAATTTCTGCAATAATCCTGCGCATCATACCAGTTCATTGCGTAGGAAGAGAGCGACGACCAGCTGATGCTGCTTTCAAGGTCAATGTTGGCTATTTCATCGTGTCCGCATGACGCCATAATCATGGAAAAGAGACAAATCAGAATGAGTAGACAAATATTTTTCATTTTTTTCTCCTACCAGTTAAGTGTCAGGTAAATTGAGCTCTCAAGCGGGTTTGCTCCGAAAGAAATTTCGGTCTTTTTGACCTCTTTTTCATCCTCGAATTTGATGCTGTAAAACACGATCCCCGTAGTTATCAAGGCTGCACCGACTGCAACTCCGGCAGCTCCGAGAGCCATGAACATCTTTCTGTCGTCGTCCGCATTTTTTGCCTTTTTCCTGTATTTTTCGGCTTCTTCAGGAAAAGTGGCGTTGTGGTATCTTTCGGTATATTTATCGTGCCGGTTCTTTGATTCGCTCATTTCATATAACGAAAATCCGCCTAAACCGCCAAGAACGACTCCCGTGATAAGCGTTGTTGTCGCGACTGTGATCCTTTTGCGCTTTGCCGACTGTGCGTTTTCCATTTTTTCGTTTGCCTCTTCCTGCGCTCTCTGAGCTTCGAGCTCCTTTTTTGCTTCTTCACTCTGCTCTCCGCTGATTTCGTCAAGGGTCCTCGGAGCGGCTCCAAGAGTAAAAGTGCCTAACAAGAATGCCAAGGCGGGCAAAGTTGTTAAAAACTTAAATAATTTCATATCATTACCTTCCTTGAGCTATTCTTCAGGCTTCTCTTCTTTCTGTGCAGGAGCAACATTCGGTTTGGCAGTTTTTCCTGAAATATTCGGAATTGCTGCCGGTTTTCCGCCTTTTTCATCAGGGATTCTTATGCAGCCCTGACAGTTTCCCATTTCGCATGAAAGCTGGCAGTATCTGAAAGCGTCGCTTCTTTCTTCGGAAACTTCGTCATAGATGACCAGTTTGAGAGCAATGCCTTTGACCCATGCAGTTTTTTTACCGTCTTTGTTTTCCTCTTTAAGCATAGTGATGATCATTCCGTCTGCGTTTGAGTTTTGAATCGCATTGAATGCGGCGAGTTTTGCAACCGGAGAGAGTTTTTCGACATCGACTGCCGAATTTTTTGAAAAAAGGTTGAGTTTCATCCCTGCAGCTTCTTCAGCACTTACAACATCACGGCTTTTGTTGTCGGCTTTCCCTTCGATCACTCCTGCGACCTGAAATCCGATCTCGATCGGTCTTGACCAGACACGCATTGCTTCGGGCGAGAGTTTTGTCTCTCTTGAAACGCTCACGGTCGAAACCGAAGAACAAGAGCAGATTGCAGTAAAAGCAAACAAGAACAACGAGATACCGAAAAATCTTTTCATCTTTTCCTCCAATGAAAAAAATAGTAAAAAAGGTCATTTTTCCCGATGACCGTAAAAACCGGTCTTGAATTTTATTCAACGGGGTGGGCGTATAGCGCCCGAGGGAGAAAAATTTTCGGGAAAAGTACGTTGATCGTCAAAACCAGTTGAAATTATAAAATTGCGCCTGGGCGCAAAAATTTAACTTAGAATATTGAACGGTTATGTGACAATGGGCGTTATCGATTTCCTGCTCGACCGCAAAATACTTATCTGATTTTCCCCGCCTTGGGCATTATATGTCCACCTAAGTGTGATAAAAAGTTTTGTTTTTATTGCTGATTTTGTTGATTTGTGCATGGTTTAAGATATAACACAGCCGGTTTTTGTGGTTTTATAATGTAGACAGCATGATTATAGTCAGTTTTCTTCTTTTACCACAAAATAAGGTTGAAGAAGTTAAAAAAGAAAATATCAAGTTAACTGTTACCCGAAAAATTGATGGAAAGCCAAACATCAGAGAATGTTTTTCTCCCTATAAGATAACAAAAAAAGCAGATTGGAAAAAATAATAAGGAATAACACCGATGCCGTTTGATAAAACAACTTATCCGTATTCAACCGCCAAGACCGACACGACACCCAAGCCTGAAAACTCGCCCGGGAATGTTGTCAGAAAAAACGAGGCGGTTCATTCTTACCCTGAGACCGCTCCGAAATACGAATTGAAAGACCTTATAATCTCCGATGCCGTATTTGAAGAGCTGAAAACCATAATGAGTGCCGAAAAATGCAGGGATATAGTCTTTGAAAAGTGGAATCTCAAAAGCGTGCTCGGAGAAAAAAGGAACCTGTTCGTAAATTTATATGGTCATCCTGGAACGGGCAAAACGATGGCGGCACATGCAATCGCATCCGCACTCGGCAAAAAAATTATATGCGTGAATTATGCCGAAATCGAGTCAAAATATGTCGGCGAAACAAGCAAGAATCTCTCGGCATTGTTCAGACAGGCCGGTGATACAGGAGCTGTGATCTTTTTCGACGAGGCTGACGCTTTTTTAAGTAAACGTGTGACGAACATGAACAATTCAACCGATGTCAGCGTAAATCAGACCCGTTCCGTTCTGCTTACTTTGTTGAATGATTACAACGGTATAGTGATTTTCGCCACAAACTTCATAAGCAACTACGACCGTGCCTTTATGCGGAGAATACAGTTCCATGTCAAATTCGAGCTGCCGGATCTCAAGCTCAGGGAAAAGCTGTGGAAAATGTATATTCCTGCTGAGATGCCGACGGATGTGAATATCCCGGAAATATCCGAGAAATACAGCAATATAAGTGGGAGCGATATTTCGACGGCGGTTTTGAAAGCAGCGTTGAGTGCCGCTCAGAAAGGGCTTGATATTGTTCCGGGTTCTTATTTTGAAACTGCAATAGAAGGCATCGTTGCAAGCAAAAGGGCAAACAACAACATTGTTAAAGTGGAAACCAGAGAGGTTTCAGAGGAATACGCTTTGAGTCAGATAAACAAAAATGGAGGTCAAGCATGATTTTAACAGCCTTATTGATTGGTACTGGCCTTTTGGTGGGCACGGGACTGGTAGTTGCATTCTGGAACGACATCGTTTCGTGGATCAGGGAAGCTGTGCAGAAGGTAACGGAAAAATTAAAAATAGCCTTACAAGGATTTAGAGTGTTCGTAAGAAAGATACAGGAAGGGATTCAAGAAATTTCAAAGCTCTACTCAAAAAACAAAGAGAACAAGTGGCAGGAAACCATTATCACGAAACCGATTTCCGAGAGCGAAGTCCCAGCGGAAATCAGAGCCAAAGCAAGAATGTCCGAAGACACAGATATTACACACGATCTCGAGATGCAGCTTAGATCAGCTTAAAAAGGGAGGGATGTGATGCGCAGAGACAAATCTAATATTTTAAGTTCGATTTGGAATACCCTGACAAAAAAAGTGCAGCTGCAGGACTATCTTGACGCATTTTTTGACGCTATTACAAAAAAGATAACGTTCCAGGAGTATCTTGATGCGACAAGCGACTATGTTGACGAGCAGATTTTGGAGATAAGACGCAAGGAAAGATTGAAATTTGTCGCCGGCAACTGCTTTCTGAACTGTCCGGAACCATTTGAAAAAATTGTAATAAAAGTGGAACTCTATTTCAAGGATTCCGAAGATAAGTGGATACAAAAAGTTTTGAACGGAACAGCAAAAACCGCTCTTTTCGAGCCCAACTCGATGCAGGATATTGAATCTCTGAAAAAACAGGAAATGAAGATAGCGATAAATCCTCCCGCTGACCAAAAAACTGAATAATGTTAAGCATTATAATAGGAATTATCCTCGCAATAATTATTATTGCCATAGTGATAGAAATCATTTCTTTTATTCTGTGGCTTTTTGGTTCAATTATTGCAATAACCATTGTAATAGTGGTTTTATCCGCTGTCATATATGCAATATATCTGCTAGGCGGATTCTCAGCCGTAGTCTCAGCCGTAGTCGGCAGCATAATTCTCTTTTTTATTATCAAAATTATTAAAGAATATGTATATAAAATAAAAACGAAAAAATGTGCAGACTATCTGTTGGAACACGTCCAAAAATATGCGGGAATCTCCGACGGGGAAATCAGCACTGACAGTGGATTGTCAGGATTCAAACCTGAAAATATATCTGCAGCCTTGGAACTGCTTGAAAATAAAGGCAGTATAGAAAAAATTAGAATGTCACAAGATGAATATCTCTACATAAACAGAACATCGAATGGCGAGCACATGCAATCGACAGAAATAACAGCGGAAGAAATAAACCTTTATTAAAACCAGCCGATACTAAGAACTGCCGCAAAATGTTTACGCTATTGCTTTTTGATTTCCCGGCCGCAGGCGAAGTCAACTTCTTTCTGTAAATTCTGAGTCTTATTTTCACTAAACAACTCCAGAAAATCTTAAGGCCAAAACACCGAATGGAATTCCGTAGGATTGAGCGAGCCTGTAGTTGAAGAATGTTTCGGCGAAAATTGCACGAGTAAAACGATAGTGACGAGCATCTTTAAGGTCGTCAGTAAGCCGCAATTCTACAAATTATGTATGATTTCGGGAATCCATGATGAATCCATAACTTCGAAAGCGAAGCACTGCTTAGCCAAATCTTTGAGTGATGCGCCGATATGGTAAAGAGTTTGGGGAATGTCCGATTATCCTTTTGCACCTTTTAAAGAGTTGTGAAGATTTTTTTCAAAATAATCTATGTCTTAAAATATCATATATTTAAATATTTTTATTTTTATTTTCGTAAAATTTTATTATAATGCTGTGAAAAATTTGTTGTTTGTAAAAATGTTGGTGGAATATGAATGAAATTGACAATAGATTCGATGAAATAGCCAGAATAATCGAAGAAGCCCGCGACACAGCTTATCGCAGGGTGAATGAAGCTTTGATTATAATGTATCGCAGGATAGGGCGTTTTCTTTCCGAAAAATCAAAAGATGCAAACTACGGTGATGCCTATGTTGATTCTCTTTCCGAATATATTCAAAAACATTTCCCTGGCATTAAAGGTTTTAACCGACGCGGTCTCTATCGAATGAAGCAGTTTTATGAGATTTATGCAGAAAATGAAAAAGTGTCAGCACTGCTGACACAATTGAGTTGGACCAATCATCTGCTTATTATGTCCGGCAGCAAAAGTGATGAAGAACGGGAATTTTATATGCGTCTTGCGGCAAAAGAACATTATAGTTCAAGAGAGCTTGAGCGGCAGATGGACAGCGGATATTATGAGCGTTATATGCTTTCTCAAGGCAATTTGCTGCCTGATAAACTGCACTCTCAGGAAAATCCGTTCCTCGACTCGTATGTGGTGGAATTTCTTAATTTGCCTAAAACATTTCAGGAAAACGACTTCCGTAAAGCTTTGGTGAAGGGAATGCGCAATTTCATTCTCGAATTGGGCAAGGATTTTTCTTTTGTCGGAGAGGAATATCCGATACAAGTCGGCGGCGATGATTTTCGTATTGATCTGCTGTTTTTTCATCGCACTCTGCACTGTCTTGTGGCAATAGAACTGAAAGAGGGAAAATTTAAACCGGAATATGTTTCAAAAATGGATTTTTATTTGGAAGGATTGGACAGACAAGTCAGAAAACCTGACGAAAATCCAAGTGTTGGACTTCTGCTTTGTGCGTCAAAAAATGACGAAGTGGTCGAATATGCCATGAGCCGCACACTCTCTCCGATGATGATAGCTCAGTATCAGTTGCAGCTGCCTGACAAGAATGTTCTGCGCAGAAAATTGCAGGAATTGGCAAATTTACCAAAAATCGAAGAATAATTTTTTCATATTTTTTGCACTTGGACATTATATGCCCAACCATGCGTTTATAATCATTCTCGTCAACTTTTTTTATGGAGGAAATTATGACAAAAAACACAATCAAAAAGAATGAAGAGATGATCATTGACGCGGTTTATGTTGCAGCAGGAGAGGGAAACGAAGTCGTTCCGACTGTCTGTGAAAACGAAAACGGAGAAACGGAAGAGTGCGGCGAAGAAACATACTGCACAGCAGAAGAGCCTGGTTTGATCGAGAGCGTTTTCAATTTCATCGACACGATTAAAAACGATGAGGTGTCACGCGAGGTCGCTTTTGAAGAATTCGGGGAAATGTCCCGTGACGGAATCAACGAACTCTGCGACATCCTTAAGGAATTCCCGAAAATTTTTGAGAAAGACTAGGCAACTTACTGCCGCATCTTTTGTTCTTGTTTCAAACCTCTTCATCGGCTTAAATAGCTTCTTTAATTCAAAATCAATTTTTAGTTGACAAGCCCCTTTTGAATCGTATCATCCGCCCACTGAGATGTCGATGGTCGGCATCAAAGATCTTTTTATTAACTTATCCAAAAGAGGTGTCTGATGGAAAAGAGAGTCGGATCGGTTCTGATCGTTGTTACCGAAAAAGAAAACGTTTCAAAGTTAAACACAGTCCTTTCACAGCACGGTGATATCATCGTCGGCAGAATGGGCCTCAATCTCGGGCTTCCCGGAGCTCAGGTTATCTCGCTTGTCGTCCACGGCACGACAGACAGAATTTCCTCGCTTACCGGAAAGGTCGGCAAACTCAAAGGCTTCGAAGTCAAGTCTGTTTTAAGCAAATATGCTGAAGAAGACGGAGTTGAAAATGAAGTCGCTGAACACTGAAAAAATTTTTATCGACCGTGAAAAACTTTACGGCCTTATCGACCAGAAAGTAACGGACAGCCAGGTTGACGAAGTCCTCAACCGCGCTATGCAGCTCAAAGGTCTCGACCTTAAAGATGCTGCTGTTCTTCTCAACATCAAGGACGAAAAACAGCGCAACAAGGTTTTCGAAGCAGCTGGAAAAGCAAAAGAGATAATTTACGGCAAAAGAATAGTTCTTTTCGCGCCGCTTTATCTCGGCAATGTCTGCACGAACAACTGCGTTTACTGCTCTTTCAGAAAGGACAACACCGCACTCAAACGTGCAATACTCACCGATGAGCAGATTCAGGACGAAACAAGACTGCTCCTCAAAATGGGACACAAAAGACTTCTCGTCATCGGTGGCGAAGCAAGAGCGACGGATGTTGAATATTACGCTCACTCGATCAGAAAAGTTTACGAGACAAACTGGAACGGCAACACCGTCCGCAGGATCAATGTCGAGATCGCGCCTCAGAGCGAGGACAACTTCAGACTTCTGAAGAAAGAGAAGATCGGAACATACATCTGCTTCCAGGAAACCTACGACGAAAAACTCTATCCCGAGTTCCATCCGAGCGGCCTCAAAGCTGACTACGGCTGGAGACTTCTCGTTATAAACAAA
>Ga0265299_10000599_pt1 | contig 44117 bp, 73 predicted proteins | sample AusTroGonzalo_MG_4_FD_193485 | JGI IMG/M metagenome (GOLD analysis project Ga0265299, IMG submission 193485) | Bovine rumen microbial communities from tropical cattle in Woodstock, Queensland, Australia - Gonzalo_02 | ecosystem: Host-associated > Mammals > Digestive system > Stomach > Rumen ...
AAAAGTGTCTTTAAGCCAGCGGTTGCCAGAAAACATATAATCACGAATATGATTACCCTTACAGTAGTTTCTGTTTTTGACATTATGTTGATTCCTTATAAATAAGCCTCATATCCGAGGGGTTTCTTCTGGAGTCTGGCGTTGATGGCGCGGTAGAGGCCAACGGAGTCGGACTTGATGGATTCTATGTCCGTGGGTACTAGTGTGCGGTTTAGCCAGGCCTCCTTGGATGTGTACTGGGGGTCTACTGAGAGGAAGTCGTCTTCCTGTATGTTGGAGGCGATTACCCGGGAGTGCGTGATGAGGAGGATGCCGAGGTTGCTGTCGAGTATTTCCTGTTTCTTCCCGTTGATGAACAGGGCGGTGGCTAGCTGGGTCTCCTCGGACATACCGACTTCGGGTTCGTCGAACACGATGTAGCGGTCCTTGGTCTTGAGGACGGCGTTGATGAGGCGGATGGAGTTGATTGAGGTGGCCTCGGAGTCGTCCTCATAGAAGAAGTTCGGTACTCCGTCTGAGCGGGACATGCGGGACGAGAGGGAGATGGATGCGACGCAGGGCTTGACCCTCGGGAGGTCGAGGGATTCCATCAGGTGGTGGGTGAGCTGTTTCCGGATGAGTGACTTCCCGGATGCGTTCGGGCCGGTGAGTATGGTGAGCCTGTGTGGCTGGATGGAGTGTAGGACCTGGAGGATGCGGTCGATGTGGGGGTTCCAGTCCTTTTCGGTTTCTGTAGCCATGCTAGCGGGACTCCTTGCACTTGATTTTGGCTGCTGCGGGGAATGTATGGACATACCGGTTGTCCTCGTACGGGGTATGGTGGTTGTAGTTTTCCACGGTGCAGTCGAGGGTCTTCCGCTTCTGGGGTACCGGGACGCACTTGATGTCGTAGTAGCGCCTGAGTTCGTGCTTCAGGGCGGTCCGGGTTTCCTCGCAGGTTTCCCGCGTGGTGAAGTTCAGGTTGGTGTTGAGGTCTACCGGGGTTAGGAAGATGAAGAGGACGAAGAGAGTGTCGAGCATGTTGCTGGTTCCGTTTGGGGGTTAGCGGATTTGGCAAGCTTTTCCATCTTGTCGAGATAGATGAACGCGAGCTTCGGGTTGAGGTATCCGCGGAGCCTGTACAGGCATCGCGCGACAATATCTATTTTTGCTTTCCGGTCGCCGTTCTGTGCCTGTCTGGCGAGTTCGGGGTACTTCTTGAGGATTTCGGAGATGCATTCCTTGAAGTCGGGCTTGCCCGGTCTTTCGGGGGTTTCGGGTATGCATGTGGGGGCCTGCCTGCCGACAGTGGCGTCTTTCATCCACCGGTCTATATTTTCGGCAGGGAATCCTCTCCTGGCGAGCGCCTCGCGGAGGATTTTTCCGTAATGTTCGGCCTTTTCGGGCGGGAAGGATGCGACTTCCTCCCTGACCCATGTTTCCACGGGGAGGACTTCGATGCCGTACACATGGATGGGCGCGACGCATCCGTTTTCGTATAGGTACTGGCACATCGGGGCATAGTTCACCGGCAGGCCGTACATCGCTTCGGTGAATCCTGCCTCGAGCAGGAACTCGTGGACCTTGTTCCGTACTTCTTCGGGGACGCCTTCCCTGAATCTAACTTGCATGGCGGGTCCTCCCTGTTATTCCGCCGGGCGGCCCTGTATGTGTTCCGGGAAGATTTCGGTGAGGTACTTCTGGGTTTCCGCGGAGCATACCCGGGAGTAGTGGAAGTTGACCAGCTTCTTGATTAAGTGCTGGAGGGCACTGTAGATTCTCTCGCGTAGCCCGTGTTTGGCCATGCGGGCTTTATTCTGTCTGCGCTTGAGGGACTTCCTGAGGCGGAGGAGGCGTGTGTACATTGCGGCGGTGCGGTTTGGCATCATCATTATGGGTTTTCCTTTTTTGAAGTTGGATTTGAGCAGGCCGTCAGTTGTCGTGCCTGAGGAGTTTTTCATAGTAGCGTTTCCAGAAGATTTCATAGCCGGATGGGGTCTTTCCTTCGTTGAATATGCCGGCCACCACCATCAGCCAGTCGGATTCGTAGGTGTAGGAGTGTAGGTTGTGCATATTTATTCTCCGAAAACGGACTTGATGTACTGTTCGCGCATTATGCGGAGTATCGAATCGTTTCGCCCGGAAACGCAGTATTTCTTTTCGAGGTCGACTAGGGCCTGCTCGAGGGCCTTCCGGGTGGCTTCCGTGTCGGGGACCACCTCGGTCCATCCTTGGGTGCGCTTCGGCTTGAGCGTACCCTTGAGAACGGCGCGGTAGATGTCGAACGAGAGCGCCTGACCGCAGTTGGGGCAGAACCTTTTGTCCGGGTCCACCCTGTCGTTGCAGTCCGGGCAGAGCGTGGCGACCCATGGAACGCCGAAGCGGACGAACACCTGTGCTTCCTTGGTCATCTTGCGGCCTCCTCTGTTTTCATGTCGTCCGGTACGGGCTCCCCGGTTTTTACCTCGGTAAAACTGGTGATGTCTTCAACTTTCGTGACGAGGTAGTTGTAGCCGTTGCTCCAGTTGACTATCCTTACGAGATTGCGGATTGGCGGGATTATTGGGTACTGTATTGTGCAGCTGTTGCCGGAGCGGGTGAACTCAATCTTCACGAGACGGCCCTGCTGGTCGTAGTGTTTTATGAGGCCTTCGTTTTCGATGTTTTCTGTCCTTGCGATTTCCATGTAGCTACCTCGGTTGCTGTGCGGGTACTGCCCGGGTGATTTCGTCGGTGTCCCCGTTGAACTTCACCGCTATGTAGGTTATCAGGGGAACCGTGGCGGAGGTCGTGGACTTCCTCCCGTTGAGCTTCGATATGGTGGCGTTAATCCGCGTGGCCCCGTTGACTACGCTCTGGACGATTTCTTCGCGGGTGGTCTTTTGGTATCCCATCCAGCGTCTCCATGTGTCGTTCAGGTCGATGTCGCAGTCCTGCGCTGGGTCGGATGCGTGTATGAGCCGGGCGTAGAGGACATCGAACCAGTCTGCCTGTTCTCCGAGGTCAGCCAAGTTCGGCCTCCTTGCGGATTTCGGATGCGTTCTCCTCCATGAACTTTGCGATTTGGATGTAGCCTCGGGTCATGTCCTTTTCGGCGAATCCCCTGAAGGGTACGCGGGCCGGGTAGACCTTTGTGACAACGCCGTTCTCCCTGTTGAGTACGATGGCCCACCCGAAGATATGCAGGAAGGTGTTCACGAAGCGGAGGAACCCGTATCCGCAGAACTCGTCCCATGATTTTTCCTGTACCATGGCCCACGGGTCGGCCTCCGGCTTCTCGTCGGCATTGCCGCTAGGGTTAGATTCGGGATTCCATCCGTGGGTACCGGGGTCGCCCGGCTTGATTACGCCGGCTTCCAGGAGGGCATCTATGGTACTGTCGAATATCATTCCGTCGTTGCGGTCGACCTGGTAGAGCGTTGGTTTTCTCGGATTCCATATTACCGAATGTATTTCCGATACGGGCATCTCGAGTGCACCGTTTTCGCTCTTTACGACCGCTTTGCTGTCCTTGAGGTCATCGCGCACTCCAGCGATTGGGATAAGTATTGCTTTGTAATGTAGGCTGCCGCCAAATACTAGCTTTTCTTCCTTGTGCGGATTATATTGCGGAGTACCGGGGTCGCCCGGGGAGACCACCGCGGTACGGAGGAGTTCTTCCGGGAGGATTCCGGCGGCGAAATTGTCCAGGAAAACCACGGTGTATTCTTTCTGCCCGGGGTAGTAGGTGACCGAAAGGATGTCATGTACTGCATGGATACCGCCCAAGGTATCTATGACATTGCAGTGGCAGGTGTGGATGTAGTTGAAGTCGAGCTTTAATTGGATTGGATTGTTATTCTGTTTCATAGTACAAATATAGCAAATCAGTGGTAGTGTACTCGGCCGGCGGCGGTATTCATATTGTTCCTTTAAGCAAGTTCTACTGTTCCCGGTTCATTGGATGCTTCTTGGGCTGCAATCCGTTCGCGTATTTCCTTGCGGGATTTTCTACACTGGGCTAAAAACTGCTTGACTGTCTTTTCGCCAACGATGGTATATGCATCGATACGTTTTATGAGGCAATCCTTGATTTGCTTCTTGATGGCCCCATTTGGCTTGAACAGTTCGTCTTGTTTGAGTATTCTATAGTTGTAGCATTCGTCTTCTTTTTCGGGGTCGCCATCGAAAAGTACACATATCATCCGGCCGTCGCTATCGAGGTCGATGGTAATATGGTCTGGCTTGTATGAAATGGAATTCAGCTGAATATCGAGCGACACACCGTATAGTATTAGTTGGCGGTCCATTTTATAATCAAGTTCGACTTTCACACTGTCGATAAGCATGTAGCGGCTGTCGCCATCCGCCCATGATTTGTGCGTGCAGATAGCCATTCCGGGCAGGATGCCGGCATAATGGGTTTCCAGGTTGCCAACTTTCTCAAACCGGATTGCCGCTCGGACCTCGTTGATTTCACGGCTGATGCGGGACTGTTCTTCTTCGAGCTCTTCGAGGCGTTTCTTGTAGTCTATTTTTGTATTTTCCATACTACAAATATAGCAAATCAGTGGTAGTGTACTCGGCCGTCGATGGATAACATTTCGGAATCGGACTTCGGGGGGTCCGCGGCGTACCTGATGGAGTCGAAGTTGCCAGACATATGAAAGAGTTCCGTACCGGCGGGCGGACTATAGAACTCCGGCTTTGATGGTTGGTAGAACGGTACGAGGATTATGTCGCCGGTTACGGTGTCAATGCCTGACTTGTGCTTGATTGATTCCAGGATGTTCTTCGCTTCGGCGGCAGTAAGGTAATCGTCGATAAAGGAGTTATATGTCTCGCTGCCGTGGGGCATTTTTGGATTCGTCATGAATTTGAAGAATATTTCCGGCGTGAAGTACGAGGTGCCGCATATTGGTATCCCGCCGAACATTGATGGGAATGCAAGCTGCGCGGCTTGACGGATAATGTTGTATCCATTGCTGATGCGGTAGTATACTACGATGGCCCGGAGGGTGTTCCCGATTCGGTACGGTAACATAAAGAAGTACGGGTACTTCTCGCGGTCTACCTTGATGGCACCGTGGATTTTCCCGGCATGAAGCTTGTTGACCGCGAGGCGGAGGAAGTGCAGCGCGATTGCAAGATAAGTGGCGTATCTAATTGATTTCATTTTCAATCCGTTCAATGAAGAAATCCTCATAACGAAATTTACCGTGCTTAGGGTCATTGAAAAACTTGCCCTGCACTTTATTGTGTAAAAGGTCTAACCATTTGGTTATGTCCAGTATTGGGGCTTTTTTTATGCATATGTCGCGTATAAGCTCATAGTGCTCAAGGTATGCGGCCGGATTGCCTGATGCCGTTAAATAGTGTATGTAGTCGCCAACAAAGTCATTCATTAGTAATCTTAGCAGTTCATTCCGTATACCCTTGTCATCCGAATAAAAAACGAGCGCATATAGATTGAGATTTCCGCCTTCCCTCATTCGGTAGTATAGCGCGAGCGGGCAAGATGCATCCGAAGGACACCATGTATTAGGACAGGTGCTCTTGCATTGCTTTTCCGAATGTACACGCCGGAATATCATCCGCAGGAAGTGAATGAAAATCAGGAAATATGTGGCAATCTGGATTTGCTTCATTCTACAAATATAGCAAAAGCGGACGGTGCGACTATGATTTGAGCCTTACAACCTCGATTGGTGCATCGGGGAATACCGAGGCTAGTGCATGCCAAAACGGGAAGACATGCAGGTGGTCTGTTTCTATGCAGGTGGTGTAGTCTTCTAGTTTTTCACTTGCTATCAGAAGTAGTATGCCATCTGTTAGGTCGTAATAGCTAGATTTAGCTATCTTCCACGCATCTTCACATTCGCCGGAGGTTTTAAACCATTGTACAATAGCAAGACGCCCGCCTGATGTCGGCGTTTTGTAGTACAGTACTAGCTTAATCCTGTACTTTGAAGGGTCGATTTCAATGGGTTTCCAGGGTTCACGCTTTTTAATATGGACACGCTTGGCAGCAAGCCTGGCAAAGTGCAGGAATATAAGGAGATATGTCGCGTACTGTATGGATTTCACTTATTTATCCTGCAGTTATAGTAGTCGAGGATTCGGTTGAGCGAGTCCAGATTCTCCTGGGTCCACACGGGAAGGTCGCTGACATTATGTCCGGAACAGATGAACCACGCGAGCGGGGAATCGCCGTCGCCAAGAATCTTGGTAAATGGATAAATGTCCGGCAGTAGAAGTTCTAGATTCTTATACAGAGATTTCAGTGCGGAATCGTCGTAACCTTCCTTCGGGATGATGTGGAGTATCGCAAATCCGTACCCGTCCATTGTATACGGAATGGCCAGCTTATTCCCTTTGAATAAGTATGAAAAGTCCTTGGGACCGGGCGTAGGCATATCCCCGGGCTTCATCGGGGATGACTTCTGTAGTACCTTTCTGGCGAAATGCAGGGCAATCGCCAGATATGTTGCGGCTTTCAGCGTATTCATGCTATCAAATATAGCAAAATGGCTATACCGGTGCGATTGGACGCGATTTAGCCTTGATATTCATCGATGCCAGTTTTGACGAAACCTTTTTGAGCGTTTCGGGTGTAATAGAAAAATCTACTGTATTTGCTTTGGCATGTAAAGGTCGATATACTTTTTGTAGTTTAGGTGGGATTTCACTTGCTACAGTATTTAATGCTGTCTTGATTGCGTACTGTTCAGATTCCGATGTTTTATCGGCGATAAATCCCATATTTACGGAATTAAGAGTTACGAGTATTCCGGTTTCCGGAGATGGCTCTATGCCCATTGGCATTGGGCCATACATAATATCGAATTGGCCTCGCAAAGTAGGCGCCATCATTGTCGCATACGAAGCAATGCGCTGCAGCATCCTAGTATCTTTTTGTGTTCGGGCTATGCCGAAATTCTTGATGACAAGCACATATTCGTGGGTATAAGGTTTTCCGAAGTTGGAAAAGTCCATTATTTCAATCTGGTCGTCCTTCGTCAGCTCATCGAAGTATGTCCAGTCATACGGATTGTATACTGTCGTGCATCTCCGTACGATTTTCCGTACGAAGTGCAGGGCGATAGCAAAGTATGTGGCTACCGATATTTGTGTAAATATGGTTTTCATTTTAGTGTAGTATACCTTCCACGGGGATGCATCGCGGAGATAATCTCTGCGCATTCAGCCTGGCTGATAATGTGTCGCTCCACTAGGTCTTCCGGGGAGCTAAGCAGGTGCCCTTCGTCTTCCCTGATACAAATCGAATTGTTCATCGATTCCGAATTGCAGCGCTTCGCGATGTCGAGTGCTATTGTCTTCACTATACTAGGGTCTGATGATGCCATTAGCGCGTGTCCGGCTATTACGAGGACATACCTGCCGGAATGGTCGAAGGAATAGACATCGAGTCTTAGCCCCTTTGGAATCCGCATTGCTTCCGAGGGGTTCGCCTTTTGGATAACCTTGCGCAAGAAATGCAGTGTTATTGCCGTGTAGATTGCGTACTTGATTGAGCGCATTGGTCGCTTGCCTCGCTAGGTATTTCGGTATTGGTAGCCGGCATCCCGAGAGTGGTCGTGCCGTCCCAATGTGGGTCATTGGTAAATTGTATCGAGTTTGGGATTTGACAACCATATACGGCGACGACATCAAATGGGTGCTGGGCCGGTGGAGTATTCAGCCCCGGTTGCACACGGGGTAGTTTCCTAATCATATCTTTCCATTCTTCGGGATATGGAATCTTGTCATCTTCCGGGAAGATTAGCCCCTTTTCGACCATCTGCTTCAGTTCGTCGACGGTTAGTTCTATATCGAGTCCGTTCCATTTTAGCTTCATTGGAGACGCTTTGAATTTCCTTATGTTCTCTTTTTGGATACTACGATTTCCACCGTGGTTTCGTCGGGAAGTGTGTCGTAGTACAGTTCGTATTCAGTGAACTCGTTATTGGCAAGGCCCGGGAGCTGGTGTAGTTCAAGCATCGCCCGGAGCCAGTCGTATGAGTTCTTTACCGGGTGCAACCGGAAGATGTACGGCTGCACATTGTGTTCATCACGGTCCATTTCCCAGTATTTGGAACGGCTCATCCGCTCGAGAATCTCCGGGGTAATCTTGCTGAACCCGATGTAGTCCGTGGTATAATCATTGGGGTGGCCCGAGCAGCATACCCGGGTTTCCACGCCGGGAGTGGAGTTGAGGCGCATGATGGCATCCGCTATTGCGGTGTCGATTGCGGTATACCCGAGGTCGTTGAGAATATGGAGTTCCTGTACGGTACGGATGCCGATGTTGATATATCGGCGCAACGGGAAGTTTACGAAAGTGAACTCAGTCCAGAGCAGATAGCTTATTAACGGGCTATTCGGGTCCTTTATGCAGGATGCCGTTTCTGCCATACGGGAGTCTCCTGGGATTATATATCTATTGTCAATCATGATGGCCCTGCTCGATAAATTTGTTAAGCGGTGAAATGAACTCCGTAATAAGCATCTGTCGAACATTGGGGTCTACAAGGCCAGTTCTAGTTGCATCGTCCAATGTGATTGCTTCGGGGATGGGAGCTATTATTTTTTCCTTGGTATCCTGTATAATGTCAATGGGGTTGCTGCCTACAGTAATATTATATTTCCTCGTGAGGGATAAGTTGAGTTCCATCGCCTTATCGACAACACTTGTTTGGCGCGGTATGCTCATTAGTCGAACATGTAGCCTATCATATTTTTCGTCGGCATAATTCGTGTTCAGTTCGCACAAATGGACATAAAGGTCAAAAGTATGATTGTCGGCCGGCATGCAGTGTGCCTTTATTAAGCCGAGGAATTTCGACGAGTACAGATTCTGGAATTTAAGGTCGAACTTCAACTGAGTCGGCTTTGCCTTTCTGATTATTCGGCGTATGAACGACAATGCAATCGCAAGGTATGACGCCACTCTCAGTTCGATAAACATACTGGATTTCATTGGGATACCTTTGTATCGTCGTCCTTGGTACGGAATTCTAGCATTGGGCTTCATCGTTAGCTTCCTTTTTTGCTCTTCTCGCAGCCAACGATGCTTCGAGCGTATCCTTGATTAACTTGATGTCAGCCGCACATTCGGCGTCACGCTTGGCCTTTACTTCGGCCTCATGCTTGCGTTCCTTATACTGCCTCAGCCAGCTTTCCGGATGGTCCACTGTGATAACCGGATACAAAGCATCTACTTCTTTTGATGAAGTCCATGTTGTCGTGGCGAAAGCGTCGAGAATATACTTCTTGTACTCCTCAAAAGTTTCGTCATCAAGGTACTGCTTGGAAATATAGAGAAATTGACTGAGAAGTGCGGGGCAGATATCAATCAACGGGTAATCATTAAGGGTGCTATAGGTTACCCGGAATAACGAGCTAGGTACACCGTTATCGGCTAAAGGTGCAAACGCCTTGATAGAATCCATCAACCTATCGGCGTCTCTGATGAGTGTGTCAGCAAAATTGGAAGCGATATTGCCAATTCCGTAGAATCCCCTTGCAATGCAGTCCTTGCGAGTAAGTTCAATGAACTTATCCTTGACATCTAGGTTGAAAAGCGCATCGAGCTTTACTGCGTAGATAGTTGCGCGTGACGCCCCGTGACCCTCTAAGTTCATATATATCGGGTTATCGGTTTCTGACCTGTGAAACCTATTGGTGTAGCGTATGTGACGATTGTACATGTTTGGCATGCTCATTAAGTCGTCAAGTCTAGGGAAGATGTATGCGCTGTCGGGCCCTTCAGGGATTACCATTATCTTTTCGTACTTTTCCTGCGGCATCGTATCGTGGAGGTACAGGTTGAGCGCATCGGCGATTGTCTTCTTTCGGTACTTGGGGTTTTTCGGGAGCCCACGGTATGGAAACAACATGTCGCGGAACTTTGCAAGACAATGCTTGATTCCGTCAATCGAAATTGGTGTAAAGAGAATGCTAGACATTATCAGTCCTTTCCACCCTGGTAATAATCGGTGTTATCGGTGGATACTGAATGGGGAGCGAGTACCTTGCTACGGGAGATTTCGGTAAGGGTTTCCTTGCAGCTGTCGTCGAGATTATTTTTATTTGAAAGGTCTTCCAAGTACTTGGCCCTGAGATTATACCAATGTTCCGGCATGGGGATTTGGGCTAGCGGGAAAAAATGGTGTGCGCTCTTGTCTTCTTTGTTCTTCTGGAGTTCGATACGGAAACGCTCGATGCAGTAACGGTGGAACTCCGCAATATCGTCAGTGGAAGTGAACTGATTGCGTACGGCGTCTTCGAACGCGGACAGCATTCCCGGCGTAATAAGGACGGAGAAGATTTCGCCATCGTATGCATTGATAACGAAAGTACGCTCGCCGGTGTTCACGTTCTTCGCGTGTTTATAGACTTCTTCGGACAGCGTTTTGAATTTCGGGATAAATGAGTTGTAAAACTCAATGATATCCAAACATTTGCTGCAGAAGGATTTCATTACGATATTGAACCCATACTCGGCGATATGGTCGCACGAAACTGAGAGCGGTACGGCCCTTAATCGTTTCGGAAGAAGGACATTGTTGATTTCTTTCTGTACGAACGAGGCGGATTGATACTGGTAAGTATCATAGACGGCACCGTATGCCGGGTAGCCCCATCCTTTAACTTCCGTCCAGTCTTCGAGGCGGTGCATGTAGGCAAGCCTAAGTTCGCGCGGATTAGAGTTATCGACCGTGCAGAAGTGCCTGGTGATATCGTCGAACCCGTGGTCGTTGATGTACTTCCACACGCGGTATTCAAGGGTTCCCTCGCGGTATCCCTTTGGGAAGTGCCTTCCTGAGATGCCGAGACGGAAGTAGTTGGCTATTGCTGAGAACATTTTGGAAGCTCCTTCTGGATGTATGCGGTGATGCAGTCGTAGACTTTATCAGTGAATTCCTGCTCGTCCGCAAAGCATTCCTCCGTGCTGACCAAGCTGGCAAGTACTTTATTTGTTATTGAGGAGTTTGCCGTGTATTTAAGTTTCCTGAAGTCGCGGAGCTTATGCATCTGGTAACCCGGGTGCTGCGAGAGGAATTCGCCAAGCTTATCGATGGTTACGTAAGTTACTGTATAGCCCCTGTGGTTAAGAACGGCACGTTTCAGTTTCGATTCGTTACGGAGATTCTTATTGCAGTAGAGCAAGAAGATGTATTTGGATTCGAGACATTCGTCTGGGACATTAAGCGTGATAAAGGAAACCCACGATTTTTTCTTCTTGATTCCCTTTATAAGTTCGGCTTTGGTCGGTGGCAACAGACGCTGCACCATCTGGCGGATAAAGTGCAGGCTAATTGCAATATAGGATGCATTGTATAGCGACTTCATCGGGATTTCCTACAGGTTGTTGGTGTAGTACTTGATAATTTCGTTGATGACAAGGCGATAGTCATTGTTGTCAAGGTTGCTCTTGTACTGGCGGAAAGCAGTTATTGGCGCCTTGAATGCTACGGGGGACGACATTACAGTCATGTTGCTATAGCAAAGGGTAGTGTTGCCATGGAGGTACTGGGCAAGACTGTCAAGGAACTTTTCCGAATCGTGACGAGCCATGACAATCAGGGGTGTGTCGGGAGAGCCGCTAATGCGGTAGTATAGTGTGTATCTCCCGTGCTGGGTATCTTCCAGTTGCAGAGTCCTTGCGAACTTGCGGGTGAGCTTACGGATGTAGAAGAGTGCGATTGCGATATAGGTTGCGTTGAATATTGATTTCATAGTGTTCCTTTTGTATTACAAATATAGCAAAAATTATTTGCAATACAGTTCTTCAGCATCGCGAATCAGCCCGGTAAGCGTACGCGCGTACCACTCGGAATAGAACTTCTTAATATTCTCGAACATTGCGTAGTTATTGCCGAGCAAGTCGAACCGAACGATTTCGCCCGGCTCGCTATCAGGAACTTCGTCGTTTCCGCTTGGCTCGTACTTTAATAATCCGTTTCCCTGGATATAGGCTAGCACCATTGCAAGCTTTACCTTGCTTTTGTTGCGCAATAAGACGATATGGTAGCTTACGGCGTCGTCATGCATAACAAGGGCGTATTCGGCGTTCTCCGGCTCGCACAATGAAAGCTTACGCAGTATCGCCCGGATGAACCTTATTGCGAGTAGGATGTAGGTTGCAATGTAAAGGTCTTTCATTCCCCAAATATAGCAAATCCCGGGTTTCCCCGGGATTCTACGACTTAAATCATCATTGCCCTGTACTGGTTGTACCGTTCCATCACCCTGGCCACATAGTTCCTTGTTTCCTTCGGGACATCGGCTTCCGGGCGCTTCCCCTGCTTCCACGCGGAGTACCTGTAGGCGCCACCCGGGCCTCCGTTGTATGCCGCGGCGACAATCTCGTGGGTGGAGAACTTCTTGAACAGCGAGGCGACATACCGGGAAGAAAGCTTGGCGTTTGCTCTCGGGTCATACAGCATTTCGTCAGTATATTCCATCCCTGCCTTCTTCGCGAGGGAGCGGGCCGTGCGGGGCATCAGCTGGCCCAGTCCGGTTGCACCCGCGGGGGACACCAGGGTTGTCTTGAAACGCGATTCCGCAGCGAATATTGCGAGCATTAGTGGGTATTCCACATGCGCGCTGTCGGCTTCCTCGTAGATTAGCTTTGCAAGGGCGAACGCGTTGGCGCTGGAGATTTCCTTATATGTCCTGGAGATGATTACCGCGCCCTTCATGATGTGCGCCGCGCTGCCCGACGGGCGGTATTCGGTAGACGAGGAGGATGACGAATCTGCTGCCCGGTAGGCTTCGAGGGCTTCCTCTAGGGCGAGTACGCGGTTTTCCAGCTGGGCTATGCGGGCGTCCTGCGCTTCGGTGACTGCTTGGAGTCTCGATAGGGCATCCTCGGTTTCGTTATTCTTTGGCTGAGGGAGTACGATTGACAGTGCGACGAACGCGGCGATAATGAGAACGGCAAGTAGTTTTTGCATGGGATTCCTTTGAAAGGTCCCCTTTTTTATCGATGGGAGGGGTAACCCATCTTCGCAGTACCGTGCAGATGTGCAATACCCTTTTAGTTACGACTCAGTAAGGATTTTACTGAAAGTAATAAATGAATTCTGCACGGCGGCTGCAAAAGCCCCCTTTTTTATCGATGGGTAGGGTAACCCATCTTTCTGGAATCGGGCGGTACTGTAATGCTCCGGAATACGATTGCCGTTTAAGAGCCACCTTATAAAAAACATACCGGCCGACGCCACAAATTTAGCCAACTTTTATCGATGGAGTTGGTGAACCACCTTAATGCTCGGTCAAGACTTTCGGTGAGTGATTGGCCGGTCATTTTTAAGACCTTGTTTGAAGCGATAAGTAAAATGTTAGATAGGAGGGCCGTTGCCGACCACTTCCCATTTAATGTTCAAGGTCTTAAAACTCAGTGTTTAAGGAACACGTCGAAGATTGACTTCCTGAGCTTCCGAAGTTCAAGCTCAGTGTTTCGTCTCGACGACATTTCCTTGCGAACCCTTGCCTGTAAATCCTTCACGGTAACCATTAGTTCGTTGCGGGACATCTTGTTAAGGTCTTCAGCGGTCAGCTTCTCTACATCCACAGTGGTACGGTGCTTAAACCAAGTACCTAACCAGTTAATGGGAAAGAACATCAAATCCTCCGTTAATCCTAATGAATTATTCAGGTTTATCAGTTGCTGGCCGTCGAATAATTCGCTTATGTTACAAATATAGCAAAAAACTTTGTATATCCTTCCCGGTCGTCGCAAAATTCTTCGATTTCGCTACGGGTGTGCATCTTGTATACACGTTCTGCATCGGCAAACTCGCCGATGTCTTCATTGGCATAGTAATAGACGACATCATCGCTATCCCTTTCCACCATCTTGTATTTTGGTGTCTGCGATACCGAGAGGACCGCCGGGCCGTATCCGAAGAATACTACCATGTACCTCTTGATAGCCTCGAGTTTCTTGATGTCCGTTCCGGATACGACACGGATACTGAATCCGTATCCGGAGTTTACGAATACATGGAACATCGTGTTGCCGTCGGTCAATGCCCTTGCACATATCTTCCGTGCAAAGGACAGCCCGATGGCGATATACGTAAGAATTTTCAGGTTGCGTCCGAGCATACTCTAAGATAACTCCGGTGAATCCACATTCTTGTTCGCGGCGAGCGCCTTGCCGAAGAGTTCCTTTGCCTGGGCCGGAGTGAGCTTTCCGCTGCCGACCATATCGAGGAGCTTCCCGACATTTTCCTTGAGGGGTTCCGGGTTGTATTCCGGGATGGAGAGTAGACGGCGTACATCTTTCGAGGTATGCCCGTCGAACGGTTTCGCGATTGGCAGCCTTTCGCACTTGAAAAGGTCGAAACTGTCGCTCGTGTAGTGGTAGGAGTATGACCCTTCAGGGGTATCGTATGAGGTAAGGAAGTACTGCCCGTCGAAACACGGGGTTCCGTCGGGGTGCCTGTAGGTTTTCCAGGTAATTTGCTTTTCGAACGGGCGGTTGCGAAGCGCCGTGGTCAACGCGGCGGACAGCACGAGGCGCTGTTCGTACAGGTCCTTGTAGGAGTGGAATCCGTCCGAAAGGTCCTCAATCTTGCACCCGAGGGTCTCCGCGGCGATTTTCATAACTTCTGACATTGTGCTCTTCTGCTTCATATTATTTTTCCGTTGGAAGAAATTTTGCGATATCGGTCGCTATGTTGATGCTTATATTACGGATATCTTTAGCAACCTTATCCGGGTTGGCTGCGTCGATAGTATAGTTCGCTAAACGCATATCAGGGAATACATCCTTGATGCCGCATTTTTTATTGCTGCGCAGGGGCTCAATGTTGCAAGTAATTTCTTCCATATGCAACTGAATAGTTTCCCTACTAATTGCCTGTTGCCCAATCCGATTACGGTTGAATAGGCGAAGCCCGACTAGCAGTATCTGCGCTCCGCAGTTCGTTATAAATGTGACATAGAAATATTCTGTGCTGACACCATTGTTGAAACATAGGACATGCTGTTTTAGCAGCTCGCAAGCGTCTCGTTTAAGCTTGAATAATTCTTGTGGCTTGTACTGTTGGTCGGTCGGACGGCACAGAGCTTCTCGGGCAGCCTGGGCCATCTGTTCGGAGTAACTGATGAGCTGGGCGAGTTTTCGCGGGGGTTCCTGGGCGAACTGGTTGACCATGGCCTTCACCGTCGGGGTAAGTTCCGTAGAGGGCGCCGGTATAGCTATGCGGGTAATCTTATTCGTTCGGCTGACCGGATGAGGTGTGCGATGCGGTGTCGGGTTAGTTCTTCTTGCCATTGCGTTTCTTTCGGATTTTGACATATTGCAAATATAGCAAAAATGGCTCGGGACTAAAATTATTTGCTATATTTGTTGTAAGCAAAATATATTGGAGGTCGCGATGGCGCGTACCGTTGAAGAAATCGAGAAGGATATTGCAAGGCTAATCATTGAAAGGACATTAGCCGCAAATAGTCAACAGGAACAGTATGAAACCCGTCTAGCCGGGTACAAGGAGAAGTTTGAACACAAGTGGCTCCGCGTGGACGAGACGAAGACCGGGATGAAGTCCCGCGGTATCCCGGTTAGCTACCCGGGGAACTTCAGGCTCTACCGCGTGGATAATGTGCTCGAGTTCAACGACGACTCGATGAAGCTCAGCGTGTCGGTAGCCATATGCATCGAGACGTATCGGGCAAACACGCTGTTCATCGAGGGGCCGAGCGCGGAACCTAGCGAGCGCGTTACAGTGGCTATGCGGGATATCCTCAATGGCCACGCGAGGGTCGCCACCGACAGCGAGGTCGCCGACGAAATCAGCAAGGCAAAGGCCCGCTACGCGGAGATTATGGACCGGATTAAGGACTTGGTGATACTAAGCGGCGCGTCGACATAATTGCTATATTTGAAGCATGAAATTCGCTATCAAACCGTATTGCATGAAACCCGCGGCCAAACAGTATTTATGGCCTTTATGGCCGAGCTGAAATTTAGAAATGACGAGTTGATGCGTACCACGGAAGGTATAATAGAGAATCATACGGTAGATATTGTCGAGGATGTACGGGATGCGCATGGGCCCGAATATGCGTTTAGGATAGTCAACAATATTTTGGAAACCCAACGCGCACTTGATTTAGGCGCTATGCATGGCAATGATGTGGCTATTGATGCGCTCAACACTGTGAATGATGCGGAGCATCGCCTTGGAAATAATCTACCGGAGGATAACGGCTGATGCTTAGGTATGACCCGGTAACCGGCGAGATTATCAATGATAATGGTATCTATACGGTCAGACAGTGCGGGCCGAAATGGTACCTTATGAAAAGGGAGTATATTGGCCATTCCCGCAAATACCACAAGAGCGTTTATAGCAATCGTATAATGGGCATATTTGACCAATATGAACCCGCCATTCTAGCACAGCGCTACTTGATGAGTAGCGGCAATATTACCACAACGGCGTCTAGCTTGTGGAGCACTACCTACATCACCCACTTTGAGAACCAAACCACATACAACCTTGATACTACCGACCAGACATTTCCGATTGTTACAGCGACGGTCCCCCGCGTACTGACGCAAGCGCCTGATGAGGAAGTGACTATAGGATAAGGAATAGAATTATGAACCGTATCGGAATTACCGAGACGTACGACCCATGCTTCGTGCCTGACTGAGAAGTGCGTCTGCTTGATGCCAACATTGTTATCTCGATTTTATAGAAAAGTATTGATTCTTATCAACAAATATATTATATTTTCAATAGTTCTGCTAACGTTTGATGAATTGAAATTATAAATATATAAACTTATGTTAGGAATGGACGAGATTCCTTGCATGAATAGATTTTAACGGCAGCAATGCCGACTAATCCTATTTGGAACTCGTCCTTCTGAATAGGATTTTTTGATTATGAAGACGGTTAAACTTACGATAAGTAACAAGATAGATGTGCTGGACGACATGCGGTTGTTCAGCAGTATTGTCCGCGTTGCGTTTAACCGTTACCAAGAAGGACTAGAAGAGAAGGAAATTCGAGTCTACTGCAATTCGTTGTTTAACCACAACAGCTGGTTTATCCAGTCTGCTGTGAAGGAAGCTGCCGCATTATATAAGTTGAACGGCGAGAAGCACATTCTGTTCGGTGGCAGGAACAATCTGCACCAGTATTTGAAAGGGCTAATAGACAAGGCTACATTTAAGTACCGCAGAATGTTTCCTATCGGCATACAGGGTGAGAAACTAAGTAAAGGAAACCGGCTATTCGTATTAGACCTCGATAATCAACGGCTTATATACAAGCCGAGCAAGGAAAGACACATAGAAATCCAGTTCCTCCCGATGAAGAAGAACGTTGCCAAAGAGCTTTCCATAGTACAGGAACTTGCTGAACAGAATAGAATAACCGTATCGGTGAAGCTGTCCGATAAGTATGTGTGGCTTACATACGATGAGGGCCTTATCTACGATGCTAGATACAAGAAATTGCAATCAAAGCGAGTTCTTGGAATCGACATGAACCCGAACTATATTGGGTTGTCTGTGATAAAGTTTGATAAGAATGACGAGTTCAATGTACTGCACAAGCAGGTGTTTGACTTGAGCAAGATGACAATTTCTTCCGGCAAGGTTAGTACAGACCCCAGTTCCAAATACATAACCAACAAGCTGAAGCACGAGACGATTGCGATAGCGCATGAAATCAGTAAGCTGATGGATGTATGGAAGTGCAAGACCGTCTCCATCGAGGACCTGTCCATCAAGCCAAAGGACCAGAAGAAAGGCAAGAAGCTCAATAAGCTATGCAACAACAAATGGGAACGCCGGCTGTTCGTGAACAAACTGAAGATGCTTGCGAATTTGCATAAGTTCAACTTGGTTGAAGTGAACCCAGCTTATTCAAGCCAAGTCGGCAATATAGCCTACGGCGACGAGAACACGCCAGACATGGTAGCGGCATCTATTGAGATTGCTCGCAGAGCATACAGGAAATTCGACAAGGGATGGTTCTATCCAAGATTCAATATTCAGTTCCGAGATGAGCGATGGAAGCAAACACTCGGTCCGGTGGATGATTGGAAGACGCTATTCTCTAAAATCAAAGAAACGGGACTGAAATACCGTTTCCTGCTACGGGATTACATCCAGAATGCAGTCTTTAGCAAGAATTATATCCAAAAGTGCTATTCTATATACACTTTTGCATAGTTGATTATAGTTCTTGTATTTTATAAAAGGATGCTTACCGTAGTCAAGCTGCATGCCAAGCGGAAGTACGCCAAGGAACTTGAAGCGGCAAGGAAATATTTCGATGCATGCATAGAGGCCAAGAAATGCGAGAAATAATGCTATCCCTGAAGCCCCATTGGGCAGAACGCATCTACACCGGTAAGAAGACCGTGGAGTGGCGCAAGACCGCACCGGATACCTCTGACGCGGAATTCGGGAAGCGCCGCATCTTCATCTATGAGACCGTACCGGTGAAGAAGGTAACCGGTTACATCCTGCTGGACGACATATTGAAGTTCTATAATGGGGAAATAGACGCAACTGAATATAGCCACTTCATCGAAGCCGGGTGTGTCCCGTATGATGATTTACTTAAGTACCAGAACGCTGGGACTGTATGTGCCTGGCTCATCAAGTCTGTAGTCAAGTTTGCAACTCCAGTCCCGCTTTACCGTTTCGGTCTATCCCGTCCCCCGCAGTCTTGGCAATATCTAAAGGAACCTGTCGATGAACAGCTACTACATTAAGCACATTTATGTCTCGGGAATGCCCGGAACTCCCCTCGTTGACATCGATTTCGAGGATACTTCCGTAATCACCGGGGAGCAGGCGTCGGGGAAGACCGTGCTGATGCGCATAATGGCCGGCCTGTATGAATATGCCAGGATAGGGGACCTCAAGTGCATCTCCTCCATGCTCTGCTGCATAGACGATGACGAATGGTACGGCCGTACGGTCACCTGGTTCCACCTGTTCGATGTGGCGAAGCTTTGGCTTGCCGACGGGACCAACTGCGAACTTGCCGCCGTAGACAGCAAGAACGGAATCTACAAACTGAGCATAAACGGGTCCGAGCCGACTCAGGTGAAGCTGCCGGAAGTGGTGTACCCGAAGAAATACTCTCTGGTCTTCCTTGATGCTCGCCGGTGCGCCCGGTTCGATAAAATCATCGGGGAAATTCTGGAAACCGAGGGTTTTACGATGGATTTCGACGAGTACACTGCGCTGTGCGAGAGAATTCTCGGCGAGGGGAACCCCCCTAAGCTTCCAAGGAATATACCGGTCAAGGGGAAGAATAACGGAAACAAGTGGAAGGCGATGGTTGAAGAATGGATAGCCTTTCTTGGCCACGGAGAGACCGAACTCCTACTGATTTACCTGTTGTCCCGCCATCCTACCGTGATGCTCATCGACGAGCTTCACTCCGGGTTCCACCCGCTTGCCCAGCCGAGGGTCGCCCGGTATGTACTGGACGAGCTTGCAAAAATTAATGTACAGGTCATCTACACGACGACATCGCCGTTCTGCAAGCGTGATGTGAGCGACAATGTTGCTGAACTTGCATATAAGGCCGTCATCAATCCGGAGGAACCGAAGGCGGAATCCGGAAACTCCGAACAGAAGGGAGGCGCGTGATGCCTTGGTGGCTATTGATATTGAATATACTCGGTCTAATGATTGACCGCGTGATGCCCGATACATATCGTCTATTGGCGATAGAGGCACTGCTGCTTTACCAGCTGATGTATATAAATGGTGACAAGATAGAGAAAATGGGGTATCTGGCAATGCTACTCCATATCTTTTCGATGATTGCTATTCTCTTCTATATAATGTGGTACTCTATACAGTGGATAAAAGCGATGTGGAATCTATGAAGAAAGCCTCAGAAAGGAGGCTTTTGTTACGAAGTGAACTTCTTATATGGTTCAATCGCGCTTAGGTCTATTTTTTCGACTTCTTTGAGCTTATCGCGGATGAACTTCACTTCCTCGTATGTGTACGCTCGGAAGCCGTGCATCTTATATAATTTAATGAAAACCACCAGTTTCTCCTCGGTGTTGCCGATGAATATCTGAGGTGGAACCAAGTCCTGCCGGATTCTTTCATGGGTATATATCTTGGCTACCATACCGCGTTGCAATGTAGAGAAGAGTAAAGTCCCGATAAAAGACGAATTGCCGAAGAACGCTTGGTGTCCCTCGTATCTACCGAGCGTTTGCTGTGAGCTGCGGAACCGGGTATAGCACCCCGGTAAGAACGCGCGGACTACCGTGAAGAAATGTTCGGGGGATTCGATGATTGTCTTCTTGCTCATTTCTGGGCCTCCTTGTGGTCAATCGGGGCGGCATACCGGTGGTACTCCACGGTCTTATCCTCGGTATCAAGAATAAGCAGGTCCAGGTTAGCGAACGCGAACCCTACCGAGTTGATTACCTCGTAGGCGGAAATTCCGGGGTTCCCCGTGAAGTAGTGGTAGAGGTATCTGATGAACATACCGTGGGAAATCGCCACGGCGTCTTCCATGTGGTAATCTTCGGAGATGCGCTTCATATGGGCGAGGAAGGCTCGGACCTGCTTCTTCATCATCCTCGGGGAAATCTTAACGAGCTTCTTGAATTCGGCTTCGGTAATCTCCCAGAACTTCTTGTCGCCGAGGGCCTTGCAGTCGAACTCCGCGAGCTGTTCTGTGGGAATAATCGTGTGCCACTGGTGGTTTTCCTGGGGGAACAGCAGGTTTGCTGTATGTGTACAGCGGAGCGCGGGGGATGTGAAGATGTGGCGCCTTGCGGAAGCCGGGATGAACTGCCCTACGGTTTCCTCCCAGTCATCGGGCTTCTTGATGTTGATGATGGAAAGGTCATGGTAGCCGTCTACCATGCTCCCGCTTCGGTTAGCCATGGTCGGCGCGTGTCGTATCAGGTATATTTTCATATCACAAATATAGCAAATCTTGCTATATTTGAAACTAAGTAACAAAAGAGGAACCTATGAGAAAGTTTAGTACGTTTTGCGGCATGATGCCTAGCGCACTTGTCGAATTCAGGGCCGATGTCGTCAAGGTAAAAGACGACAAAAAGAAAAAGCACGGCCATATCGAAGTATGCCGGTTTGGGTGCACCTGTCACTACACGGACTCAAGCGGATGGGTACACTATATGGAGTCCGACGAGCCTACGCTTGCTGATGCAATCCAGAAAGCAAAGGAACTCCTCGCTGAAGGGCACGAGGAGATGGCGAACGAGATTTACAGCGGGAATGAACTCACTGATGACATTATACAGGAAAATACCTGGGTAGTGCCTACCGAAGATGAATACATTGCCGTATTCGAACGGTTCAACAATCTTCTTACGGAATGTTACCATCAGCCTTGGTACCGGAGGAGCAACGGTGGAAAGAGTCCTAACCAGGTTGGTCTCGACAACATTGCCGGAATCCCGGACAAATATCAAAGCAATGATTTATTCCTGTGGCTCACTTCAGGCAATAAGATACATGTCGCGAATAAAATCAGTTTCGATGCTAAAGCGCATACGGCTAGTGTCGCATACTATCAGTGCGCCCCGATTGACGAAGTGAAGGAAAAGGCCGGCTATGCAGATAAGTCCGACATTGAGTTCATCAATCATCTGGTGGAAGGGCTGCTTGGAGAAAGCCAGAAGTGCGCTGAGCGCAAGGACATGAAAGTCAGACAGTCTGCCGCTCTTATGACTACAGCCGTGGAACTTGGACGGCTATATCTTGAAGCACTGAGCGGAGATAACCAAGACGAAATCGATATTTCATTGCTCCGTTATAATATGGTCGGGGGGCGTGGCGTTAATTTTGTAGTCGTTGATTCGATTCGTCGTCTAACATGTGACCGTTCGGTCAAGCCGCAAAAGTTCTATGATGATAATGGCCGCCTGTATGGATTGCGGTTTACTGTGATAAAGGATAAGTTTGATAGTTTGATTGCCTGGCTTCAGGGTATTGAACAGGAAAGCGAAAAAATAGCTCGCGATGCCAGCCCGTGGGCTACAACGAAGACGATTTCCCTGCCGGTGGTCGAAGCACTGAAAAATTGCGTCTGCATCGACTATACGATTGATTCCGCTAATTCGAGCCAATATTATCGTACCGAGTTACACGCTAGCCTGGTCTATACTACAGAAGGTATACCAACGGATAAAATTACCGGGGAACCGGAGCAACTTCCAAGCTGCTTATGGAATTTCGTTAACTCGCTTAAGGAAACCCCTTGGCATGTCGACGGGTTGAGATGCTAGAACTGGAAGAAGTCCCGATGCAAGACATCGAATACGCGGATAGCTTCTTCAATTCATTCCGAATATCCTATCCCGATTTCGATGAGTGGTATCGCCGGCAGGCAAGCCGGGGAAGAAAAGCGTATATCCATCGGGACTCCGAGGGGGTTCTCGATGGATTTTTATGTCTGAAGATTGAAGGGCCGGAAGAGGACTTCAGTGGCTATGAAATCCCGCTTAGACCCGCGGTGTATATGAAGATTTGCAGCCTGAAGGTCTCCGCACACGGAAAGGGTCTAGGGTGGATTCTGATAAGGACGGCACTGCGGAAAGCCAGTGAATCCAAGTGCGATGGTATCTATGTTACCGTATATCCAGGTACAAAAGAAACCGATGCACTGATACGCCGGTTGAAAGAATGCGGGTTCCTGTATCACGGCCACCGGGGCCGCGAAGAGGTATACGCGAGAAATGTCTAGAGCGTACCGGTTTTAGCCATTATTTTCTCCGGTTCAGCCATGTTTTTACATAGTAGCACAAGGCTGATACCGGGAATACCGTTAGCGCACAGGTAGCGAGGACACATATGAAGCCAATGACTAGATGATTCATTTATTCTCCTTTAATGATTCCTGGTCATTTGCCTGTTTATGCGACTTAATCCATTCAGTCTTGCCGAGATGCTCCGTTTCATAAGCCATCTTTCGCATTTCGAGCCATTTAAGGGCATCATCTGGGTCTACTATGCATACCATTCCCTCATCGGTTACCGGCATTGTTCCGCCTTGTACCCGCTCGCTGACTCGTTGAGCTACCGACAGGATAGAGTAGTCGTTATACCAGATTGCAAGTTCATTCGGATAGTGCATGCCCTTATCCATAAATGGAAATAAGTTTAACACTTCGCCGCAAGCCATAAGTGAATACTTGTCTTTTTGTGACGACTGGATAGTATTGGCTGATATTAGATATGAATGGTATTGACCGCCATAGGGTACGATAAGCTTACCGACCAACAGTTTCTTTAATATGTTGATGACGGTTTCCAGCTTGTTTTCAAGATTAGCGCGTTTAGCTGTCTCGTCGTCCCTAATCTGGATACACCGGTCATTTACTTTCTTAGTGAAAGCTTGCAGTTCGGCATCGTCACTTGGGAACACTTTTGCCGCATTATCAAGGTCAATTTTGAGAGCATTAAAGTATTTAGCTTCTATCGGCTCGGTATTTACACCTTTGAATGCCTGGTGCAGTTCAACAAGCGCATCAATGAGTTCTTTGGTGTAGCAAAGCGGGGTAGATTTGAGATTAGCGAGAGTCATGTGTGATTACCACCTTCGTATTTTTGCCAAATTCTTCAATAAGTTTGAGTAACTTCTTATGTTCATCGGGAGGCAATGGCTTTATGTTAGGGTTCACCATCATTGACGGGTAGTCAAAGAACTTTAATTTAGACGGCGGGGACTTCATATCCTTGATAGCCTCTTCGATGTCTGCCGCAGTAATCTGGATGCCTTCGCGGTGGATTACCTTAGTTTTGACCTTTTCATAGGTGAGCAGCGGGGTTAGCATTTGATATTCCTCATTAAAAATGATTGATGTCGTGTTCGTGTTGCTTATACTCAGCAATCACACTCTTTATCGCATTCATGTCGGTGTCTACTCGGGCTATAATTTTAGCTCTTCTGTTCTCCATAAATTTGATATATTCATCCGGCTCAATGACGGCACCATCAATGACTTTAATCGGCCAAGTCATATAATTGACAAAGGTAAAAAGGCATGAAGATGAAATCGTGGTATGCAATGAATAAAAATCGCCAACTTGGTGACCCCTTAAGGTAATTGATGGATTAAGCCCGGTTCCTAATTCAATGCCTTCAATAAGGTACGCGGCATTAACATCTTCATGCGAGATGCGAGATGTATTGTAGTAAGGCATATACACCTTGCCAAGCATAACGGCATTAACGATGTTAAAGACTTCAGTGAAGAGATTGCGAAGCTTTTTATGATGCCCGGATTCAATTTCAGCAAATACGCTTTGTTTTTCCACTAAATCAGTAAGAAGTTTCTGTTCGGATTCAGTTGGTGTGGAAAGCTTCCTTAGCGAACCGATGAGCGCGTCACGCTGCAAATCATCGCTTGTCTTATTTGGACCTTTGTAAGTGGATATTTCTTTTTTAAGTCGAATCAGAATTTCATTTGTTTCGTCATCCCGGGTATCGAGTGTGGGGATTTCATCATCTAGCATCATAATAATCCTCTGTTCTTTCTCACAAATATAGCAATTTTTGCTATATTTGAATCAGACAATAAACAAAGGAATGACAATGCTTCCATATCTCAAATGGGTATTTACACCAATAGATAAACGGGTTGACTATGTGTTTGACTGGTTCAACAAAAATATCGCCTGCCATAAAAGTCTGAAGCAATATGCTAATCGTCTGACGGTAACAAAAATCGAAAACGATTTAGTCATCTCGATTAGCTCCGGGGCATATTCACCGGAAGACCTTTGGATTGGGTTATGCAGTAATAAAGTAGCCATATTTTGTCCTATAATGGATTATCCGAATGCAAAATACGGCAAGAACCTAATCGAAAGCATTATCAAAAAGATAGCCGAGGTTGATAATGCAGTAGAACTACTTGCAAGATTCCATCATCGCCTGTTTGAAGCGACTAAGTTTTCGATGACGAATTATGAAAAGGCGTCTAATAAATATGAAAGCGTATCTCTTTGCCCGGCAGGAGTACTACCGCTAATTGATGCTACTGAAAAGGATTTGCAAACAAAAGAATCTATTGAAGACCCGGGAAAACGACTAGCCGACCTTAAGGCGTATTATAAATACATCATCGAGGCTTTCCGGGATTATATTGATGGTGGTACCCCTCATTGCTTCTCTCCTTATATCCACATTATGTCATTTGAAAGCTGGCGTGAAACTCTGCCGGATATTGAACGGGCAAAGCTCGCCGAAGCCGAGGCGACAAAGCAGTGCGCCAAAGTCCTTGACGACATCAAGGGTATTTCCAATATGGGCGGAGGTGCATCATGTGCAGCCAGCTAAAGGATTTACAGCGGATATACCCGGGAGCCACCCGTGAGCCGCTCCAGCAGATAACCAAGGTATTGCTCAACTCGAGCCGCCCCGAACTTGGAACCTCCGAGTTCCACCTGTACGAAGCAAAAAAAGTAGCCACACGCAGTTCTCTAGGCAAGAACGCGGAGCCGCACCCCTGACCGGGTGCGGCTGGAGGGTTGGCCGAGCTGTGTTTCCAGTGTTGCAATTCGAGGGTGGCGCCGTCCTCTGGTGTATCAGGTAAGCGGTTGTAACCTATGATGAGGTATACTATGAGTCTGCCCGTGGGGACTTCCTTGATGTACTCTTTGTTTTCCAGGAATGGGAAGCATCCGAGGGAGGTTTTCCAACCGTTTTCGGTTGCAATATAGTTGGCATCGAACTTGGTCATATATTTTTTCATATATTTTCCCCGTTGGGGTTTAATAGATAGCGGCAGGATTCGAACCTGCACGGGCTTCCCGTCCTTTTTAGGGGACAGGCTTTACTAGCCATTACCAGTTGCCCAACCCGGCAGGTACCGAGTAGCGTCTTCCGATTCCGCCACGCTATCTTGGGTTAAACAGGGGAGACACCTTCTGCTGTTACGATGGCGATATTGTTCTTCATTGCGATATCGACGAGTTCGGAGTAAATTGTCCTTCTGCGGCAGTCTGGGTTGCTGGAAGTCGTATGGGGGTCGATGAGGGTGCTGTAGTCAATGATTACCACGTCCGGGTCTAACTGGCATGTTTTGATAAGGGCGTTGATATCCGGTGTTGTCATCCTTGGCCTACCCTGGACGATTTCAAGGTTGTTGAGGGGGGAGGAGGACATGTTGACAATCCTGGTGAAGATTGCTTCCTGTGATGCTTCCAGGGTGATATAGAGGACATTGTAGCTGTTGAGGCATGCGTCGATTGCGTTCTGGCAGAGGGCTTCGGTCTTTGGTGAGCCAGTGAAGGCGATGATGGAGGAGACCTTTCCTCTGATGCACATGGAGTTATGGTTAAGGTACTTGTTGATGCGGATTTTGCCTACGGGGATTTCCGCACAGTACTTGTACTGGCCCTTCGCGGTGACAACGGGGTATTCCCTACCAGGAAGGTAGGCGAGTACCTTGGCGATGGTGTATCCGTTTCCGTTTTCGAGACTATCGGATACAACCATTTCTTTACCTTCGTTGCCGAAGGTGGTGGGGGTTTCTTTCTGGAACAGGTCGAGTTCCATGTCTGTGAATACAAGCTTTTGTGTCATATTGGTTTACCTCTTTACTCGTTTGGGCTTCTGTTTTTTCTGGTTGGGGTCGGGGTGCGTTGCGTCGAGGGCAGCGATTAAGTCATCAAGAATTGTTTGTTTTTCCTGTATGGTGTAGTGGTTAGCCATTCTTGTGTTCCTTTTCGGTTTTTGTCTTAAGCCCGTGTTTTGAACCCACCATTAAACCTGGAACTGCATTAATCGTCCGTATCCTTTTCTTCAGTGAACCAACGCGGAATCCATTCACCGAACACATAGTATATCTCCCTAGCAATACCAATGACTAGGAAATAAATGGTGCAATACACTATGCCAGTAACAGAAAGAAATGTTCCTACAAGATACAACAGACCAGCAGTAGCTTGGCCTTCCGGATGCTGATACATATTGTGTATGTCGTTTGCGTTTAGCAAGATGATAGCGGCAACGATATTCGTAAGCAAGAACCCTATCGGAACAATCAACGCGACGGACAGTCCGATAAGGTGCTTATCCCCATAAAGTACCACAGCGGCAATAATGACGCCCACGACAGCTAAAAATTGTGCGAATATGTACAGTTCGCGGTGAACGTAGTTGGCAATACGGTCAATTCGTTTAAGAAAATTAACAATCAGTCTTTTCATGTTTTAATTCCTCGTTTTTGAACGCTCCACTAAACCGGAGACATCTCGCTTGATTTCATCCGCAGACACATTCTCGATTCTCTGCACGAGTACCTCTACCGAGAAGAGGCCGTGATAGAGTTGCGCCTTTCCGTTCTTCCATGCTTTGATGATATCTTCGCTTGGAGCATGCTCATTGTAGTCTACGAGCACATCGATGGTCATGAGGAAGCGGCCATCCTCGATGTTGGAAACTTCCCACTTGTCGATTGGGTAGTAGGTGTCCGTGGGAGATATCGCGGAAAGCAACTCGCTAATAGAATCATACTTGCCTGGATACTTAATCTCGTGACCACCTCGGCACTGGGCCTTAGGCATCCAGCCTTCCTTCGGGTCATCAGGATAGGCTTCGAACAGGGTTATAATCCCACGGCGGACATAAAAGAGTTTTTTCATGTTTTAAATCTCCATTAAACCGGGTTAATTCTTATTCGGGATAGTGTGTTGCACACACTTGTATTGGATTTTCAGGTTTTCAGCCATCCAGTCCTTTGCCGGGTCATTACGCACATATTCGTAATATTGTCGGCCCCATCCCTGGGTAAGAACCTGTTTTTGGCCCCCATCGGTCTTATAGAAATCGGTGATTTCCTTTCCAATCGCCTCGCATTCTTCCTTGGTGGAGAAGTCGATGGTTTCCGACGTGAGACCGCCGGCACCGCCGTAACGGACTCCAGGCCCTATCGAGAATGCAAATACAATAATAAGAGTCCAAATCATACGGTCGCCTTCTTGTCTCTTTCTTTTCTACGTTCTTCGTCATACTTATCATGATGTTCCCAAAAAACATCATCAGATTCTGGTTCAGCATTAAGTGTAAATGCCTTACGAAGATTATCAAGATTAGATTTGAAAGAATAATCTTCTGCATCAAATGTCTTATAAAGCACGTGTTCAAGTTCAGCAGTATTAAAGAAACGTTGGCATGTTTCTGGGGTAAAAAATTCAACAATGTTATAATCTACTTCAATGCCTTCTTTGGCATCAACAATAAAACCGCCACGTCTTTTATGATTTTTTAGGAAGTGAATTACTGTATTATTGTCAAGCAATAAATAATAGTCGTCGCGTAAAGGATGAAACGATTCTTCACCGACTTCTTCTTTAGTTCCTTTTATGACTTCGTTCTTAATTGTATGACCAGCGTCAGTAATGACTTGTTTAATAGCATTACGTTCTTCTTCAGTAAAACGAACTTCTACTTTATAGATTTGGTCGAGCTTCTTCAAAGTTTCAAAGAAATTGCCATCGAATTTCTGTAATTCTTTGCTATACTCAGCAACCTTATCGAGATTGAACATATCAGGATTAATTTTGATTGCTTCTTCAAGTTCGCTTTGTAATTGCTTAGCATCGTCTTCTTTAATATAACTATTTGCCATTATTTTGTATCCTTTTTTCGTTTTGAAAGTCCAATTAAACTTTAATACCTTGGTCTTCCACGCTTACGCCTTCCGTAATCGTGGGTTAATTCGTCTACTTTGGAAATGAAATCCTTACTAGAACACAATCCTTCGTAAGGAAATGAATAACACATCCTCACGTTGGGAGTCTTGCTAGTGTCTATTTGGGTAAGCCAAGAACAATGTTCTTCCAAAGTTCCTATTTCGTGTCCTTGAAAGAAAATATGACCTTTGCTAAATGCCCAAGCTAGCCCAGTCTTCTCCCAAGTGATTGTGCAACCCCTAGACTTCAAATATTCGCATTGCTCAGAGAAGTTCATTATCTTGTTTTAATTCCTCGTTTTGGGGTAGTCATAGCCTTCTTTTTAACAAATATAGCAAAATAAGCCAACCGGCGATTAATCATCTCTTTCATTCCAAAGGAGACGAGTGTTAGCTTTCGTTTCTAAAGCTTCAGCGTATAAGCAAGGCGAAATGGCATATGTTTTGATGTAATTTACGAGATTATGCAATTCTGATAACGATGCTTCTTTACGGAACTCTTTTATTATATCCGGGATATAGTTCCAGTTATCTTTGCGGTATGGTTCCGTTAATATGCCAACAGCATTGTTTTTCCATACGAGCGCCGCATAAAAGTGAATCGAATGAATTCAACACATCACTCCGGATGGAAGACCAAGCTTGGCATATAATAGTTTGCTTGGGCTGATGTCATGCATCTCAGTACCGTCTATCGCGGCGGAAAATTTTGCACTCGGTATTTTCTCAGTTATGCATAGTACATATTCTTCGAGTGATATTGGGGATTTTGTCGATTCTGCCATACATCTATCCTAGAAATTTAATCATCATCGTCGTCATCAAAAGCATCTGCAGTGCGAATTACATCTAATTGATGCACAAGTTTAGTAATATCATCGCACTTGATTTCCGGGTCTTTTTTAAGTACATTAAGCAAGTCATTTAATTTTGCCAATGTCGAATTCACTACGAAACTGGTTAACTCGTCAGGTACCAGGTAGCGTTCGTACTGATGGAATGGTAAACCGTTGCCTTGAATTCTATTGTCTTGCCAAGATATAGATATATAATACCCATTCCCGGAAAATGCGCAAGTTACTATGTCAGGAACAATTTGCTTTGCATAGAGTAATTTACTGGGGCGAATACGGTGCTGCATTGGACGGCCATTTCGCGAAAATCCGGAGAATAAAGCATTCGGGAATACCTTGGTGATACCGAGGACATATTCCTTCAGGGTGACGACAGTTGGGGATTTCTTTGCCATGCTACAAATATAGCAAGGAATTGCTATATTTGGTGTATGAATAAGATGTTAGAGCTGATTTGATATTCTCAGCCTTTTCAGGAGGTTTTGGCAATGAGCGAACAAATAAGTATCGATGAAGCTGTGGAAGCTGCTCTTAATCCGGTTGAATTCAAGGATGATGTCATTCGCCGTACGGAAGAACGACTTAAGACAAATTTGGACAAGACGTTGGCCGAGTTTAAAAATGACTTGGATTTGTTCTTTGCTATAAAGGACGCGATGGCCAAACTTCCGGACATCGAAGCGAGACCTCCCTGCGAAGAGAAACATTGTAAGTTTTCAATGGGATTGCCTATGATTTCTTGCGGCTATACGGCGAAACAAGATGGTCTTGAATGCCAAGGTGTTCTTCGATTAGTATATCCAAAAGAACGACCCCGAGAATTTTATATAAACGGAGTTATTTTATAGGATAGGGGCGGGAAAACTCACCGCCTTTTAGGCGGTGAGATGAAAGCCCCTTGCATAAACTATTAAGAAAGAGTATATTTGAGATATGTTTCAACGGGTATACAACATCAGGCTATATCCAAGCCGGCAGCAGGCGGTCTTGCTAGGCAAGACCTTCGGCTGCTGCCGCAAGGTATACAACTGCATGCTGGACGCCCGTTTGAAGTCGTATGAGGCGACCGGCACACAGTGCCGGACAAAACCAACCGACTATTATGCCGAGTTCCCGTTTCTGAAGGAAGTCGATAGCAATGCCCTCACGGGCGAAGTCCTCAATCTGAACGCTGCGTTCAAGAACTTCTTCGAACGAAAGGCCGATGGAGTCGGGCTTCCGACGTTCAAGGCCAAGCACCGTGACCGCGACTCCTATACTACTTATTGGACAAGGGACAATATCCGAATCGAGAACGGCAGGCTGCGCCTGCCGAAAATCGGCTTCGTCAAGTTCAAAAACTATACGGATATCGACTGGAGCGGGAAGGATATCAAGCACGCGACCGTAAGCAGGTCGCGTTCCGGAAAGTTCTACGCCTCGATAATGGTCGAGGAGGAAGCGCCGAAGGCGCTTCCAAAATCCGATTATGCCGTAGGCATCGACATCGGAATCAAGGATTTCTGCGTGACGAGCGACGGCGAGGCCGTCGCCAACCCGCGCTATATGAAACAGGCCGAGGACCGCCTCGCGGTCCTCCAGAAAGCTTTTTCAAAGAAAAAGAGCAAGTCTGCCCGTCGCGAGGCGCTGCGCAAGCGCATCGCCCGCCTCCACGAGCACATTGCTAGCCAACGTAAGGATTTCCTCCACAAGCTGTCTACCCGACTCATTCGCGAGAACCAAACGATTGCGGTCGAGGACCTGGATGTAAGGCAGGTCGCCGAAGGCGACCTTGCCAAGTCCGAGCACGATACAGGATGGGGAATGTTCCTGAACATGCTGAAGTACAAGGCCGAATGGTATGGAAGGACCATCGTCCGTGTCGGACGATGGTTCCCTTCCTCCCAAATTTGCCACTGCTGCGGCTTCAGGAACGAAAATACAAAGGACTTGAATGTTCGGGAGTGGAAGTGCCCGCTCTGCGGCACTTCCCACGACAGGGACTTCAACGCAGCAATCAACATCCTTGCCGAAGGCAAAAGAATTCTCGCCGCCGGAACGACGGTTCAAGGCGCGGGCGCCCCTACGGGGCTATCGCGAAGCGCGCAGCCTTCAGGCTGTGCGTAGTTCACCGGATGATACCCGTCAGTACGGAACATGTATGAGCGAAGTGACTATTTATAAAGGCCGCACCATTAATGAGGTTCCGCAGATTATTAGCGAGTTCAGGACGCAACTTCTGCGTGTATTCTTCGACCACGACCTACGCAACCGCAAGGACCGATAATTGCTATATTTGTACTATGAGCACAGAGCACCTTAAATTAGACGCTGATGACAATATCCTCATCAAATGCAGCGACGGGGACGCCAAGATTCCCCTCTCGTGGTACCAGAATTCCTTCCTTGTGGAAGACATGGTGAACAACGAGCGCAAGTGAGCATCCGAGCATACCGCTGAATATGTTAGGGAGTTCGCGGAGGATTTATGGCTGAAGTAAAGGAAATCCAGAAAGACTACATGGGGAAAATCTCGTGGAACCGTATCAACTGCGGCGGCTCCGTCCCTATGTTCGGCTCCGACATCAAGACGAACACCCCGGTATGCATCAGCATCTACGAGGCGTCCGAAAGTACGCTCCCCGAGGAGCGCTGCATGGACCACGCGATAACCACCAAGCACCCACCGATTATGCAAATCGAGATGACCCCGGTGCAGTGGGCGGAGTTCCTTACCTCCGGGTGCATTGACGACGGTGTTCCCTGCACGATTACCCGCCGTGACGGCAAGCGGACTTCCCCGGTAGTACCCCGCAGCATCGAGAAGGATTACAACCAGCTGGTAAGCAACAAGTTTGTGGCATTTCAGGCCGGGCTTGCCAGCATCGAGAAGAAGATTCGCGATACGCTGGAATCTGGGAAGACCCTCGGGAAGAACGATATGCGCGACCTTCTCCGCGAACTGTCCACAACCCGCGTAAATACAGTGGAGAACCTGAAGTTCGCCAGCCATTGCTTCCAGGAGGACATGGCTAAGGCGGTAGTAAAGGCCAAGGCTGAAGTCAATGCCTACGCGGAGACCCGACTTGGCGCCACCGGAATCAAGTGCCTGACCAATGAGACGGAGGATGCACCGGATGACACCGAAGCAAGCTAGACTGAACAACCTTAGCAAGTGCCTCGTGTGCGGTCAATATGGCCACCCTAAGAAGATGATGCAGTTCTGTGAGTACCATATTGCCAAGAAAGCCATCGAGGATGGTACGAGCAACTGTTATCCGGGTGGTCTGTGCCACAAGTGCCGTGTCCATACCGTAGAGGTGGGGTGCGTGGGCTACGAGCTCAGGATGAAGAACATTCCAAAGGGAAGCCCGGAAGCAAGGCGTATCTTTAGGCAGTTCTACCGTTCAATGTTTCGCTATACAAGGAAGCACAAGAAGTTGTTTGAACGCGAAATCCGCAGAGGAGAGTATTAGGCATGAAGCCAAAGAAAGCAAGATTCAGGAATACTGTCGTATGTCATCATTGCGGCTGCTATGGTATGCCAAAGGCGATGATAGGTCCGGTTTCCCGGGCATTCATGAAAGAAACCAAGGATTCCCGATATTGGGCATATACTACAGAACAGTGCCGTCACTGCAGGAAAAAGCTATTCGACGAGATGGTGAAAGCCGATGAGGAAAAGCTTGGAAATATTGATTTGCATAGCGCAATCGAGGTTCGCCGCAAGAAGTGCAAGCGCATCAGACACGGAAAATCCTGGCGGCTCCGCAAGAAGCTGATGTGGAAGGAAACGCTTCGCCTCTTCCATCGCGAAGTCAAGTATCGAATTGCCCACGGCTACCCGATAAGGAAACCCGAATTCTAACCAAGGATTTTTATGAAGATTGAAAAAGAAGGAATGACCCTGTACAGCAAGGATGAACTTGCCGGAATGAAGGAATACGGCAAGGACAAGATATTGAAGGGCGAAAAGTACTGCGAGAGCGTCCCGAGGTGGGTCTCGGGGGACTGTGGTGAACAAATGTACACCATATGCGTCGCGAATGCAAATATCGAGCCGATACAGCATCTCAAACCGTATATTACGGGGATTTTCAATAATAGCGCGATAAAGACAGTTCCCGCCGACCCGCTAGAGCCCCTCCCGGTTCTCCCGATGGAAACATATGTGAAGTACGCGATTATCAACATTGCCGACAAGACGATGTACACCGAATGGGGCGACAATGTTGACTATCTCCGCAAGATGTTCAAGGAACACAATCTAGATTCTGAAAAATACGCCCTTGTCAAGCAGACAATCACAAGCGTTTACGACGTTATAAAGTGAGGTAAAGATGAATACATTTCTGGCTATTCTTCCGTATTTATTAGTATTCGGCGGTCTTATCGGTTCTGGCATATATGCCTGGCGAAAATGCAAGCGAGAACCACAATATGTTGAGGTGGTATGCTACAAGAACAATTCATTTATCGTATCGGAAGATACGCTTGACTTCCTTGACAATTTGGACGAAGGCGACTTTCTATATCAAGCCCCAACCAACAAATACCGGAGTATGCTAAAGCAAGAAATACTCAAGGCGGCACTCGAAGCTCCTAAAAGTAAGAAGAAAACATATTTCTTTGCTACGGTGACGGTTCGCGACAAGAAGATTCTAGTCCACATACAGAAACTGGACAGTTTGAAATCATTACCTAGATAGAACTACTGATGACCAAGGAAGAAATCAAGAAGAAACTCGGGATAACCGGGTGCGAGCAGTGCCCTCATTTCTGTGAAGTCGACCGTGGCAAGGGTGGCCACTCGTGGCGCCAGTATTGCGGACTGGGGAACTTCAACATCAACACCGCGAGCTACGAGGTGGATAAGACTTCCCACGGGAAGAACCGGTGCCGGACCCAGGCGAAATACGAATGGGAGTTTGACATTCCAAACAGGTGCCCCTTATTGAAAGAACCGAAATGAGCAAGCCCGGCGCCGCCCGGGCATTTTTGCTATATTTGTAGAAACAAGGAACATAGATATGAATACAATCAAGAAAATTATCATTGGCCTCTTGGCCTCCTATGCGGCATCGTTTGCTCTCCAGACTCACTGCACGGATTTCGTAATCATCAATATCAGCACTGGTGACACACTTGCGCATTTTGCACAGAAAGGCGTTGAAAAGAACAGCCAGATTTCCGTAAATGGCCGTTGCCGTTATGACACCGACTGGTTCGGCAGCGGGGTGCAGTGGAAATGCCGAGATATGTACCTCATCAAGGAAAACAAGTCCAAGATGGTCTCGGTGCGCTCCGGGGAATTTTCCCAGAAGCAGTTCACATTTACCTGCGAGAATGATTTCTGATGAAGAAAGAAGTTAAAACGATGGAACCGGTGACACCGGAGGACCAGGCGGTATTCGACGACATCGCGAAGCAGATTGCCGAGCACAGAGCCGCAATCAGTACCCTTCGCGAACAGGCGAAGACACTTGCTGCGAAGTATGTCAAGGATTTCCAGGAATGCCGCGAAATCGGCTGTATCCATACCTACCGTAAGGTATATGCCTGCGCAGAGAGCAAGCGCTGCCTCCGTGCCCGATACTGCGCAATCCCGGTAAAGGATTACTACCAGGCTCCTGCACCGGTAATCAAGACCGTGTACCCAACGCTTGGGTGGAAGACGGTTACCCGCGGGGTCAAGAAGAGGGATTCCGACGAGCTGGACATCAGGAAGGTTATCAAGGAGACCCCGTGCTTCCTGTTCGTGGAAGGAACTTTCGACCCGCTGCACAAGAGCCACCTCAAGAAAATCGAGGACTGCTACTTTCTCAGCGGGTACTTCTGTGCCGACGATGTGGACGCCATCCAGTACCAGAAGGCGCTACTCGATGTGCAGGAAGAGGAAGACAGGGAAAAGAGCCGGAGGTTTATGGAAAGAATGCTTAATGGAGGCCACCCGGTAGACCCCAATAAAATCTTCAACCCAATAAAGAAGGAGCCCGAAACGAATGGCTGATGATATCAAGGAGAAGGTCCTGCATGTATTCGACCTTCTGGACAAGAAGATAATTAACACCAGGATTGCCCGTAGCGTCACCGCGGAAATCTTCGAGACCGGGAAGAGCGCTGAGTACATCATCATTAACCGCCCACTGAAGCCTTGTTGTAGCGTACAGGTAGATTATGCTGTCGTTAAATATAGCGATGACCTGATAGAGAAAGTCTTTAATGAATATCCTGAAGTTCTCGAGTCGTTTAAACGGCATGACAATGATGCTAGCATGCGTATTGTAATGGCAGCTTTACGGGCTTGCGATGAAGAAGATGTGAAGTGCAGCGTAAATGACCTTATTAAGGCGGCAAACAGATACATCAATAAGTCCAAGGAAACTGAAAATGTCGAATCTCAATCTTAACCCCTACCATACCGACGACACAGACCCGGCAATCAAGATTATCGGAATTGTCGTTGCCATAATTGTTTGCTTCGGGTTCGTGATGTGTACGAACTCGATGGCTGACGCCGAACTGAAGAAGGTATCCCCTAGTGCAAAGAGCGACTACCAGTCGTACAATACCGAATCGTGGTCACAGTCGGTGCTCGGCGGGGACGCCCGGAAGAAGTCTGTGTATTCCACCTACCTCGGAATCGCCAAGGACAACAACATCACGGTCTACGAGGCCGTGAAGTTTAGCCGCAGCAAGTTCGCGGGGCAGTTCAAGAACAAGTTCCGCTCGTTCAGCACCTTCCTTAGCCTCCCGGATGTCCGCAACGTGACCCGCACGGAAATTAACGGGAAGCCCGCGGTAATCGTCCACTACACCTGGCGCCAGTGCGACAGCGACGACCACTGCTACACTGAGCACGACGAGGTGACCATCCCGGAAATCAACTATCAGCTCAGGAACGACTCCTGGGAAGCCGTACAGTAGAGGTTTGCTATGACCGATTCAGGTATCATGACATATGATGAAATCAAGAAGTTTGCCGAAGAAGGCCGTACATGCCAGATGCTGGTTAACAATAAGTGGGTGAATCTGAACTTGGACGCTGTAATACACGAATTCCGTCTTGCTCCAAGCCTATTCCCTACACGCCACGACGGGCGCCGCGTCCTTCGGGCTGCATTGTACTACATTGAGCAACTTTTGATTTATATGGGCGAGTGCTTACCGTTCTATATGCCGAAAACCGGTTCGAAGACACCGTGGACGGTTACCGGTGATTGTCAGTATAATGCTTCGTCAAAAAAGGTTCTCCGGAATGTGTTCAAGACCTATTTCCGTATTGTCGAGGAAAAAGACGACGGGAACCCGCCGGTGTACCGTGTGTTGATGCGTCCGGTTGATGGGTACGGGTGGGTAAGGTGTTTCTCGGTACACTATCTTGAATATGATGGGTTTGAGCAGTATGCGCATCGTCAATACTTCAAGCCCGACCCGGGTACACACGACTGGGGAATCGTATTGGAGCAGAACTTCGGGTGGTCGAAAATTGATGAAACCGGCATTGAATTCGAGCGATACGACCAAAATAACAAGTCTACGGTCAGAATATACTTACAGCGTCATGAATATGTCGATTCAAAGAGTAAAAATGCGTCTAAGGTCATCGTGTTTGCACAGCGTGTTCCCACGCTTGACACTGCAGAGATACCGCCGGCTCAAGAGGTGTGCTACAACATCGCGCTGAAGATGTTTGATATGCTACGCGTAATATCCGGTATTGACGCAAGGGCGAAGGAAATCGAGAATTTCATCGACATCCAGCTAAAGGAATCGACTAAGCCGACTTATTACATAACTACTGAGCAAGGTCCCAAAACAGGCCGGAACATCTCAATTGGTCACCTAAAGGAAGCCATCGCAGAAAAACTGACGGAATATCTGACAGCCGTCTATGGAAGTAGTACCTTTGGGCGCTATTATTTCCATATGCTTGCAAGGGGATTCTTCTTGAGATACTTGAACGACAAGTATGAAGGCACCATCGACTATGTGTTAGTGCATCCGTAACGGTAACCTAGTAGCCGAGCAGCGCCAGATATCCTTCCCTGAGGGCTTCCCTCAGGGATTCTGTTTTTGCATGCTTGTAGTATTCCATCTGCTGCAGGTGTTTGTCGGCTTTTTCCTTAGACGGATGTGAGGAAAGAATCTCCTTGGTCTTGCAGGAGACGATAACCCACGGGGCATCCTCGCCCTTCGAGTTCTTGTGCCCCTTGCGGTACTGCACGACTTCAACAAGGGGGTTACCGAAGGCGGCATCCATAGCCTCGTCCACCGGCGCGGTAAGTTTTTCGCCGGCGGGCGGTTCTAACTTGATTAACGGGCGGGCGCATTTCGCGATGCATTCGTGGGCTTCCTTACACCGCTTGGCGGCTTCCTCGATTTCACCCGGGGTGTTTGCCTTCTCGAATCCGCCGGGAAGCTCGTATTGGGTCCCGATTTGCTTTAGAAGCATACACCTGGACAGGTAGTCCCCGGATAGCGCCATCATTACAAGCCGGTTATGCCGGTTGGCCCTGATGATGTTGTCAATCCTGGTCCGGTCGGCACCCGTATTTAGTACAATCCAGTCCACGAGGGGGGCTACCGGGCGTTCCGGCCTTGGCATCATCATTCCGTTCCTGAAATCGAATTTCGGCATAAGATTCTCCTTAACAACATTCGGAGTTTATCAGTTTTGCTATATTTGTAATTATAGGAAAGCCATATGAATGAAAAGATTAAACTGCCAGAGCCTCCAAAGATGGAAATGATAATCGACAACGGCATTTTCGACCCGTTCGTGTGGATACTCGTGAAGCTCGGGCTGTGCCACCAGAAGGAAAGAATCCAGGCGGAAAACCCTAATGCCAATGTAAGATACTCATGGGAGGCCTAAAATGGCGAAACAAGATAAGAAACTTGAAGACCTCAACTATAATGGCCACTGCATCGAACTGTACCAGTTGGTAAAGGAAGCAATCAAGGGAACTGACTTCAAGATTTGCTACAATTTCGGTGACGAGATTTCAGAGTTCCTGCACCTCTCTGCAAACCCGAAGCATTACTGTGACTGTCTTAGCCGATATGGCAACGCCATAGGTATCGTATTGCAGTCCGTACAGAACCCGTCTACTTTCAGTAGCGGCAAGCTATGGTACCCGCATGCATTGGTTATGTTCACCGAAGATTATGAGGATTACGACCACTTCTACATCAGCCGCAATGCGACCTACGATTTTCGCTCGGTGAGCGTAGACAAGCCGGTTCCCGATGGTGAAAGCTATGTGGGCTACGAGGAAGTCAAGCGCTATGTCCAGGAAAACCTCAAGGACGACCTCAAGGTGCTCGTGGATGCAACCGTGAAGCTCAAGGAATTTGTTGAATCGGTACCCGTGACACCAATTAAATATTCCAGTGATGATGACTAGATGTATGGAAGCGGGAAATAACGAATACAGCATGTTCAACTCAATCAGCATAGCCACCTCGATAGCAATCGGGCTGCACTTCATACGGAAGCTCCGCATGAAGTTGTTATCCGTATCCAAAGCACCGAAGGGCTATACTTGGGGAGGGCATAAATTACCGCTCAACAAAATCGATTCCCCGGTGCTCCGTAAGATTCTCATCGAGGAATTTCCGGACCACTACCCAATATTCGAGGGCGACCGGTATGCAAGCAAGGAACTGCGATTAATATCGGCCCCGACAAGATTCGACCGTAAGGCGATGCACGGTGTAGATGTCGAGAAACTCCTGCTCGAACAGTTGGAGCGGGAAACAAAGCGAGACATCGACAAGATTGACCGGATATTCTACGCAAATATGTTCAAGAATTGACAAAAGGGGCTACCCGTAACGGGGAGGCCTTTTTGCTATATTTGTGGTATGAGTAGAAAAGAATGCCCCGATATGAAAGAGTTAATGTCCAAGCTCACCCCCGAGCAGAGACGCGAGTATAATAAGCCTACCCTTTCGGAAAGGTACTCGGGATTGCTTGGAGGACTGCAGTCCGCTCAGGAGACACTTACCGACATCACGAAGATGGCAAAGGAGCTTGTCGAAGTAGGCGAAAAGCACCGCGACAAGATGCTGAAGCATATCCAGTATTTTCTCGAGGAGAATTACATGGATATGGTCAAGGACTTCCTCGGTGACGCCCGTGCTGTCCTTATGGTCAATTCAGATAATAACAACCCGGATGCCCTCGATGATATCAAGAATTACGGATTCAGCATCGTCCCGGCAAAGATATCTGATGACAAGACCGAACAGATGTATGTACATAGGCACTTCGCTCAGGTAAAGTTAAAATCAACCGAATCCCTCTGTGTTTATAACAATAAATTTCCTGTGTTCAGAAAAGATAGGAACTACATCGGGAATCATTTCTTTGACCCTGAGATAGCCCAATCTAAGGATGTTCGTATTAAGTATGTCCCGATTAAGGACTTCGATACGGTGAAGAAATACATGGATGCAGCACACCAGATACAACTGGGGCAAATTCGCAAGACTATTCAGGAGTACTTCGATTACGGTAAGCTAAGCGAAGATGCCAAAATGGAGTATTATATCGATGACAAGGATGATATGCTATATATCTACCGTGTAATCTCCCACGGGCTTCATGAGGGATATCCGTATGAAATCCGTTGCTGCAAGGTGACTGGATGCGCCGTTGCTGAATGCAAGGACAGCTCGTGGTGGACTGACGGGCTCTCGCTCATTTCCGAGAAGGAAGCCAAGAAAAAGCTCGACGGGTTTATTGATTTCGTCGAGAAGAGGTACAGGGAGATTCTTTCCGACGCCAAGAAGTGGTTCAAGACACTGGAGGCCAACTGATGGATAACGAAAAGGTAATTCATGTAATCTGCATCTGCACCGCCCTCATCATTATGTCGGCTAACGTTCTTTACCACCCGAAGCGCGCCCACGAAGCCCCTGTGTATAACCTTAGTTCTTCATCGGCGATGCTCCCGGCGAGCTCGTCCAGTATCGTAGTGCCGGACCCGGTGGCAATCAAGGAGTAGACGATGAAGAACATCGGGGCCAAACGGGAGATAATATCTGGTAGGGCAATACATATATAAATATATCAAAATGTATTGACAATGACCAGAAAAATATATAAACTTGTTATAGAGTGCTTGAGTTAGTGGAATTGCTTAAGTCATTCAAAAAACTATAGATGCTCCGGGCGTGCCAAATTCCACAGTAGGCATGCCCGGGGCATTTTAAAATGTATGATAACGACGGCCCAGAAGATAATGCTGCTAGTTGACGGGAGGACAGCAAGCGCGATGAACCGCGCCTGCGGCTGCGCCCGCTATGCATACAACTGGGCAAGGGGACACTTGGTTCGCCAAGAAGAAGGCTGGCCAGGAGTCGGTATCTTGCGCGGAACTCCGCAAGGAGTTCAACGCGCAGAAGGCCGACTGGATGTACGAGAGCCCGAAGGGCTCTATGGACCAGGCAATCAAGAATTTCTGCCTAGCAAAGAAAAGGCATTACGCGAACCCGGAACTGTTCGGGTTTCCCAAACGGAAGAAGTACAAGTCAAGGCGTTCGTACTATATCGAGAACGACAAGGCCAAGGTTGTTGATGAGTTCCATGTCCGTCTTCCATTGATAAAGAAACCCGTCAGGCTTGCCGAGCCAATAAAGCAGGAATGCCTGGCCGGCAAAATCAACAATTTTGTCGTTTCGAGAGGTACCAACGACAAGTGGTACATTTCCATTTCCTATACATTCGAGGACGACAATGTTGGGTATGGGACTGCCGAGAACGGCATCGTCGGCATAGACATGGGCATCAAGACCTTGATGCAGCTATCCACCGGGGAAGTCGTCGATAACGCTAAGGTATTTAATCGACAAGCGAAGCGTCTGAAGCACTACCAGCGTATGATGTCCAGACGCAAGTACAATTCCGTCCATTACAAGGACGTGAAGAAGACTTTCAACAAGGTAAACACATACATAAGGAATTTCCGTAAGGACCTCATACACAAGGCGACTACAGAGATTGTTAGGCACAACATGGTCGTCGCCATCGAGGACCTGAACGTAAAGGGGATGGAATCCAACCACAGGCTGGCTTCCTCCATAACGGACTGCGGGTTAGGCATGATTCGCAGATTCTTTGAATACAAAAGTGCCAAATACGGTACGCTCTTGCTGAAGGTAGGGAGATTCTTCCCTTCCAGCAAGAAATGTTCCGGGTGTGGACATGTGAAAGAAGAACTTTCATTGTCCGAACGGGAATACGTCTGCGAGGAATGCGGGCTGGCAATCGACCGCGATGTCAACGCCTCCGTCAACATCCTCGCCGAAGCACTGTTCAGCGAACTCAATAAGCGTTTCAATACCGACATTGCCCGTCGGAAATTCACGCCAGCGGACTTGGCGGCTCTGTCCACGGACCTTTCGGTCCGTGGACAACTTGCCGAGGTCGATGCTCATGGCTTACTTACCAGAAATGGTAGGGCGGCCATGGTGGACGATTTCTTCAATCGTCTATGGAACCAAGTCGCTCACGCGACCATAAACTGTATTTAAAGCATAGGCATTTCCGCCTATACTTTTATATACTTTTTATGAGGCAGTTTCCCGTGTGCAGCCAGATGATAGCCCAGCTGAAGAAGGATGCCGCCGCGAAGGATGGTCTGGTGAATGACCCGCTGTTCGGGTTTGCCCTTGGGTTCCTTAGCGTGGACAGGTACATCTACGGGCCGGCGCAGGGCATGTACAATATGTTCTTCGCGTTCGACAAGGGGTACATGGTGAGCCACTACCCGGAGTCCCGCGGATGGTTCAAGATATAGGTATGAAGCGACAATTGATTATCCCCGGGTAGCTCACGGGGGTTTCCATTATATAAACTGCTGGAAAATACAAGGTGGACCCGATGAACAGAATGCAAGCCGATACAAAGTCATTTATAGAAACACAGTGCAGAATCGCCGGTTGCGCCCGGGAAGCTAAAGCATTATCAAAAGGATATTCGGTAATTGTCGAGGGGTGTAGCGGTACTGATGACGATATTGCCGATGAAAACTATGATTTTGGCGGTGGTGCCGATTCGTTAGATAATAATAATAGAACTCCGGGTGGGAGCAATAGTGGCGGTGGTGCCGATTCGTTAGTTAATAATAGAGCTCCGGGTGGGAGCAATAGTGGTGGTGCCGAGGACGATAATGCCGATGAAAGCTATGATTTTGGTAGCGGGACTACAATGGAATACGGCGAATAATCAACGATATTATGGCCAAATACAAGAAGTAAATAAGGAACCATACAATATACAAGAAAAAAGCCAGCTCAGTGAGCTGGCTTTTGTCATAACCATATTCAAGCCTATTCCTGGTCGCCGCCCCAGCTGACCGGGATAGATGCACGGTCCGCCATGCCTCCGGCGGTCGCTGTACCGCAATCGGTAAAAACATCGTCATGCGTATCCATATTCGGACCGGCTGACAAGTTCGCGTAAGCCCTAGCCATGCCGGTCTCGATGTTCGCACAGCCCCTGAACATTTCGGAGCACGTCGTCGCGTTTACTGGAACGCCCATGTCCGGGATATCTTTAAGACATGTACAACCACGGAATACCTTCTCCAAATTGCTTGCCTTGGAGAAGTCCCAGTTCGGGATTTCTTCGAGCGATGAGCCATAATCCTGGCCGGTGCCCTCAACAAGTGTGTCGAATGCTCGATACATGTTACAGTTTTCCTTGATTGGCATGTAATTGACTCGTTTAAGCTTTGGACAGCAGAAATACATGCGTTCGATAGTAGTCGCGCTGCTTGCGTCATAGGTGCCTACCGATTCGAGACTATGGCAATGCTGGAACATCTCGTTCATCAGTGTGCTCTTTGATGTATCAAACGACGGAGCCGATTTTAGAGATGAGCAACTGGTAAATATACACCCAAACGAAGTACAATTGGAGGTATCCATCGGAGGAACATATTCCAGTTCTGAACATTGACTAAACATATATGCCATTGTCGTGACGCTGGACGTATCGAACTGCGGTACGGTCTTCAAGCTACTGCAATTCGCGAACATATATGCCATTGTCGTGACGTTGGACGTATCGAACTGCGGGACGGCCTTCAAGCTATTGCAATTCGCAAACATATATTCCATTGTCGTGACGTTGGACGTATCGAACTTCGGTACGGTCTCCAAGCTACGGCAATTCGCGAACATAGATTTCATTGTCGTGACGTTGGACGTATCGAACTTCGGTACGGTCTTCAAGCTACTGCAAGTCGAGAACATAGATGCCATTGACGTGACGTTAGACGTATCGAACTGCGGTACGGTCTCCAAGCTACTGCAATTCGTGAACATAGATGCCATTGAGGTGACGTTGGTGGTATCCAGCAGCGAAACTTCCTTGAGGCTAGTGCACAAGCTGAACAACGAGTCCATCTGTTCGACATGGCTAGTGTCCATACGTGGGAAATATTCAAGCGATTCGCACCGATACATCATCTGTTTAATGTTGGTCGCGCTATCCAGATTGTAATAAGGCACATAGGTAAGCAGCTTGCAGTACGCAAACATGGACATTGCGCTGTAAACGTTCTTAGTCTCGAACCAGCATACATTCCTTACATACGAATACGTCAAGTTATCGTT
>Ga0265299_10000600_pt1 | contig 44116 bp, 36 predicted proteins | sample AusTroGonzalo_MG_4_FD_193485 | JGI IMG/M metagenome (GOLD analysis project Ga0265299, IMG submission 193485) | Bovine rumen microbial communities from tropical cattle in Woodstock, Queensland, Australia - Gonzalo_02 | ecosystem: Host-associated > Mammals > Digestive system > Stomach > Rumen ...
GGAATGTTTTTCGTCAACTTTTTCGCCTTCACGCAACCAAAGCGCATCCCGAACACGCAACTCCGTTTTATCTACAATCAAGTCATATTTCATTTGGACAGCATACGAAGTATCTTTTAGATATCTGTCATAAGTACGCCCAGCACCTTCATAAACAATGAAATTTTTTCCTTTGAAATCCACAATAGCCTGATTAACAAGAATCCAGCTAGAATCCGCATCCATTAAATCGTTCGCATTACGGGCAAAAAGGACAAGGATACTTCTTGTGTAAGGAGAGCCATCTACATAAACGCAATTCCGCAAATCCACATGGGCAGAACCATTTACAATCCAAAAGCCATTTTCTGCATCCGGTTTATTTTCAGGACAAAGTTTTACTCCTTGATTCCAGTCCACTTCGTACCATTTTTTATGGCCGCTCGATTTTGTCGGTTTTATTAATTTATATGAACGTATTTCTGCAGTAGACTTTTCCTTAGTGGCTACGTAATACTTTTTTAAGCCATTTTCTGGAAACGCATTCTGCACTTCACGCATATCATGCAGAACAGAAACGCAATTGCCCTTTGAATCAAAAACGCAAAAATCACTACCTAATGAAAAGGAAACACAAACAAGCAACAGCAAAAATATTCTAACCATCATCTCTCCTAGAAATTTAACAAACAAACAACATAAAATAAACCATCCAATTTGTCATTCCCAGCACTCGCCCTGTCATTGCACTATGTGCATGACCAATCGGCTCAACCATGCCAAAATACATGCATTTTGTCGCGGCATTCGCCTCACTGTCATTCCCGCCTCCGAGCGGGCGGACAGCACTAGGCAACTTGTTGCCTTAGTGCGCATGGCCACCTTTAGGTGGGGACCTCCTTCCTATATTTTCAATAGGGAACCATTATTAGGGGTATTATTTATTCCATGCTAGTGACAGTAGGCCTAGCATTTTCTATTTTTTATGCATAAAATCAAATATACGCATAAAAAGTACGGATGTTAAAATGACTCTTCGCGAAGCGTTCGAATCAAAGATGATGTTGCTCGATGGCGGCATGGGCTCTGTTATCCAGACTTACGGGATCAAGGGCGCCAACAACGATATGCTTTCCATCGAAAAGCCCGAGATCATTCTCGACATCCAGCGTCGTTACGTGGATGCAGGCGTCGATTGCCTCACCACGAACACGTTCTCAAGCCAACGCGTGAGCCAGCACGAATACCATCAGGAACATCGCATTGCCGAGATGAACCGTGCGTCCGTGAAGATTGCAAAGCAGGCCGCCGAAGAAGGCTTCAAGAAGTACGGCCGCCAGGTCTATATTTTGGGCGACGTCGGTCCGACGAGCAAGATGCTCTCGATGAGCGACGACGTGAACGATCCCGCAAACCGCGCAATTACTTTCGACGAACTTGAAAATGCGTATTTGGAACAAATTACAGTCTTGATGGAAGAAGGCGTCGACGCCATTCTCATCGAAACGATTTTTGACACGTTGAATGCCAAGGCTGCCCTCAGCGCCTACAGCAAGGCGAATGAAGCGCGAATCGCCGCAGCCAAAGCAGCAGGCACTCCCGAAAGCGAAATCAAGCCGATCGAAGTGATGCTTTCGATGACCGTGAGCGACGCTTCTGGCCGTACGCTTTCTGGCCAGACGGTCGAAGCTTTTGCCGTGAGCGTGATGCACATGCACCCGCTTTCCATCGGCCTCAACTGCGGTCTCGGAGCCGACGGCATGGTGCCTTATCTCCGCCGCATGGGCGTAGTTGCCCCGTGCTACCTCAGTTGCCACCCGAACGCAGGCCTTCCGAACCAGTTCGGCGGTTACGACGATACGCCCGAAGACATGGTCCGCCTGATGCGAGTTTATCTGGATGACAAGCTCGTGAACATGATTGGCGGTTGCTGCGGTACGACTCCGGAACATATCGCCGCCATGCGCAAGATGCTCGACGAACTCCCGGCTGACTACAAGCGCCGCGAACCCGCGCCCAAGTACGTCACTTGTCCGCGCCTCCGCCTCGCCGGTCTGGAACCTTTGTTCAAGGACCAAGTACGTCCGAGCAACGGTGCCGACAGCTGCAACGCCGAGGACTTCGCCAAGGTCGGCGAACGCTGCAACGTAGCAGGTTCCAAGAAGTTCCTCCGCCTCATCAACGAAAAGAATTACGACGAAGCCCTCGACATTGCCCGTAAGCAAGTCGAAGACGGCGCCGACGTCATCGATGTCAACATGGACGATGGTCTCCTCGACGCCACCGCCGAAATGCGCACATTCTTGAACTTGATTGCCTCCGACCCTGCTGTAAGCCGCGTGCCTATCATGGTCGATAGCTCTCGCTTTGAAGTCATCGAAGAAGGCCTCAAGTGCATCCAGGGCAAGAGCATCGTGAACTCGATTTCCCTCAAGATGGGCGAAAAGGCGTTTATCGAACACGCCCTCGTCGTCAAGCGCTTGGGTGCTGCGGTCATCGTGATGCTCTTCGACGAAGAAGGCCAGGCCACAAACTATGAACGCCGCGTACAAATTGCGTCCCGCGCTTACGACATCATGGTGAAGCAGCTTCACTTTGACCCGTCCGACATCATTTACGACCCGAACGTTTTGACAGTCGCTACTGGCATGGCCGAACACAACGCCTACGCCATCGACTTTATCCGTGCTGTCCGCTGGATTATGGACAACCTCCCTGGTGTCCGCATTTCGGGCGGTCTTTCGAACCTTTCGTTCGCTTTCCGCGGCAACAATTACCTCCGCGAAGCAATGCACACAACGTTTTTGCATTATGCCATCCCGAACGGCATGGGCATGGCCATCATGAACCCGAGCGCCATTATCGAATACAAGACGATTCCGCTCGAACTCCGCATGGCAATTACCGAAGTCATCTTCAATACGGAACCGGACGCGAGCGAAGCCTTGATTGAAATTGCAAGCCGCATGACTGCCGCCCAGGCCAAGGCCAAAGAAACCGGCGCCAAATACGATCCGAAGGCCATTTTCGCGATGAGCACAGGCGCAGGTTCCGCAACGAGCGACGCAAACGAAAAAGCCGCCGAAGCAAAGCCCACGACGCCCGAAGAACGCTTGCAAGAAGCACTCCTCAAAGGAACTTCAACAACATTGCAGCCCGACTTGATGGAACTCATCAACCGTGGCGACAGCCCCGTCGGAATCATTTCCGGCCCGCTGATGGATGGCATGAACGAAGTCGGCCGCCTCTTCGGTGAAGGCAAGATGTTCCTCCCGCAAGTCGTGAAAACCGCACGAACCATGAAGAAGGCCGTAGAAATCTTGCAGCCTTACATCGAAGCGGGCAAAGACGCAAACGCCGCAAGCCGTGGCAAGATCGTCATCGCGACCGTCAAGGGCGACGTGCATGACATCGGCAAGAACATAGTCTCCGTGATCATGGCTTGTAACGGCTACGACATGGTGGACCTGGGCGTGATGGTTCCCGAAGATGTCATCGTCAAGGCAGCCATTGAGAACAAAGCAGATATCTTGAGCCTTTCCGGCCTCATTACGCCTTCGCTCGAAGAAATGTGCACCGTCGCCAAAGCCATGCAAGAAGCAGGCCAGCGCATCCCGATTATCGTCGGTGGCGCAACGACCTCGCCCACGCATACCGCCGTGAAAATTGCCCCGTGCTATGACGGCCCTGTTTTCCACGTGCGCGACGCCGCCAGCAATCCAGGCCTCGCCCAAAAACTGCTTGACCCCGCCACCCGCGAACAAACAATTCAGGAAAACCGCGAAGAACAGCAGCGCATCCGCGACAAGCAAAACGGCATCAAGACCGAAGCCGCAAACGCCATGGCCGCAGCAGCCTCCACGCCAGAAGAACGCCGCTACAAGTGCGACTGGAGCAAGTACCAGCCGGTGGATCCGCCGTTCATGGGCGAAAGCAAACTCCCGCCGATTCCCATCGAAAAAATCATCCCGCTCATCAGCTGGGAATACTTCTTCTTCACCTGGAAAATCAAGCCAGAAGAAGAGGAAGCGAAAAAGCTCAAGGCCGACGCCGAAGAACTCATCAAGTCGCTCACGAAGCCCGAATACGCACTCCGCGCCGTTCAAGCATTCTACCCTGCCGCCGGTACTGAAAAGTCCGTTATCTTCAACACGGGCCGCACAGGTACCGACGAAGATTTCGTCGAAGTCTCGACCGCACGCCAGCAGAACCCCGAAGGCACCTGCCTTGCCCTCTGCGACTACATCGCTCCCGCCAACGCAAATACCGCAAGCGTCTTCGCAGCCCCCGCCGGTAAGGATGTCTTCCGCGATATCGTGGGTGCATTTGCCGTGACCATGAGCGAAACATTCGTCAAGCGCCTTGAAAAGCTCAAGGCAGAACAGGGTGGCAGCGATTACGACGTGCTCCTCATGCAAACCGTCGCCGACCGCCTCGCCGAAGCTGGCGCCGAATACTTGAGCCGCGAACTCGACCGCACCTGCGGCTGGAAGGGCATCCGCCCGGCCGTCGGTTACCCCGTGCTCCCGAACATCAAGGAAATCTTTAACATTGCAAAGCTTATCGACTTCGGCAGCGTAGGCATCAGCCTCACCGAAAACGGCGCCATGTACCCGCAAGCATCCGTGAGCGGCCTCTACATCAGCCACCCCGAAATCGAATACTTCAACGTGAAGGTGTAACGAGAACCCTCTTACTTCTTCTCTTCAGGCGTCTTGTTCTCCACCTTCCACGGCGTGAGTCCGACGACCTGATCGACCGGGAGCGAGAACGCAATGCCTTGCCCCATAGTATTGAGGCCAGCCTTTTCGTAGAGCGAGTGCAGCACGGCATCCTTGACCTTTATCGGCACTAGGATCATCACCACTTCCTTTTCAGGCTGGATAGCGATATGGAAGAACGATTCCGCTTCCTTGTTCGCCGTACCACGAGCGTTCAGCACCGTACCGCCACGAGCACCGGCATCCTTTGCCGCTTCCATCACGGTGTCGGAGAATCCGTTGTTCACAATGCAAATAATAAGTTCATGTGTATTCGTGGCCATGATTATCCTCTCCCTACTTGGGAACGGTTATCGCTCAAAAAGTTAAATACAGACTTGCCAATGATGCTTGCCATGGGAATCGTGTAGGCAATTCCCTTCCCGTTTACGATTGTCCTGAATTTTTCTTCAAGGCATTCCAGAACTGCAGGGACATGGTCTTCGCCAATCACGCTCACGATTACGGCACGTTCGGAATCGGCAAGGCCAAGGGCCGCCATAATCTCGCGCGGAGCCGTCCCATGCCCGTAAAAAACGAACTGCATATTCGCTCCGAACGACTGGATGTAATCCATGTAGAAGTCCGCCTTGGCACGATTCACAGTCGTAATCAGGAGCTTGAGGCGGTTCATCGAAACCTTGGAATGCACCTTATTCAGCGCAGCTTTAGTCTTTAGCAAAGTTCTTTTTTCTTCCATGATTGCCGCCCCTACACAAAATCAATAATTTGTTCATCGTCAGCATCCTGCAACCGGCGCATCATCATCTTGTTGCGCCAGAGCCTTGCGACAATCGCCTTGAAGCCAAGAATCTGAATGGTAATGAGCGGCGTCATGGCGACCATCGCCACAATACCGAATGCGTAATTCAAAATGGAATTGCCCCCATCATGAATCACGGAGCATGCACCAATCGCCAAGGGCAAAATAAAACTCGAAGTCAAAGGACCGCTCGCCACGCCACCGGAGTCAAACGCAATCGCGGTATAGAGCTTCGGCACAAAGAACGAAAGACCAAGCGAAATAAAGTAACCCGGCAGCAAGTAATAGATGATGGGAAATCCCACAATAATGCGCAACATCGAAAGTCCAATCGAAATGCCGACACCGACCGAAAGCGCAATCAGCATGGAACGCTTCGACACTAAGCCGCCCGTCACTTCTTCGACTTCCTTATTGAGCACATGCACCGCAGGTTCTGCAAGCACCACCACCATACCGATGATAAAACCTGCTATCACGAGCAAGTACGGACACGTCGCCAGTTCACGTCCGATTTCAAAACCGATCGGCATAAACCCAACCGCAACGGCCGTCAAGAATATCACAAGACCCGCAAACGTGTAGCAAAGCCCAACGCCAATCTGCACAAGCTTTACCACGGGGAGTTTCAATACCGTCATCTGCAGCACGCCAAAGAAAGCGACAATCAGCGCAAGCGCCACAAAGACTTCCTTCGCCACCGCAAGGACCACCGGGAGGAAATGTTCCCCAAGGTTTGCGTCAATCGAATACGCCGCCATCGAAAGTTCATAATTCAAGTCGCCGTCCGAAAAAACGACCAACCCCATCAACGCCAAAATCGGCCCTACGGAACAAAGCGCAATCAAGCCGAAGCTATTTTCCGAAGCGTTCTTACCGCCAATCGCACCAGCGACACCCACGCCAAGCGCCATGATGAACGGCACCGTAATCGGCCCCGTCGTCACGCCACCCGAGTCAAATGCAAGCGGCACAAACGCATTCCGCCCGACGGACACCATGAGCATCCCGAGCATAAAAAGCACCATGTAAAAGAAAATGATAATCGACGACAAATCCTTCTTGAACACGATTTTCAAAATCGCAAGGAGCAAAAACAGGCCCACGCCAACACCAATCGTCGAAATCAAAAGTCCCGGCTTAACAGCATTTTTTACCTGTTCGGCAAGCACGGACAAATCCGGTTCAGCAACCGTAATGAGCACGCCCATCACAAAGCATACCGAAACAAGCAAAAGGAGCCTACGCGACTTGGTCAACCCCGCCCCCACATACGAGCCCATCGGCGTCATGGCAAGGTCTGCGCCCAAGTTAAAAAGTCCAATCCCCACAATCAAAAAAACGGCACTAACTAAAAAAACAACCTGTTCTTTCACCGAAAACGAAACAAGCGGAGTACACGACACCAACAAAACAATCAGCGTGATCGGCAAAACGGAGGCAAAAGCCTCCTTCATTTTCTCAAGAAGTATTTTTTGCATCGACTACAATATAAAATTTATTTTTTAAACATTCCTGCAACCCCCCATTCACCCTAAGCATCAAAATGTCGAAATGAACGAAAAAGTCCTCATCAATAAAATCCAACAAGGGAGTCGCGAAGCGCTCGGGCTGCTGTGGAAATCTCACAGTACCAAAGTGCTGAACTTGGCATTCAGAATGCTCAAGAACCGCGACGAAGCCGAAGACGCATTGATGGACATTTTCGTTTCGGTTCCAGGAAAAATCCAAAGTTTTCGTGGCGAAAGCGCCCTTGGCACCTGGCTGTTCCGCCTGACCGTCAACGAATGCCTCATGAAGCTGCGTTCCAAAAAACGCCATGCCGAACTCGAAGAAGGCCATATTGACGTCTTGCTGAATTCCGCCATCGGCAGCAAAAACGACGAACCGCTGGATTACGACCCGGAACTTCTAGAATTTGGACTTTCAAAACTCCCCGCCGAAACGCGGAGTATGCTCTGGCTCAAGGATGCCGAAGACCTCGGCGTCAAGGACCTTTCCGAGATTTACAACATGCCCGAAGGAACCATCAAGGCAAGGCTCAGTCGCGCACGTACCGTCGTCAGGAGTTTTTTACAGGAGAATCAGAATTATGCGTAATCAAATCGACTTTTCAAGAGTTGAAAGAATCAAGCCCAGGAAAGATTCCTGGGACATGGTCTGCGCAAGACTTGATTCTTCCAAGAAAAATAAAGTTCTCACCTTTTTCCAGGCTCGCTCGATTTTTGCAGTTGCCGCAAGCTTCTTGGTAGTCGCATTCATTGCCGCCTGGACAACGTTTAACAAGCTCGATTCCGAGACGCTCCTCATCAAGAACGTCGCATCCGACGAACTCGTTTCGTGGTACAACGATCTTGGCGAATCAAGCGATGACGAACTTGAAAATTTGGACACCTACACGTCCATCAGCTATTTATTACAGGAGACAAAATAATGAACGCATCCACCAAAACCTTCTTTGCAAGCTTAATTGTTTTTGCTTGCTCTCTTGGCTTCTTCATTGGAGCATTCGCTTTTAGCGGCTCCGGATTCTCATTCTCGGCATGCTCCAAAAGTGGGATTTGCGAATTCCAACCGGGCGACTGCTGTTCCAAGCAGCTAGATTGCTGCAAGAGAAACGAAGCCTGCTGCAAAAAGAACGCTCCTTGCGGCCCTGACTGCAACTGCCCGCAATGCAGGCGCCATCACGGTGAAGAATTCGGTGAAGGCCCGCACCACAACGGCAAGCACTTCAGAGACGGTAAGCAGTTCGGTAAAAAATTCGATTTCAAGAAAGACTTAGAATTCGTCGACTCCGTGCTGCAAGTTTCTCACGAACAGAAGGCAGCTCTCGAAAAGAATCGCATAAGCATGGATTCCACAATCAAGGAACTTCGCAAGCAAAAGAAGGACGCCGAAAAGGCTCTCCACGAAGCTCTTGACAACAACGACGACAAGAAAATCGCCGAAGCCAAGGCCAACATTCTCAAGGCCCAAGAAGGCCTCCTGAACAACAGAATCAATGGCGTCAAAAGCTTAAACAAGATCCTTTCCAAGGAACAGCAAGAAAAGTTCAAGTTCATGCAGTTCGAACGCATGAGGGGCAAGCCGGGCCACGGTCCTCAAGGTCATGGTCCGCAAGGCCACGATTACCATTAATCAAGTTTCAAAAGTCCTCGCTTCTCGCCATGAGTCGCGAGGATTTTTTTATTCCATCACATGGATGAAACGCAACAAATCCAGTGAGATTTTTTGCCCCGCAATCGTAATCGTCCGAACGTTCAGATCGAGATTCTTTACGCTACCTTCGAGCGTCACGTATTTACCGATTCCATCAGACGCTTCGGCACTTTGTGCAAAATACTCGACGGCAACAGAAATGCTTTCGCCAAGTTCCAGACGGCTCGCGATATCGACAATAGCATCATTCAATTCTGCACGGCTATCTTCTAAAAGTTCTTCGCGATTCACGTCCAAATGACGATCCGCGGTTTTCGCAATTTCATCGTTATGTCCACGCAAGGCTGCAAACGGGCTAAAGATTTTCGCACGTGAAGCAATCGGCATTCGCGGGTGCTTGATCAAGAAATTCCAGTCATTGCGCGGATACGGAAGGTTGATGATGTCATCGTAATTAAAATCAGGCACGGTGACCTCCAATTTGCTCGTTGCGTTCGCGGGTCGTCGCGCCTTCTTGCATATCCATGCCCTTGAAAATCGCATTCTTGCCAAAGCGTTTCTTGATAGCGATTTGCGCCTGCATCATCTTCTTTTCACGTTCAATCTTTTTCACGTCCGTGAACAAGTCGTAGCTTTCTTGCGATGCCTTTAAAACGTTGTTCGCCGTCAAGTTCAAGCGTTTCACGGTCAACAGCGGATTCATAATGCGATCCGCAAGCTTCATGACCGCCTCGGCAATCGTCGAAGCCGAAGACGTGTAATTCAAAAGCGGAGCCGTTCCATGTGCAGGCTTGGGAATCGTGCGTCCATAGCCATCTACGACCGTTTCGCCATGGTAGATTCCCTTGTCCACATTTTCGCGGTCATAACCCACATGGAGCGTAAGCCCGTTCGTCACGAGCCCCTTTTCGACCAGATCCAGCGACAACGTTTCGACCATTTCGCGAATGACGATCTTTGCCTTAGCGCAGTCGTATGCGCAGCTGAGCACCTGGCCTCCGCCAATGCTGTTCGTCTTGGATTTATAGCGCTTGATTTCGGCAATGCCGCACGGTTCATAGCCCCAAGCATGGTCAATTAGAATCTCGGCATTCACGCCAAACATCTTGTAAAGCGCATCGGGATTCTTGACGCTCACGCGCGCCAGGTCACCCATCGTCAAAATGCCACGGCCGTTATTCAAGTAGCAATGTTCCAGGCGGTCGGCAATACCGCGGCCCAACTGCCAAAAACTTGTCAGCGGACGATGGCTCCACAGTTCCCTGCGGTACGTCATCTCGTCGAGTTCCGCAATGCGAACGCCGTCAGCATCCGGAGCCACATGCTTCGCCATCACATCCATCGCAATCTTGCAAAGGTAAAGGTTCGTGCCGATGCCCGCCGTAGCCGTAATCCCCGTCGTTTCCAGCACGTCGCGAATCATCTCCTTGGCTAGTTCACGCGCCGATTTCTTGTACAGCGAAAGGTAATGCGTCACGTCGATAAAGCATTCGTCAATCGAATAGACGTGGATATCGTCTTCGCTCACGTATTTCAAATAAACGTTATAGACACGGGTGGAATATTCCACGTACTTTGCCATCTGCGGCTTGGCCACAATGTACTGCACGTCAACGCCCGTCCGTCGCTTTACGTCACGCACTTTCTGCACGACCTCGAACAAGCGCGCACGCCCAGGGATGCCATACGCCTTGAGGCTCGGGCTCACCGCCAAGCAAATCGTCTTTTCGGTACGGCTAGCATCCGCCACCACCAAGTTCGTCGTCAGCGGATCCAGACCACGCAACACGCACTCCACCGACGCAAAGAAAGACTTCAAGTCGATGGCTACATAAGTACGAGTTTCGTGCGGCAACTTCATAAATCAAATATAGATTTTGCTGCACAAAAGAGCAAATTACCTATACTTCTTTTCGGGATGTTCACTGTAATACGCATTTTTATTGGCGTACATCCGTTCATCGGCAAGGCGCATCGCCGTACAGATACTCTGTTCGCCATAGCTAAAGCCGATCGACATGCAAAGGTCCTTCGACATTCCCGCCAAATAGTGGACTCGATTGATACGACGCTGAAGATCTTCTTTCAAAATATCAGAAACGAGGATCATAAACTCGTCGCCACCGGCACGGTACACGACGCCATCCTGGAACACGCTTTGCAGAATCGATGCGGCCGAGCGCAGCATCATGTCGCCTGCGCCATGTCCCTGTTCATCATTCATGCGCTTCAAGCCGTTCAGGTCCGCAAAAATCACGGCCCTAGGCATCGGTTCCTGCTCGTTGTTGATCCGGTCAACGCGATTGTTCATTTCGTTACGGTTCATAACGCCAGTCAGCGAGTCCACCTTGCCCATGATCTCTAGTTTATTCATAAGCTTGTAGCTTGCAATTTCCGACGCAACAACATACGTGGTCACCTCAAGGGCTTCCTTGATTTTCTGGACATCCTTAACATTAAAGTTGATGGCCCACATATAGCCGAGCAAATCCCTGCCATGGCGCAACGGGAACAGCACAATGCTCTTGACGCGGGCGTAATCAAGCGTTGCCGCCCAAACGGAATTCTGCTCACGCAGTTTTTCCATGTCCTGTTCGTCTTTTACGATAATGCAGGTACTGCCAGCGAGAGTCTTCGGCCACGTGGCCGTAATCGCATAGAACCCATCGACATACTTACGCATCGTGGGCAAATAGGTCCCCTTACGGAGCGCTTCCGCAAAAACACAACAAGTGTACTTTTCGGAATCAGTCAACAAAATGCAGCACTGGTCAGAGCCGCAAATTTCACGGACATCTTCGACAACTTCTTGGAAGGTCTGACGGATATCGGTCGAACCGCGCAACTTGATACATGTATTCAAGACAGCAGAGGCTGTATCCGCAGACAAATCCGACATCGCCGTAGAATCGGCCTTCGGGGCCACATCGTAACAATAAATGCAATAACCAATATTCTCGGAATCCGAGTCAATCGGGAGGAGGACCATGTTCAGCCAGAGCCCCATCATGTAAAGGTCCACATAAGCATGGAGCGGCTTACCATCGCGAACACAGCGGAAGCAATAGTCTTCAAAATTCGGATTTTTCGGGAAGCAGGCTTCGTAAGGACACCCCGGTTCAAACTGCAAATGCCTTGAAGCCAAATCGTCACAATGAGCCTTATTGCCTGCGACTACACGAATATTCCCGTACGTACCATCCGGAAATAAATCCACAGAAACCACGCAAGCCTTACTCTTATGATGCGCTAACAGTTGATCAAAATCCATATATGCTCCCTATATACCATCTACCATATACCTATACATAATATATAACAAATTTGAGGCATCTTCTACAAAAAACATTCCTACAAATAACAAAAACACCCCGCATTTACGCGAGGTGCTCGTCAAACCGTTCGTTCAGAATTATTTCTGCTTGCGGAGCTTGGAGCCAAAGGCCTTAAGCACTTTCTTGATCTGCTTTTCGGAAACCGGAGTCTTCTTAGCAAGTGTTGTAGCCGCGGCATAGGAAGCAAACACGCTCAAGCACTTCAACTGTTCACTTTCATCAGCGGAAATATCCTGATCATAATCATCGAAGTTGAAGAATTTGGTCGTTTCACCAGATTCATATTCTTCCTGATAGTTCTTGAAAGCCAAAGCGCAGTCTGCTTCGCTATAGGCATAGAGGAAATCCTGATGCAGCAAGCAGTCACTTTCACCATAAGAGAGCTTATAATCTATAGAAGTTTCGTCATGGGAGACATAAGTCATCTTAAGGCCATTGAAAGAAAGTTCGTTGCATCCGATGACAATCTGGTCTGCGACGTTTTCCGGGATATACTGCTTGAAGGTTTCGTACGTTTCACCGAAGTGCTGCAAAAGACATTCGGTCGTCGGATAAACCGCTTCGCTATAGTTATTCGGAGACGTCATAGAGAAGCCCCATGCAAGCGGTTCTGCCAACATAGAAGAGAGATAGTAGTCTCCAGTCGGGAACGCGCCTTCGGCCTTGAAGTCGTACGTCTGGGCGCCGTTGCCATCACCAAGATCGACCGTAACAGTTCCGTCGGCATTCTGCGTCAAGGAACCCGTCTGCGTCACCGTGCTCCAATCGTAATTGTTGGCCTTGTCCTTGCAAACACCCTTTGTAATGGAGAGCGAGTAACCCGCAACTTCATAGCCACCCATTTCCGTAACGATATAGTCCGTCGGGAGGGTTTTAACGACAGCTTCGCTAGAGCTGGAACTTGCCACAGATTCGACACTAGAGCTAGATTCTACAGTCACGTCGACACTTGTGCTAGAAGTTTCACATGCAGTCAAGGCAAGTGCTGCTGCAGGAAGAACGGTCAAGATTTTTTTCATATTCACCTCTTAAAAAATTTTCTTAAAATAAATGTACAATAATTTTATGGTATATACCATAAAAAATTCCCCATAAAGTCAAAAAAATTTATGGGGAAAAATAAAAACAAATTTTCACGGCGCTCAAATCGTCGCGACTCTCGGCTTACCAGCCGCTGCACGAGCGCAAGACTTTGCGCCTCGGTCATGACGATTTTGAGCAAAGCTCAAATCGTCGCGACACTCGGCTTACCAGTCTTTGACAGGGCGGGCTTGGCCGCGGACGGGTTTCCACGGTTTGCGTTCGCCGTTCTGTTCGTCAAAGTCCTTTAAAAGCTGAGCCGCTTCTTCGGGAGTCAGTTCGCCAGGAGCAAGCGGTTGCGGTTCTTCTTGATCGGAACCGTTGCTATCGCTAGAACCACCTTCTGGCTGTTCCGGCTGCTGCGGCTGTTCACCGGTACCGCCATTGCTGTCGGAACTTTGACCACCTTCACTACTGCTGGACTGGCCGTTCTGCCCTTGGTTCTGCTGATCCTGATTCTGGTCGTTCTGAGAACTGGACGAGCTTTGATCGCCATTTTGGTTCTGATCTTGATTTTGCTGGTCCTGGTTCTGTTGATCTTTATTCTGGTCTTGGTTCTGCTTGTCCTGATCCTGATTCTGATCGTTCTGATTCTGGTCGTTCTTAGGATCATTCTTCTTATTTTCGTTCTTCTGCTCGTCTTTCGCTTCGTGAATGCGGTCGAGGAGCATCTGCAACTTTTGATCGTTCGGATAATACTGCAAGCCTTCGTTGCAAGTAATTTCTGCAGTGGGCAAACGATTTTCGATGTACTGGAACGCCGCATCGCCATAGTAAGCGCTTGCCGACTTCGGAGCTGCAAATGCAGCTACCGCAAAAAGCAATATAAAGCCCAAAGCTACAGAGATCCTTCGACTCCGCCTAACGGCTCCGCTCAGGATGACACAATTCTCTCGTCTCTCGTCTCTCGTCTTTCGTCTCAGCATAGCCATTAGATCACCTCCAAGTCGTTGTCGGTGTTGCTGGCGTCAATCTTGGTCTTGGGCTTGCGACCCGCCTTGATTTCAATGACGTCATCAATGCGCTGGACGTGTCCGTTCAGCTGACCGGCGGTCTCATCTTCGGCAATCAAGTTTTCGAGCATCTGCTTGCCTTCGGCATACTTGCCATCTTTGCAGAGCTGAAGCGCACGGGCAAGAACCTGCTTTGCTTTTTCGCTCAGAGGCGGTTGCTTTTGATCGTTCTGGTCTTGATTCTGGTCCTTGTTCTCTTTCTGCTTGTCGAGTTCTTCCTTGAGCTTGCGCTGGACGATTTCGACGTTCTTCTTTGCATTTTCAAAGTCGTTGTCGAGGTCGATGGCCTTCTTTAAATAGCCGACGGATTCACGCCAGGCCGCAATACGGGCACTCGGTTCGCTCGCCTTTTCGCCTACGCGGAAATGCGTGTTCGCCAAATTGAAAGCCGCCTTTGCCGCCATCGCTTTATCGGGCATGCGCACGGCACTTTCGAGTTCTTTCTTCGCTTCTTCGAAATTCCCGAGCTTGTACTGGCACGTTCCAATATTGTAGAACAACATCGGATTCGCGGGTTCCGCCTCACGGGCCTTCATATATTTTTCAAGCGCACCGGCATAGTCTCCGGCTGCATACAGCTTATTGCCATCGTTGATGGGGCGCGCGAACGCACCAGCCACTAAAAAAAACATCAAAAAAGCAAAAAAACGCATTCAGATCCTTCGGCTTCTCTTTGTTTCGCTCAGGATGACACAAACCCAAGCCTCATAAATTTTCTATACAGCGAGAATATACAAAATCGCCGAACACAAGACAAATCCCAAAATTAGGGCGTAACCCAAAGTTTTCCATTTTACCGAGGCGTCTTTCTGCAGAACGCCAATCGACACAAACGGAATAAAGCTTACGATAGCCGGAGCGATATATCTAAAATCATTGCTGCAAGCATAAGGATGTTTGATGCGAAGGAACATCAATGCCGCAACAAAGGCAACACCCTGTATAATCAAGAGCCAATGGATGGTCTGTAGTTTTTCTTTCCAAAAACCGCGGAGCGCATAAACCAAAAGGCCTAGGAAGAACACGCTTATAAAGACCGCAAGATTGCGGAACAGACTATTCGGACTGATGTTAAATTCACCAAACAATGATGTCTTGAACATATAATTCCAGAAATACTGACGTCCCAAATCATCGTTCCATGCGCTTGTAAACGGATTGATCACAAACGACTGCAAGTCAAAATAGATGTAGTTGAAGGCTTCGTTTCCAACTTTCAAAGCAGAATGGAGTCCGCTAGAATTGCCGACCAAGTCACTACCGCCCAGCAACTTCTGGACAATAACAAGCGCAATCACCAAAACGAACATCAGCCATGCAACACATTCCGATTTGGTCGGTCGCAAGCTTCGGGCATTTTGAACAAAGCCGCAAACGGCAAACAGGAATGTCATTCCAAAAGACACGATACCGGTAGACTTTGTCCAGAACGCAAGCGCCGAGGCAAGAACCGTCACAATCAAATACTTTCCATGGCCCTTGTTCAAGTAATTCACGCCGCCCCACAAGCAAAGCATATGAAGCATGTAGAACATTTGGTCATTGCCAATGCGCGGTGCGACAAGAAGCATCAACGGCCAGAAGGTCCATAAAAGAATCGATAAGTTCAGGCTCCTTCCAGAAAGGAAGCTCTTGAAGAAAAAGACACCCAAGAACAGAGTCAAGATAGACAGCAGCAAGCTGTATGCCTGCAAGCCGGATGCCGACGACACGCCTATCGCTTTTGACGCCAAATACGACGGAACCGACGAGACGTAATAAACAGGCGGATGGTAACAAGTCCAGCAATCGTCGACACCAGGAATCGAATGATTGTCAACGATGAACTTTACATACGCCACGTGGCCATCCACATCGTTTGAAAAAGAAGTATAGGGCAAATGAGCAAAGATGAACGCCCTTAAAGCAACACCGACAAAGAGAATCACGATGATTTTCCAGCCAAGCTTGAGCCTTCTTGCAATAAGGGCACAAAGCAAAGCCAGAAATCCAATCGACGCATATTCAAAGAATTTGACGATTGCCGCCTTTGAGAGCACCATGAGATTCAAACCGGCGTTGCCACCGTGATTCAAGACCTTAATCGAATAATGCGTCACGCTCCCATTTTTGAAAGGAGCCAAGGCACTATCCTTGAGGATAAAGCCCTTTCCGTAGTCACAACGACCACTAATTTTATCCACGGGGACTGTCGAATCATTGACCATCACGAGTTCTGCACAATCATCGGGAATAATCCGCAATTCATAATTATCCCATAAACTCTTGATATCAAATTCCACATTGAAGGTTTCGCCCTTGTCCATCATTTCGGCAAAAGGCAACGTCACATCTTTTGAATCTCCACCCCGAATCACTCGAACGTTATCAACTCTCGCTTGGGAAAGGATAACTAAAACAACACTTACAATAAAAAGTATCGTACAATATAATTCGGGGGCTTTAAACAGCTTCATTTCTCTTACTTCTTTCCTTCGTGATAATCTTCTTCGCTATTGACGTTCCAGAGTGCGGTCTTGTCCGTTGTATTTTCGCGGATGCACTTGACGACTTCCATAGCAGAAAGCATGCTGTGGTCCATGTTATTGTACTTATGCATGCCATTGCGGCCCATGAGGAACATGTTTTCCACCGGGTCTACGTATTCACGAATCTTATTGAATTCACCATAGGTGCCAAAGTAGGCGGGGTAAGCCTTCTTGATGTGGAATACGACGGAATCGCGCACGGACTGCGGCTTCGCCACATCGATCTTGTCGAGTTCGGCAATCGCAAACTTGATGAATTCGTCATCGGGCATGCGCCACATTTCGTCGCCTTCGGTCGCAAAGTATTCGAGGCCAATCCAAACCTTTTCGGGGTCTGCAACAAGGTAAGGGCTCCAGTTGTTAAAAATCTGGATGCGGCCGAGCTTCACGTCGGATTCCTGCACGTAAATCCAGTTGTCCGCCACGAACTTGAGCTTGCTTTCGGGCGTTCCCGGCTTTGCCGGGTTCTTGATTTCAAGTTTATCCAAAAGAAGGCCAACGGTAATGAAGTCACGGTAGACAAGGCCATCAGCAACGCGCTTGACTTCGGCAGGGACCGGATTCTTGGCGTTATCCATAGCCGTTACAAGTTCCTTCACCGGCATCGTCGAAAGGAAGTAATCGCACGAGACGTTTTCCGTAAAGCGACCGTTATCCACAAAGACGCTCATGACGCGCTTTCCGCTTTCATCGCGGTTCACGCCCACGACCTTGGTGTTCATGCGGATTTCGCCACCCAGTTCCAGAATCTTTTCTGCAACCGTTTCCCAGAGCTGACCAGGGCCGAATTTCGGGTAAAGGAACTGACCGATAAGGCTAGTTTCGGTATCCTTCTGGCGGATATCAGAACCGTTTGCAGCACCGGTATCCTTTTTCTTGCCTGCAAAAATTTGCTTGAGTGCATGGATCACCGTCTTGGTAATCGAAAGGCCCTTGATGCGCTGTCCACCCCAGTCGGGGCTAATCTTGCTGCACGGAACGCCCCACACCTTTTCGGTGTAGTCGCGGAAAAACGTGCGGTAAAGTTCAACGCCAAAGCGGTTGATCATAAAGTCTTCGAGACTCTTTTCCTTGCGGGCGGGGAGCAGTTGCACATTGAGGTAACTCATGCCGATCTTGAACATACGCCACAAGCCAAGGTTGCGGATCGTATCCCCGTTCAGGCTTACCGGATAGTCAAACAGCTTGCGCAAAAAAAGGATTCGCGAAAGGCGGCTACGGCAAAGCATCACGTAATCCGTCTTTTCAGGATCCGGACCGCCCTGCGTCAACGGGACCGTACGTCCAATGGCAATATCATCCTTCGAGGCAGCCCCCTGGAGCGGCAAAATCCCCTGCCACCAGTCCATCACAGTATCGCTCTTGCTAAAGAAACGGTGACCACCAATATCCATGCGGTTGCCGTTGTAACGGGCCGTACGCGAAATACCGCCAATAACATCTTCTGCTTCAAAAATAATAGGCTTCACGTCTGTCGTGCGCAAAAGTTCGAGCGCTGCGGTAAGCCCAGCAGGACCTGCACCCGCAATCACAGCCGTTTTCTTGAAAACCTTTTCAGTAGTCATTTAATCCTTCCTATAGTCTTAAAATTTTAGGCAACTTTTTGTTCCCTGAAAAGCATCAGCTTTCGGGCACCAAAATTCCACATCAAAACCAAGATAGCTGCTATCATTTTTGAAAGCATCTCATTCCATTCAAGGGTTCCCACCATCAAGTACATGAGCAACTGATTGATGCCGACCCCCGCAAAACCGACAACGGCAAAAATACCGAACTCGGCAGTCTTCTTTTGTTCAAGGACACGCTTGCATTCCGAAAACACCCAAACAATACTCAAGATGTAATTCAGAACAAGCCCGGCAACCAGTCCTACAAAATTCGCAAGCAAATAATGCCATTCAAATTTGTAAAGGCAAAGAGCAAAAAGCCCAAAATCTACCACAAAGGCAAGTCCACCCGTTACCAAGTACCGAATAAACTGGCCAAGCAAGGATTTACGCGCCGGAAGACGCGATTTAATCTTTCTTATCATAACACTTCACTTTGTTTACAATGAAAAGTTAGTATTATTTTAAGAAACTATTTTTTTACACTTGCAAAATAATTCCAAATGAAGCCTAAAAGAATCGAATATATTGACGTCGCCAAATTCCTCGCCATGATTTTGGTTGTATTCACTCACGGAATTAAGGAATGTAATTTCGTCACTCTAGTCTTTTCGTTTCATCTGCCTGTATTCTTTGTTTTAAACGGCATGACGTTAAAGGTCGAAAACCAGACTTTCGGCGACTTTCTTGTCAAAAAGCTCAAACGCTATATCATCCCCATGTTCGGACTTGGATTTATCTGTATTTTCCTCGAAGTTTTTATCAAATGGTTGATCAATCTTCCTATCCCGGATAACTTTGTATTGAATAGCTTTATTGCAACCATCAACCAATTCAGGAAATTCGCCATTTGGTTCTTGCCCGTTCTCTTTTTCACGGACCTCATTCTTTTCGGGTTCCACAAGCTTGCTAAGGGACGCCTCTCCATTATGGGAATTTTATCACTCCTTGTTCTTGGACTCGGCATTATATACAACAAGCTCACCAAAGTCCCCACCCCCATGGTCTGGAACTTTGACACCGCTTTGTTCGGAACGATCTTTACATATACCGGATTTGCGTTCCGGCATAAAAGCCTTTCTGGATTCTATAACCTAGTTACAAAGAACCGCATAGTGGCATTCCTCATTGGAGCCGCCTTGATGACGGCGACTTACTTTATAAGCCAATACGTTTACGGAATCACGCATCGGCATTTGGAAATGTTCTTCAGCATTTACGCACCTTACCACATTGTACTTCCAAACGCCATTATCGGCTCACTCGGATTCATCTTGATATGCCGCGGGATTACAAACCCGATTCTAGCCAAACCGGTCGAAATAAACCTTGCATTATTGCCGTTCCACCAAGTCCTTGCCTTCCCGCTATTCAGGTACAAGATCTGCCCGGGCTGGTGGATGCAAGTTCAAGCACTACCGGCAAGCGACATGCAGTTCATTCTATTCGCCATTGCAATGACGATATTTTCAATAGCCTTGATCGCCATCATCCATTTAGCGATCAAGTATTCCCCGTTCAGCCTAATCGTAAACCAGCCCTTGGCTAGTTTCTACCACCAAAGAACGTCGAGACAAGCTTGATCATGTCTTCGTGATCTTTAGCAGACATCATTTCGCGGATGCTGTGCATGCTGAGCATCGGCTCTCCAATGTCTACCGTCGGGATGCCGAGGTTGGCCGAAATCGTCGGGCCCACGGTCGAGCCGCAAGGCATGTCGTTGCGTGTGATAAAGACCTGTAGCGGAATACCGGCCTGCTCACAAAGCAAACGCAGATTGGCAGAACTCATCAAGTCGCTGGCATAGCGCTTTTGGGAATTCGTCTTGAGTACAATGCCCTTGCCCAACAACGGTGCGTGATTCGGTTCGTGCTTTTCGATGTGGTTCGGGTGTTCGGCATGGGCCATGTCGATGGACAAAGCTAAACTAGAGGAGAGACGAGAGTCGAGAGACGAGAGAATAAAATTGTCATTCTGAACGGAAATAGATTCCAAAACAGACTTCAAGAAGTTCCCGGCGGCACCTTCGCGTGTCGTGGAACCGACTTCTTCATTGTTGAAGAAGCAGGCCACCAAGAAATCGTTTTCGCAAGACTTGGCGTCAACGATTGCTTCGGCAATGGCATGACAGCTGCTCAAGTTGTCGAGACGTCCGGAATAAATCCACTCGTCGTTAAACCCGCCACAGTTTGCAGGCTGGGCATCAAAAAGCTGCACGTCAAAATCGATCAGACGAGCGCCTTCGGGGAGTTCCTTTTCGAGCGCCGCCACGAACAAGTTTTTGTCTGATTCAGAGGCGCCACTCCAAAGAGCGTTAAAGTCAATTTGTGGATTGAGTTTTAGACCGTCCTGATTCACGTTACGATTCAGGTGAACCGCCAACTGCGGAATCCTGAAAAGTTTTTTGCCACAGAACAGCTTTGTATTGAGCGTCTTCGGATCGGACGCATCCACGTAGGCAAGCGCACCGGCATAGCCAAGGTCTCGATCCAGCCAGCTCGTATATAACGGCGAACCGTAGACTTCCGTGTGGAGCGTGCATACCCCCGCACGAGCATCATCCGGATTCGGAGAAATCTTCAACGTCGGAAAGTCCGTATGGGCAATCGCAATCCTGAACCGCGACTGCGCGCTAAAATTTTTCGGCATGCGGAAGGCGATAATGGACGCCCCGCAGCATACGAAATATGATTTTCGAGGATCAAGTCCATCTCCTGAACCAAAATCGGCAAAGGAATTCTCTTCGAAATACGACTTCAGGCAATCCACCGTGTGGTATGGAGTCACTGCTGTATTTAAAAATTCAAAAAAATCCATATTTCCTCGAAAAAAATCAATTATTTTCAATTTGACAATATAATCTATTTATATTTCTCGAAAACAATGGCATTTCAAAGGATTAAACAAATCAACTGGATGGAAATGTCCGGCCTCCTGGTCGGCATATTGAGCACTGTTGCCCTCATGATTTTTGGGCTAGCGCTCTACCACCATCTCAATGACCGTATCATCCAGGCCAACGAGTATAAACTTTACAGTACATTCGAAAAAGCGCTCGGTCTTAAAAAAGGAACTCGCGTACAGATTAGCGGTGTGGACGTCGGACAGATTACCGAAACGAAAATCCACCCCGACGGCAAGGGCGTCCGTATGGAATTTTCCATCGAACAAAAGTACCAAGACCTGATTACCGACAGTGCCATTGTCTATGCCATCCGTGACCAGAACATGATTTCGGCACGTGTCATCAACATCGACATTTCAAAAGGCCGAGGAAGCAGGACTCTGCAAAACGGCGACACCCTTAAAGCCGGCAAGGCTCAAGATATCGAAACCGTTCTTGAAAAAGCAGACCAGATTTTGGGACGTGTGAACAGCCTCATCGATGCCGCCGACACCCTTATAGCGATGGCCCTCGATACCGGAACGACCATGGGTGCGTTATTTGGTTCCCGTACACTTTACGACAACTTAAACCGCCAGTTGTACCGCCTCGACGATATCACATACGTTGGCAAGAACGTGCTAAAGAAGACCTCGTTCCTGCTGGATTCCATGAAGACAAGCGTTCCGACATTGCTGAGCCGCGCCAACGAAGTCACAGACAACGTAGGCAACTTGCTCGAAGAACTCAAACCGCTCCCGAACCAGGTGACGTCGCTCCTCAATTCCATGGATTCGACCGTCGGACGCGTAGACAATCTCGTCACGGACTTCGGCACAGTCACAGTCGGATTGCAAGACTTTATGAATACAACAGAATCGACGTTGCAGAACGCCGACGACTTGATGTCCGGTATTTCTAAGATGTGGCTCTTCCGCAGCAACATTCCTAAGCACGATTCTGTACCCTTTGTCGTGGAGACGCTATGGTAATGCGAAACGCAATTAAACTTGCCCTTTGCTTTGCCTTGTGCGGGATTGCCACGTCCTTTGCGTCGGAATCGGGGCAACTCGCCGCCCGTGCGCAAAAGTCCTTTAAAGCCGGTAAATTCTCCAAAGGCTATTCGCAGTTGGAGCGCGCCCTCATCGCAAGCCGCAAAGAAGCGAACCTGAACGCCGAAAGCCGCATCTTTATCGCCATGGGCCAAATCCGCACCATGAGTCTCGATTTTGAAATGGCGGATTCGCTGTTGAATCACGTCAAAAGCGATGGTTTGGACCGCCCGACACGCATTATGCTTGTCAAGGCAAAAACGTACTTGAAAAACGAAACTGAAAAGTACAGCGATGCAGTCGCACTCTGCGAGGACGTCAATGAAGACGAACTTGACAGAATCGACGACCAGCTGCAGGGATCGCTCTATTCGGAATGCGCCATTGCCTACGCCGGCGTGCGCAACGAAGAAAAAGCAAATCAAGCCCTCAAGATGGTCGACAAGCGCATCGATGACGACACGGGGATTTACTACTGGACTCAGGCCCGCATGGCGGACTTGTTAAACCAGGGCGATGCCAACAAGTTTTACATCAAGGCGGAATCAAAGTCCGTCGATGCAAACACGCCCTACACGACAGCCAACATTCTTTACCACCGCGCAAAGCTTGCCTGCAAGGTAAATCCGACAGAATCCAAGGAACTGTTCGGTCGCTGCAAGACGGCATTCGAGCTAATGGGCCTGCCGAAAAACGCAGAGAGATGCGGACGCTAAGTTAAAAAGGTGACCCTGAGATCCTTCGACTTCGCTCAGGATGACAAATTAAAAAAGGCGACACCGGCACAGAGACCGGGGTGACAGCGGGAAAATTACTGTTTAGCAGTTGAATCCGCGGCAGTTTCCGCGGCTGTTTCAACAACAGCTGCAGTAGTGTCAGCGGCCGTCGTGTCGGCAACAACTTCCTCGACTTTCTTCATAGCGAGGAGTTCGCGGTAAACGATTGCAGGATGGATTCGGCCTTCGACCATGGTATCGATAAGCGTCTTGACCTTCTGGTAATTTTCATCCTTGTTGTAATCAGCAATCAAGCCCTTGTAACCCAAAAGCTTGAGAATCTTCGTATAAAAGCTTGCACGGAATTTCTTGAAGCGCGGCTGCATCACGTCGTTGAGGATTGTCTCAAGCGCGGTCTCGGTCTGCATGGAGTCGAGTTCAAAGCTGCGGTAAATCGTGCGGATATGGTCCGGAATCGTAGAATCCGGGCTATCGAAATACTTGCGCATCACGTTAGCGGCTTCGGTCCTGTTGGGATACGGTCCGCGAGCAAGGCGCAGTGCGTAATAAAGCGAAAGGCGCCAGTGTTCAGGATAAACACGAGTCGCCCTACGCAATACAGAAAAATCAGAAGTGTCGGGAGCATCAATCGGAGTCACGCCACCGACAAAATAATACGGCGTGAAGAACAGCGAATCCAGGCTCGTCGAGAGTTCGGCGACATGACCTAGATACGCATATTCCTTACCCGTGAGGTAGCTTTCGCCAAGTTCCGTGAGGCCCTTGATCCAGAAGAGCCCCGCAACCGATGCATCATGCCCTGCTGCTACATAACGAACAGACGAAGCCTTCGGCAAGAAGGATTCGTCAAAGTTCGTGCCAGGCAGCGGCTTCGCGTAATGGAAGGCCACTGCGATAATGGCGATAGAAAAGATTATAGCAGCAAGAAAGCGCATGGTTACAGCTGGCAGGCTTCGGCGAGCTTTTCGAGGGCGTCTACGCAGTCGTTTGCATAGTTGGCCGGCGTATCGTTACGCTGCCATGCAAAGTTAAGACCACTGCTCGAGTTGAGCAAATGGAACTTGCGCTTGCCGCCACCGTTAGCGATAGCATTGAGCACCGTCTTGGCATCACCGCCCTGACCGCCCGGAACACCCGGAATGGACACGCCCGGAATGAGGAACGGAATCTCGTACTTCTTTTCCTGGGACATGTAGCGAGTGATGTTTTCAAGTTCGCCCGGATTGGTAGCACCGACAACAGCACCGAGGTAGCCCTTACCGGCATCCCATTCCACAATCTTGTCTGCAACACTGTAGAATGCTTCTGCTGCGTCGCGGATCGGAAGGTCCTGGAAGTCATGAGCGCCCTTGTTGCTCGTGCGGAGGAGCACGTAGGCACCGTTCTCGCTATTTTCGCGGATGAACGGACCGACGGAATCGGCACCCATCCACGGAGAGACGGTCACGGCATCGGCACGGTAAACGTCGTAAGCGGCGTTGGCGTAGGCGGCACTGGACTTGCCAATGTCACCGCGCTTGGCATCGAGAATCACCGGGATGCCAGCGCTTCTGTAATCGGCAATGAGCTGCTGCAAAACGAGCATCGACTGCACGCTCACGCATTCGTAATAAGCGCTATTCGGCTTCACGACGGCGGGCTGCACGTTACGCTTGAGGCAGCATTCCAAGATGTCGGAATAGAAGCGCTTGATGCGGTCTTCGGGAGTCCCTTCGAGCGGGATGAGCTTGAGCACAGGATCCATGCCCATGCAGACCGGGTTACCGCACTTTGCAATACGCTGTTCAAGGCGATCGTAGAAGCACGTCATTACTTCAATTCCTCCTGAATCTGGGCGGCTTCGTAAGAGAGAATACCGTGTGCAACCGCCACGTTCAGAGATTCAAGTTCGCTACTCATCGGGATCTTTACCGTTTCGTCGGCGAGTTCGATGAAGTACGGGTTCGTACCGGCACCTTCGTTACCCACGAGGAATGCCATCTTGCGGAGCTTGTGGGCCGGAATCTGGCGGAGGGACTGCTTGGCATGCAAATCCGTAGCGATGATGGTGTAACCCTTGCTGCGGAGGAAATTGATCTGGTCCACGAGATCCACGTCGAATTCAAACGGAACACGGAGGAACGTGCCCGAGGAACCGCGCACAACCTTCGGGTTGAACGGGCTCACGGTACCACGACCGAGAATCATGCCCGAAGAATTGAAACCGAGGCTCGTGCGGAAGAGCGTACCGAGGTTACCCGGATCCTGCACGGCGTCCACAAGCGTAAGCACGCTGCGGCTCGTTTCGTAGACCGGCTTCTTGCTCGCGATGTTGCAGTAAGCAATGATGCCCTGCGTCGTCATCGTCGAAGAGAGACGCTTCATCTGTTCTTCGTTAAGAGTGTGGAGCGTAATTTCGGCTTCGTTGATAGCTTCGATGAGTTCTTCATTTTCAAAGCCTTCGACAACGTAAACAGAAATCACGAGTTCACGGTGGTGCTTCACGAGTTCTTCGACAACGTGAACACCTTCACCAAGGAACTTGCCTTCGCGTTCGCGACCCTTTTCGGTCGTGCAGGCGATGAGGCGCTTGAACCAAGGCGGAGTAGCCATGGAATCTTCAACCGTTTCGATCTGGGCGGCGCGTGCTTCGAGTGCGGCTTCGTCCAAGTTTTCGTCAATGGCTTCCTTCTGTTCCGGACGCTGGCGGTAAACCGGAGCGTTCATGGCGCCATCACGGCGCGGGCCACGGTTAAACGGCTTGTCGCCAAAGCGGCGCGGACGACGGTCGCGATCAAAGCGGCCACCACCACGGCGTTCGTCACGGTTGAACGGACGGTCTTCGCGGTTGTCATCACGGTCGCGATCGAAACGGCGTTCGCCACGGTCAAAGCGGCGGTCACCGCGGTCACGGTCAAAACGACGGTCACCACGATCGCCACGGCCAAAGGGCTTGTCGCCAAAGGAACCACGATCGTCATCGTTACGACGAGGGCGGCGTTCAGGAGCTTCGCTAACTCCAAATTTACGGTCAAGCGTCATTCTTACAGTGCGCTTCGGTTTGTTTTCTTCTTCACTCATAGTTTTTCCATCAACTGTTTGGCGACGGATTCCCCGTCAATTTCTAAGATCTTGTAGAGAGCTTTGATTTCTCCCTGTTCAACGAACCTGTCCGGAAGACCAAACCGGTACAGTTTCTTGTCCGTATAGCCGAGGTCGGACAAAAGTTCCGCAATGGCTGAACCATAGCCACCCACGAGCGTGTTGTCTTCCAGGGTCACAATGACATTGTGGCTGTCGAACAACGAACGGTAGCATTCCTGGTCGAGCGGCTTAATAAAACGGGCATCCACAAGCGTCGGGTTGTATCCGTTTTCACGAAGCACGGAGGCTGTTTTCTTGAGTTCATTTGTCATGAAGCCGGCGCCCAGAAGGAGTATGCCGGAGCCCTTCTCAAGAATCTTTGGGCTTTTATAATCGAACGGCCCTTCCGAAGGCTTGAGTTCTGCTTCGAGCGCAGTGCCTCTCGGATAGCGGATCGCCACCACGCCTTCCATGTCGATTGCGGCAATCATCATATCGCGCAATTCGTTTTCGTTGGAAGGAGCCATGATGGTAATGCCAGGAACCGTACGCAAGAACGACAAATCGAATGCGCCATGGTGCGTCGGGCCGTCAGCGCCGACAAGGCCGGCACGGTCAAGCACAAGCACCACATGCAAGTTCTGCAAGGCGATGTCGTGGATAATCTGGTCGTAGGCACGCTGCATGAACGACGAGTAAATCGCGACAACCGGGACGACGCCTTCGCAGGCAAGACCTGCGGCAAACGTCACGGCATGCTCTTCGGCAATGCCCACGTCAATCACGCGTTCCGGGAGTTCCTTCATCACGATATCCATACCGCAGCCCGTAGGCATGGCGGCCGTGATACCCATGATGCGCTTGTCCTTCTTGGCAAGTTCAAGCAAAGTGTTGCCGAACACGCTCGTCAAAGACGGGTTCGGATTGCCCGGAGCAAGCGGGAGTCCGCTTTCGGGGTCAAACGCACTGCAACCGTGATACTTTGTCGGATTCTTTTCGGCAGCCGTAAAGCCACGGCCCTTTTCGGTAAGCACATGCACAAGGCACGGGCCCTGCTGGTGCTTGACGCGTTCAAGGATCATCACGAGTTCGTTGATGTCGTGACCGTTGATCGGTCCGAAATAACGGATGCCCAAGTCCTCGAAGAAACGTCCCGGCTTCACGGCGTTCTTAGCCGCATTCTCGACCTGCAAGAAGAGGTCGCGGAAGCGGGAACCCAGAATGCCCGGCAAACGATTCATCAAGCGATCCAGGTCGGAACGCATCTTGTTGTAAACCGGATCCGAGATCACGCGGTTCAAGTACTTGCTAAAGCCGCCAACGTTCGGCGCAATGCTCATCCTGTTATCGTTCAGGATGATGGTCATGTTCTGCTTGGAGGCGCCCACGTTGTTGAGCGCTTCGTAAGCCATACCGCCCGTCATGGAACCGTCTCCAATGACAGCGACCACATTGTTGTTGCGGTTAAAATTGTCGCGGGCAACGGCAAAGCCAAGCGCCGCCGAAATCGACGTCGTCGCATGCCCCGCCCCAAAGCAGTCGTAAACGCTTTCCTTCCTCTTCAGGAATCCGGAAATACCGCCCTGCTGGCGCAAGGTATCAAAACGGTCGTAACGGCCGGTCAATAACTTGTGCACGTACGCCTGGTGCCCTACGTCCCAGACAATCTTATCGTCCGGTGCGTTGAACACGTAATGAAGCGCAAGAGTCAGTTCAACGACGCCAAGACTCGAAGCCAAATGACCCCCATGCTTGGACACCTGACCGATAATGGTTTCGCGAACCTGCGAAGCCAGGTGGTAAAGCTCGTCGATGGAGCAATGCTTCAAGTCTTGAGGCGACTTTACGTCTTTCAGTTCCATTTATTTCACTCGGGTAATGATGTATGCCGCAATGGAACGGAGGATGGAGGTATCGCACTTCAGGCCATCCAAAGCCTTGATGGATTCCTCATAGAGTTCCCTAGCACGTTCCCTAGACTTTTCGAGACCCACGATGGACGGGTAAGTGGCCTTGCCCTTTTCGATATCGGAACCGGCATCCTTGCCCAGTTCTTCGGTCGTAGAAACAATGTCCAGGATATCGTCCACAATCTGGAAGGCAAGCCCGATGGAGCGGCCGTAGTTGCGGATGATTTCCATGTCACTCTCGCTTGCATCGGCAAGCATGGCACCCACCAGCAAAGCAGCTTCAATGAGGGCTGCGGTCTTGTGGTAGTGAATGTAATCGACAATTTCGAGGTCGACCGTCTTGCCTTCGCATTCGATATCGGTCATTTCGCCACCGATCATGCCGTAAGTGCCGAGCAAGTGTGCGAGGACTTCGATGGCCTTCGCGTTACCGGTCTTGCCCATCATCTCAAAAGCGTGGATGCAGAGGGCGTCGCCTGCCATCACGGCAGTGGATTCGCCAAACTTCTTGTGGCTCGTGAGCTTACCACGGCGGTAGTCGTCGTTATCGACGCACGGAAGGTCGTCGTGGATAAGGCTGAACGTGTGGAGCATTTCGAGGGCGCTCGTCGCAAGCCAGATCTTGTCACCCTTGCCGCCAAACATGTCGAACGCGGCCTTTGCAAGGCCCGGACGCAAGCGCTTGCCGCCTGCGAACATGGAGTAACGCATAGCCTCGTGCAAACGGCACGGACGGTCCTTTACAGGGGGGAGATGTTCATCAAACTTCGCCTCGGCATCCTTTGCGATGCGGGCAAGATATTCCTGAGCAATTTTTGCTTCTGATTCAATAGACTGCATGTATACAAAGATACTTAATTCAAAGCAGACTTAAAAGGGTGTACCTCCAAAACTAGAGTTTTAAATCTTTAATTTAAGAAGTTTATCACGCGGGCGGGGCCCCAGCTCGGAGTTGCGAAGGCCGCACGGGCCCCTCCCTGCACCCTCCCCATCCTTGGCCGACGCTTTTTTCTCTAAACGACATCCCTATACATTATAAAATGAAAAAAATCCCGCTTATTACCAAGCAGGATTAAAAAATAATTTATTTGTAAAAACTAGGCTAATTCTAATAATATGGTTTTTAAATCCTAGAAAAGGGCGCCGTAGAGCACTATATCGTCCAGATAGAATTCCGTTCCGTTGCGGACGAAGAAGTGCAGCTGGCGAACAGCGTCCTTCAGCGAGTTCCACGTCGTATAGCAGCTCTTTTCATCACTGGAATTGTAGCACAAGTCCTCGGTCTTAACGACAAAACGCGTCCACTTGGAAGAACTCAAATCCTTCCATTCCGATGCGGCCTTCAGCGAGGTTCCCGTCACTTCAGCAAGAGAATCCCATTTTTCAAGCGACACGCGAATTTGGCCCGAACCCTTCGCATAGAACGAAATGGAATCGAGCGAAGAAAGATTAAAGCCGTCGGCACGGAGCATAGAACCCGTCACCACCCAGGCATCAAAATTATTCGTCGCCACCAAGCTGTACTTGCCGTGGAACACCTTCGACTTGCGGTCACTATCCTTTTCAATCGTCTTGGACAAGACCTTGGAGCCAATGGCATCTACATTAAAGTACCAGTTCGAAGTATCCTTTTCGAAATCCTGCAATACGACAAAAGGATAGTCAAAGTCCGCAGAGCCTTCCGAAGGTGCGATTCGCTTAGTTACATACAAAGTATCTTTCTTATCGAGAACGTAATACTCAAGCGAATCGGTCGTCGGGAGCATCGGGAGCGAGAACATGCCCTCTTCGTTAGTCTTCGTCAAGACATCCAAGCCATAGACGCCCACCCACGCATAACTGTCGCCAGCATAAAGCGTGACACGGCTCATGTAGTTCGCCGTTTCCTGGAGTTCCACCGTATCGAGAGCGGCAATTTGCTTTGCCGTAAGCACCTTGGAATAAGCGGCGCCCGAAGTCGTCACCGTCAAACGGTACTCCCCCGCTTCCAAAGAATCGATTGCGAACACGCCGTCCTGATTGGCGTAGGCATCGGCTTCGGCAACGACATTGCTCACGCGGAGCGTATCGGCACGCTTATCGGACTTGCGGATAGCAAGAGATGCAAACGGAACCGCCTCGCCATTAACGACTGCGACAAACTTGACCTTATCCGCCAAGGAATCCGGCTTTTCCGGTTGCAGGTCAATGATTTCAACTTCATTCGGAGTAAGCTTTACAGACAAATCATCGTAAACGGTATTGTCGTCACCGCGCAAGAAGTACACCTGCAACGAATCGTTCGACGGCAACTGCGACAACTGGAAACGTCCCATCGAATCGGAGCGAACAAGCACATCCATACCGCGCACACCAACCCAGACATAGTCGCAACTTTCCGGGACATCGGCAATGCCACCGAGAGATGCGGTCGGCTGGAGTTTTACCGTATCAAGTTTGACTTCGTCCTCACCGGAATAAAGCATCGTAAAGGCAGAACCACCATGCACAATTGTCAAGCGATAATCGCCCTTCGGCGTTTCAAAAGTAAAGCGTCCATTGGCATCGGCATAGAAGTCCGCATTCACAAGCGCATTCGTCGCGCTGTCAACGGAAGCCGTGCGGTCAACGCTACGGATGGCAATGCTTGCATACGACGCAACGACGTCATCGCCCACATAGGCAATACCGTTCGTCGTCTCGCTGCCGGGACCACCGGCAACTTCATCCGAGCAATTCCAAAGCAAGAATGCTGAAATTAAACAGGCTAGCCTTTTCATTTTGACTTCTCCTGCAACTTCTTGGTAAACGCAAGCGGGAACAGTTGAACGTTCAACTGGAACACCGTATCGTCACCCGTCCCGTCTTGCGACAAGCGCAGCAAGTCAGAACGGAATTCCTTGATCTTTTCGCGGATAAGCTGAATGTCGTTCATGTTGAACGTCATGGTCACAGTGCTGATATCACGAAGTGGCGGCGCATGGCGTTCAAGCGATTCACCCGCAAGGCGAATCGTCTCTTTCTGGAATGTCCGAACCGCTTCGGATCTCCAGTTGCCACCGGTGCTCACAAACGTGTCATTCACCTTCCAGTACCCGTCCTTATCCACAGAAATCATGTTCAGGTCGTGCAAAAGCTTGACAGCGTCCTTCGCCTGTTCCACCGTGATTTGCGGCGTGCAGCATTCTGCGAGACCTTCATAATCATCTTTAAAATTACAAATACCGATAACAGAACGGATAGCGTTATAGTACCAATGACGGTAAAATTCGAGCTCTTTTTTGGCCAATCGCTTCAGGGGAATCCCCTTGAGGGCCTGCATCTTTTCGTAATGGTTAAGCGCTTCCTGATCGCTCTTGGCACGACCAAAGTAAACAAGTTCTGTCCAGTAGGCGGCTTCCTTTTCGTCAAGTTCAAAGAACTCCGCCATGGGCTTGATGAAGTTTACGGCCAGGTGAATCTTGCCCTGGGAAATGCGCAGGAGGTTTCCCGGATCCGCACCGAGTTTCATCGCCATGTATCGCCAGGATATGACCGTCTTACGCTTTTTAAAATCTTCAAAAGCGTCTCTAATCCATTCGCGATAATCAGTGTATTCAAAAATCGGCTTCACAGAAAATCCTCACATCAGACCGCACCGTGTACTGCAAAAATGACAACTTCCCTTTCCTCATCCAAACAAGGCAGTACGGGCGGTTTGAACCTGTATAAAGATATCTTTATAAGGTTCAATAGGTTAGGGCACGGCTTTATCGTTCGTTGTGGAATTTTACAACAGAAACCGAACCGTCACCACAGGTCGCCTGCCACGAACATTCCGTCAAATCGGCGAAACGCGTGTCGCTACAGCGGCCATCAAAGGCAAGAGCGCCATTTTCGTCAAGGCGGTAAGCCACCTCGTAAGAAATTTCGACAAGCTTGGACTTCGTCACGATCGGGTCGCGCATGACCTTCGATGTGATTTCTATCACACAGTTGTCTTTAAGTTCCGAGCTTTCCGCCGCTTCGTCAAGAGCATTCCAATGCAACTGGATCTGCTTGAAGTCGTCCACTTCCGGATGCTTCGAGCAAGAGGTCACGACGACCGCCGTTACAAGACTTAAAGCAATACCACTAGCAAAAGCAAGCGAAAAGCGTTTCATTCCAAAAATCCTTAACGATTCCTTCTGAACGTTGCCACCGTCACGCGGTTGCGCCCGCCTTCCTTCGAAGTGTAGAGCGCCTTGTCGGCACGGGCAATGAGCGACTTCGGATCTTCACCCGGAACCATTTCGGTCACGCCGAAGGAGCAAGTCACCTGCTGCTGCGTAATGAGCGTCGTCGATTCGATCGCCTTACGGAGCTTTTCGGCAAGGAACGCCGCATTCTGGATACTCGTTTCGTCACTGAGGATCACGAATTCTTCGCCGCCCCAACGCACGAGGGAATCGGTATTGCGGATCATGCTCTGCACGAGCTTGGCGAGGTTCACGAGGACCTCGTCACCGACGAGATGGCCGTAAGTATCGTTGACGTCCTTGAAGTGGTCAATGTCGAAAATCATGAACGACACAGGATTGCCGGTGCGGCTGAGCTTTTCCTGTTCGCGGAGGAGAACACCACTGAAGCCGGCACGGTTGAGGCAGCCGGTAAGCGGGTCTTCCTTACTGGAGCGTTCGTACTCGCTCTTCTCGATTTCGAGAGCGCGGAGGTTCTTCTTGAGCTCTTCCTGCTTTTTCTTGTTGGCCGCACGTTCACGGCTGTAGTCAAAGAATCTGATGATCAAGATGATAAAGAAGGTCACGAACCAGAGAGCGACTAGCGTCGTCACGAGGTCCACCTGAGAAATCTTTTTACCCTTGAAGCGGAGCCCCTTGATTTCCCAACCACCGTAACCCAGCGGAGCGTTCGTTCCAGTCTGGATTTCGATCAGCGGAATGTTCGAGAGATCGACTCGGGCCTTGTGGACGTTGATTTCGTTCTGGGAAACCCACCAGCCAGCCACGCGGAATTCTTGCGGCACGAACACGGCCGGGTAAGATTCCTTGATCGGGGTAAATTCGATTTCGTTAAACTTGAGAGAAGTTTCGTCGTTCTTGCGGTAGAGCAAGCTGTCGTAACCGCGCATGTACAAACGGACGGAACCTTCGTTACGCGGCTTGAGCCACACGAAGATACTGTCGAACTTGGAAAGGTCACGGCCTGCCGTCTTGCCGTCGCCGAGATAAATCTTGATGCCCACATACGGGTAAGCGTAGCCTTCGCGAAGTTCGTATTCAATAAGAACGGAACTATCGGTACGCACCATCGCAATCGCCGAAGTACCACCGTCAACGGAGTCTGCGCTAGCGACTACATAAGGATACTCGCCGAGATTGATGTCGTAGATGTCGTCCAGAAAATGCCTATAGGCAAACATGGCTATGACGGTAACCATCAAAAGCACAACGATCAGGAAGTTCATCCTGAAAAGGGTATATACTTTTCGCATAACCTGAGTCGACATAATCACATATTCCAATAATAACGGCTGGATTTAAATATACAAAAAAGGTCTTTTGGTATCTAAAATTATCTCGAAAGCCATCGTCCAAGCCGAGCTATTATGGGCCTCAAAGTGCTTGCCAGCTCCTCTTGAGAGTGCGTATCGGGGTGCCCGTGCAGCCCAACATTCGATGTAAAGACGTGTTTATATTCGATGTCGTTGAATCCGGCAGCCATTTGTTCATCGTAAATGGCCTTTATGGTAGAACCGAGGTCGTCATTAGGCCAGACTTTTGTCGAAACAAGCAAGAACTTTACGCCAGGATGGGCCTTGCGGAGCTTTGTAAGAAAATTAACATAGACTTTTTTAAACTTTCCCTTATCCGCATACGGAGGATTGCCTTGAAAATCGTTAATTCCGATAAAAAGTACAATGACTTGCGGGTGGAAGTTTTCAAAATTCCAGCGTTCGGGTTTGGCATATTCAGTGACGGAGCCCATTACGGTGTAATCGTAAAGGCGTTCGAGCGTCCAATCCGGAACGATGTTGTCGTAATTGCGTACGAGACCGCGGCCGCTGAAGGCATTCACCTGATAGTCGGCGCCAAAACCGTTCGCGAGGAGGTAAGCGTAACTCTTGGAAGCGTTCGTCTTGTCGAATTCGGGAGCATCTTCGGCCGAGGAACCTTCGCAGCCGTAGCCCACGGTAAAGGAATCCCCGATGAACTCGATACGGCGCGAAGACTTTTGAGGAGCGGCGCCAAATTCACCTTCGACGGAAATGCCATAGAACTTGATTTCGGGCGTGCCGCTTTCGCTAATCTTGATGAGGCGATACTTGTGGAACGAACCGTCGTCTTGGACCTTAGTCGTATGGACTTCCTTCGAGCCGACTTCGAACTGATCGATCTGCTTGCCGTCGCGATCCAGGCGCCAGCGGGAATGACCTTCGATGGTCGCCGTAATGGCAGAGGCTTTGGCATTGAACGTGATGGATGCGGCAGGCGCACTGGCACGGCTTATACCATTGGCATGGGACCAACGGCCGTTGAACAATAGGTTTTCCATAGTCGAGGAGGCTCCGAACGCAAACGCGACAAGGGCGTTCACAAGGAATAGGATGCGAACAAGTTTCATTGAAGGAATGATAGAAATTTAGACGAGAGACGAAAGACGAGAGACGAAAGAAAACGCCCTCGCGGAGGGCGGGGGCGTTCACAAGCTACCATTATGGTTCCTATCGTCCTTTCAGGGTTCCAGGATGACATCGCAAAACTTACCCTTGGGGGGCGATGGCTTTTTTGCTCAGGACCTTGATTTCCTGAATGAAGGAGAGGTCCAGCGAGAAGCGTTCTTCCTTGCCGCTTTCCTGGATTTCGACCATCGACGGAGACTTGGCCAAATGGAGCGCATGCACGTAGAACATCTTTTCTTCGAGCTTGGCGTTGCGCTTGGTCTTGTCCATGATCTTTGCGGCAAGCGGAGTGCCGACCGTCTTCGCATAGCGCAGAACCTTCACGAGATCGAACGTGCTCAGCTTCTGATAAATGCTACCGTACTTGGTAGAGTCCATCGTCGCCTGGGCAGAAGCTTCATCGGCTTCGTCCTTAAGTTCGTAATCGACCTTCTTGGATTCGGGCCATGCAATCGAGAATTCGGCGCGCCATTCGTCGGTCGATGCCGGCGTACGGTTTTCCGTCGATTCCCCTGCGTACGGGAAGAAGCCGTAGTTTTCGAGAATTTCGAATGCTCTCGATTCCTTTTCAGGATCAAGAATAAAGCCGTAACCCGGGATGTATTCTTCGGTGCATTCCATGAACTGCGGGAAGCGGGAAAGTTCGCTCAGCACTTCGGCACTTTCGACCTTCAGGAGTCGAGCCGTGCGGACCTTGGCGCCATAGAACGAAGCGTTCCATTCGGCAAGCGTCGAAGCAACGTTCTCGGGAGGCTTGATCCAGTTGCGGAGATTTTCCACTTCGGATTCCGGGAAGCCACTCTTGAGGCCCGCCACATAAGTTTCTTTTTCAAGCGTAAAGCAGAGGAACGTTTCGTCGTTCTTGACCTTCGCAAGGCAAGCGAGGGAGTAAAGCACACGAGGAGCCATACCCGTCGAAACGACCATATCAAAGTTCGGGAGTGCCGTGAGGTTCGCTTCGGGAATAGACGCGATAGACGTTTCGAGCCAATCCTTGCCCGACTGGCTAAGCACTACAGCCGTAATCTTTCCTTGAGCCATGCGGAAATCGACGAGGCCCAAGATCCAGAGTTCGCAAAGCGGACGCGGCAAGAATTCCCAAGGCAAGACCTTGCTCTTTTCTTGAATGCGGAAAGACGGATCCATCACCCAGAAGAGGAGGGCGGCATCCGTAGCCGAAAGGCCATCGCCCAGGCAACGGAGGAGGCGTGCGCACAAGTCGCGGTCGCCGTGGAAGCGTTCCTTGATCCACCACGTGATAACATCTTGATGGAGACGGAAACCGTTCTTGTGAATAAAGTCTATGGCAGAAGCGGACGGGAGCAAGAACGAATTTTCACGTTCGAGCCAGCCGTTCTGAACAAGGAAACTGAAGATGAGCGAGATTTCGCTTTCGCTCGTCTTTTCGGAAACGCGATTGGCCGACGTGAACATTTCCGCGCAAATCTGGCGGCCACGACGGTGGAGCGTTCCGTTGGTGTTGATGCGGAGCTGCTTCTTCTTGGCGTTTGCAAGAACAATGCAAATATGCCAATCCAAAAGGTTCTGGTACGAGATCAGCGGAGACGTCGTATCGATTTCGCCTTCCGGAGCAATTTCAAAGCAGTCGACAAAATCGCTAAAGCCTGTGTAAATCGGGGTTCCACCCACAAAAGAGCGCCACAAGACATATTCGCGGCACATCGAGAGCAAGAAGGTCTGGAGTTCACGGCTTTTGCTTACAGGAACCGTGAGGCGAAGTTCGTTAAAGGCAAGGCCTCTGGAACCGCTATGATAAATCAAGTTCAGGCAACGGCGCTGCCACATTTCCATCTTGGAAAATAGTCCCGCCACACGCTCCTTGTCGGAATAGTACGACAAGGTTTCAGACTGGATGAGGGCATTATTCAAAAGTCCCTTTTTGCCGAACGCCTTGGCATGGGCGTTACGAAGCAAGGGCTTGGACATTCCATCAAAAAAAGAACTTAAATCAAACATTATCCACCTTAAAACAGGAAGCCAAATATAATAAAAAATGGTCCGGCTTACAACCTGCTTTAGTGAACAGGGGAAAAACGGCTAAAAACGGCAAATTCCGCTAAAAAAAGAGATGCCCGCACGATGGCGGGCATGACACGCTACTTCACGAAGCGGAGGATGTCATCGGCGGAGCCGGCGACACGGTGCTTGAAGTTCCAGATGCGAGAGAACGTCTTGCCGTAGCGTTCGAGGATCACGCGGTTGTCGAGGATGAGAACCTTTCCGGAATCGGAATCCGAACGGAGGAGGCGACCCATTCCCTGACGAAGTTCCATGTAGGCTTCGGGGATAAAGTAATCCTTGAAGAAGTTCTTGTTGGCAGCCTTCATCTCGTTCGAGAGGCCAGCGACAAGCGGATCGCTCGGGTTCGGGAACGGGAGCTTCGTGATGACGAGCAACTTGAGCGCATCACCCGGGAAGTCCACACCTTCCCACAAGCTTTGGCAGCCGAGGAGGCAAGCGCCACGTTCCTTGCGGAACATCGCTACGAGACCGTCCAAAGAGCCGTCGACGTGCTGGCACAGCAAAAGCTTGTTGCGTTCGGCAAATGCCGGGGCAAGGGCGGCCTGGGCGCTCATCATCGTTGCAACACTCGTAAAGAGCACCATCGTATTTTCTTCGATCGTCGGGAGCACCTTCAAGAGCGTTTCGTTCAGCGCTTCGCCATATTCCGGAGTCGAGGGCTTCGGCAAATACTTGGCAATCATCACGGAACGGCGTTCGTTCACGTCGGACTGTTCTGTGTAAATGCGGACGAACGGCTGCTTGACGCGGAGCGTATCCATGCCCATCTTTTGCAGATAGTACGTGAGGTCGGCCTGTACAGAAAGCGTTGCCGAGGTAAACGTTGCGGACTTGATCCACGGATAGAACTTTTCTTTCCAGATGCTACCGGAATGGAGCGGTAGCGCATGCAGCTTGATGGTATGCGGGTTGAACGGTTCTTCCATGTAGAACACCCAATCCGCACGGCCGGCCTTCGTAACAAATTCAAAGTCCGAGATAAAGCGGGCGACATCGGACATGCGCCCTTCCAAATCATTGAGCACGCCCTTGATAGAATCGACGTTAGCGGCATCGGCACAGAGCTTTTCGGCAATCGTGCGGGCGCTTGAATACTGTTCCAAGAAGGTAGACGGATCGGCATCGTATTCGGCCTGGATGCCGTTCACATAGGTAAATCCGTTGCGGCCGTTCTTCTGCTTGGCAAGCTTTTTACCGATCTTCATGAAGAAGCGGTGCAGAGCCTTTTCGGCTTCGGCAAGTGATTCGGAAAGCTTGTCACAGAGTTCATGGAGTTCCGGGCGTTCGGCAGGGAGGCGGCTTGCGATTTCGGCAATGAGGCCGTCGCCACCGGCCTTGGAAGGCTCAAGCGTCTTGACGATGTTACGGAAACCGAAGAACGAAATCGAACGGCCAAACGTCTGGTTACTGATTTCGGGCAAGCGGTGTGCTTCGTCGAATACGATGTGTTCGTAAGACGGGAGCAATGCAAAATCGAGTTGCAAGTCAGCAAGGAAGAGCGAATGGTTCACGAGCACCATGTTGGCGTTCATGGCCTTGCGCTTGGCAATGAGGGCCGGGCAATGGTCGCGATGCGGGCACTTTTCGCCGAGGCACGAAGAAGCGCTGCTCGAAAGCTTGGACCAAAGCACACGATTGCGGCCCTGGCTGAACGAATTGCAATCATTGATGTCGCCCGTTTCAGTCGTGAGCACCCACGGGATGAGCGCCATGAACGAATCGCGTTCTTCAATAGAAAGGAGCTTCTGCGAGTGCATCAGCAGTTCTTCGAACTTGCGGAGGCAAAGGTAATTGTCGCGGCCCTTCAAAATGGCCGGACGAAGTTCGCCGTTATAAATCTTTGCAATCTGCGGAATCGATTCGGTCCAGAGCTGTTCCTGCAAAGTGCGGGTCGCCGTACTGATCAACACGCGTTCACCCGTAATGGCCTTGTTCGCTGCGGTAATCAAGTACGAAAGCGTCTTGCCCGAACCGGTCGGAGCTTCGAGCACGCAGAGGCCACCCTTGTACATGTTGCGTTCCATGACAGAGGCGAAGTCCTGCTGGTTATGGCGCGGCTTGTAGTTTTCGACGACAAACGAAACAAAGCCACCTTCCTTAAAGAACTCGCTCACGCGTGGAGCCCTGGACTTGGGCAATGCTTCTACAGCGGGAGCAGCCGGAAGGGCGTACTTCGGAGCCGCAAGAGATTCGGACTTCGTTGCAAAAAGCGATTCGTAGCTGGAGCCTTCAGAAACCTTAGAAAGCGCTTCGAATAGCCACGGGTCCATCGCAGAAATCTTTTCGAGAGCCTTCACGAACAAACGTCCGCAGGCATCAGCATCGGGAAGCGCACGGTGGGCGCGGCTGCGTTCAATGCCGAGTTCTGCGACAAGCGTATCGAGGCGATGATTCGGAACGTTCTGGAAAGCAATGCGGGAAAGCGTGAGGGAATCCCAGAACACGTGCGTGTCATAAGAAATCCCGACCTTGGAAAAAGTCTGCTTTAAAAACTTGGAATCAAAGAGGGCGTTGTGCGCCACGATCGGAAGGTCGCCAATGAACGAGCAAATCTGCCCGGCCACCGTCGCAAAGTCCGGAGCCGCTTCGATATCGGCCTTGCTGATCCCTGTCAGCGTTTCGATAAACGGCCTCAGTTCTGCAGTAGAGGGCTTCACCAAGAAATCGAGATTTTCTTTCGGTTCCCCATTTTCGAAACGAACGAGAGCAGCCTCGATGATTTCGTCTTTTTCGAAATCAAGGCCTGTCGTTTCCAAGTCAAGCGCCACAAATGCAGGAATTTTATCCATCTTTTCCATCCTTTATCGCAATGCCGGCAAGAACGGCATCAGTTTTTCTAAATCATTCGCACCACTCTTGATCTTTAACGTATCAAGCGCAGAACGCCAAGCAGAACCGAAACGGAAGGGATGCAACGAACCGCCATCAGGCCTGTCGAAGCTCTCTCCAGCGTAATAATAATCAATAATGTAACCGCCCTCAACAAGACCGTCAAAAGAGAACAAGCCTCGGGGAGAACATTCCGCATAAGCAAACTTGCCCGTTTCCACAGACTTTAGACGAACAAAGTCACCGGTCCTTGCACCGGGGATTCTACCCGTAAGAGAAGCAAGTTTAAGCTTGGAAATAGATTCGAAAGTCAACTTGGATTCGTACTTTGTCTGGATGACGGTATCGCGGACGCCATTGCTGTCGGCCTTCGCCAAAGTCGTATCGCGGTAGCCACGCAGCAGGCTGAACTTGGAATCGGTTTCCCAAGGTTTTCCGCGACGTACCACGAAACGAACCGGATCCATCTGCTGAACTTCGACCTGAGCCGTATCCTTGCCTTCGACGATAAAGAACATGTCTTCCAGGGAATCAATGACGGGCTTGTTATAGAGCACCACCAAAGAATCATGCGGGAAAGCGTTCTTGGTCTTGCCCCAAATAGAAGCGGCCTGGATTTTCGGAGGGAACGTATCCGAGGCCATTTCCTTCCATTCGATTTCAGCAAAATTCCTTGCCGTATCCAAAGCACGAGAAAGAGAATCCTTCGCTTTACTGCAAGTAAACTTGTACAAGACCTCGTTTTTCGGTTTCGGATCAAAGTAAAAACGAGGAGCACTCGTCGATCCGAGATAGACCAGTCGCGGATAAAGCGTATCGCCATCCGCCGAAGAAAGGTAACAGTTGGACGTATCTGCAAATGCCGAATCAAAATACACACGGCGCGTAAAGTTCGCCTCGAGCACATTCGCAAACGGCTGTGTCAGATTGTCCATTTCCATCAAGGTCGTATCTTGGTCCGCCAACGGAATCCACAACGTGTCCTTCGTCGATTCATCCAAGAGCAAGTCCGAAATCCAGACGCCCGCGAGTTCAGAAGACGGTTCTATCTTGTGGTTGCCATTGCCATCGACAAACGCGACAACACGGTAACGGCCCGCCTTGAGGCCCGTAAACGAGAAGTTTCCAATGCTATCGGCAAGCGTCAAGTAAATCGGATTTTCCTTGGTGAGCATCGGGATCGAATCCAGAACATGCGTCGTCGTATCACGATACTTTTCGAGGTAGCGTTTCGATTCACGATCCGGCCCCATCAAGAAAAGGCCAACACTCGGGTATGCCTTTTTCTTCACGAGGGAATCCGAGACCATCACGTGACCAAAAAGTGTCAACGAGTCGATATAAGCGCCCGTCGAGAACACCACCTGGAACGGCTTTGCCAAAGCGTTTCCATGCAAATCCTTGATGCCACCGGCAAACGTGACCGTATATGTCGTTCCTGTATCAAGGACCGCGCGAGAGTAAACTTCAAGAGTTTTCCCGTGAGCTTCGACCTTTAACTTTTTTTCAATCGGAGGAGAAATGGAAACGGCACCACGGGGAACCGAAGCGTTGATCCATTCGTCGAATTCGAGTTTCACATAAAGTTCATTCGGATGGTTTGCAGTATTCGGCGCCGGGTACATTGCAGCAACGCGCGGCGGGAGCTTGTCTTCGGGACCGCCGGACGGTGCGACCTGCGTCGCACAGGCGACGAGGAGTACGCTAGCAAAGAAATATGCAACCTTCGAAAACTTCATGACTACTCAATAAAGTCGATAACTTTTCCTATGCGGGTATAACGGATACGGAACGGGATGCGCCACCAGGTGAACGGATTTCCAAGAGAGAACTTCTGGTCATCGTTTTCAAACGAGAAGTAAATGACAAAGGCCTTGGCGCGAATATTGCGGAGCGAGACAAGTCCCCAATAACGGGAGTCGGCAGAATTGTCGCGGTTATCGCCCATCATAAAGAACTGCGGATACTTCACCACGTAACGGTCAATCTTTTCGGAACCGACGTAGAGATTTCTCTGGATTTCAAAATGGTTCTTTTCAGGAGCCGGAGCAAGGGAATCTTCGGTTTCTGGAGCCGGAGCCTGAACCATGTTCAAGCGATTCACATTGCCTTCGAGATCCTGAAGGATCGAGCCTTCGAACGAAGTATAGCTCACCGGACGAGTAAAGCCGCGATTCAAATCCGGATCATGCGGATCCAGCATCGGCAAAAATCCGATCTTTGCCAGTTCCCTGAAATAGCTGAACGGCATCGAACCGGACAACGTGTCGCCAAGCGTCAAGCGCTGTTGAATAACGGCCTGGTTTCTAGAAAGCATCGCATTCAACACGAGACCACGATCGTTCTCGACCGGGAATCTGAAATCATTGAAAACGTAATTGTTGTTTTCACGACCGTTGCGCAAAAGCGAAAGTTCAAGCCTTACGGACGAATCCGGATTTTCTTGAGCCACGAGTGAACGCAGCCACCAAAGCTTGATCATCGGGAGGGAATCCACATAGAGCGTATCGCCCACAGACGGTACTACGAATTCCTCGACTTCGTCTCTCGGCGAATAAGTGCGGACGCTAGCGGTCCACTTGCCAAATGCCGGGAGCGAATCCTGACGCTTGCCGTTCAAGAAGAGCTTGCCGCCATGCACAGCGACGGTATCGCCACTCACAGCGACACAACGCTTGATGTAATCCTTCGGGCCATCGGCATAATGCACGATATGCGGCTGACCGTTTTCGGGAGCGTGATCCCAGTAATAGTTGCCCAGCATAAGCGCATTGAATAAGTGCGTGTAGCGCTTGGGATTGTTATCAGGATATTCCGGTTCGCCCGGATAACGGAAGATGACAACATCGCCATGCTTCGGTTCGGCATAGCCCGGGAACTTCTGATTCGAGAACGGGATCGGCGAACCATAAGTAAACTTGAGGCCCAGCAAAAAGTCTCCCGTCTTGAGAGAATCTTCCATGGAACCGCTCGGGATCTGGAATGCCTGAATCACATACTGGATGACAATCAGCGCGAGTATAACCGGCACAATGATTTCGCGCGTAAACGATTTCAAATACGTCTTTATTGTTTTTTTCGGAGGTGTCTGTTCCATCAAAACTCCCAATTACAGGCTCTTCACTGTTTTCACAAAATTGCGGCTCACGGTAATCTGCGTCTTGTTCTTATCGCGCAAAACAACACACAGGTGGCCACTTTCCGTCTTTCTGATTTCCGAGATGTAGTCAATCGCCACCAAGTGCGCGCGATGGACGCGGACGAACTGTTGCGGGTCCAAGCGCTTTTCAAGTTCGACAAGCGTAAGGTCGATAACGTACTGCGACGTGGTCGTGTAGGCAGTCGTGTACTTTTCTTCGCTCTGGAAGCGGATGACTTCGTCCATGTTCACCAGCAGAATGCGATCCGGGAGCTTCACCTGCAAGCGCTGCATGTAAAGCGAACGAGTACACATCAATTCCTTGAACTTGTCCCACGAAAAATCGGCCGGTACGCCAAGTCCACCTTCGTGCGGCATACGCTTGCGGAGTTTCGCCATCGTCGCTTGCAAACGTTCCGGGTCAATCGGCTTCAAGAGATAGTCCACGACATTTTCTTCGTAGGCGCGAAGTGCAAAATTATCGTAGGCCGTCGTAAACACGATCAACGGGATATCATCTTCGTTCAGCGATTTTAGGACTTCGAAAGCATCCATGTCGGGCATCTGGATGTCCAAGAAAACGACATCCGGATCGAGCTCGTGGATTTTCTGGATGGTCTGCGCCCCAGAAGAAGCTTCGCCTAAAATTTCAATCTCGCCCGAATACGCTTCGAGCAAGGACCGCATACGCACGCGGGCAAGAGGTTCGTCATCAGCAATGAGTGCAGTAAACATAATCTCCCGTCATCACTTCTTTAATTTTTTATAAAAGCGAACCATCACGGCCTTCATGCCATCCGCGTCGCGATAAACTTTTCCAAGCTTCATAAAGGCGAGATTCCCCACCCTATCACGCTTGAATGCCCAGTGGATAGAATTGTCCGAGAGGCTTACGTTCACGACGCTATCGGCAAACGTAAATGTTCCGCGTAACGTATCGACGTGAACGGAATCTTTCACGATCGTCTCTACGACCTTGGCGGTGCCGTCCTGGAACAAATCCATGTCCAAGCCACGCTGTTTGCAATCATCACAGGGCATACGGCCAGAATAAAAGCCATAAACGTCCGCCGGGATTTCCACAGGGGGTAAATCTGGCAGCGGCTCCGGCTTTTCATCGGAACATCCCACAAAAAATCCGCAAAGCAATGCGGCTAGCACATAGGCATACTTCATGCTAAAAATCTAAAAAATTTCAAACAAGACAACGGAGGCGGGATTTAAAATCCCGTAGAATAGAGCAGTCTAAAGCCAAGAGTCGCCTTGGAATGCGAAGGTTCCAGTTTTTCGCGTTCCTTCGGGGCCAAGGCGGTTACCTTGTCCGACCAACCGCCACCACGAACAACACGATATTCGCCTTTGTTCGGGCCCGTATAGTTGTTGCTCTTGTTTTTGGGATAAGCGTCATACCAATCGTTGACCCATTCGGCAACATTACCGGCCATGTCGTAAAGGCCATAAGCATTCGGCAGCTTTGTAGCGACTTGGCCAGGGCCAGCACTTTGTCCATAATAGGCGTACTTGGACGCCACATCGGCATCCCAGTAATAAGTCGTTGTCGTTCCAGCGTGGGCTGCAATTTCCCATTCGTTTTCAGT
>Ga0265299_10000603_pt1 | contig 44024 bp, 76 predicted proteins | sample AusTroGonzalo_MG_4_FD_193485 | JGI IMG/M metagenome (GOLD analysis project Ga0265299, IMG submission 193485) | Bovine rumen microbial communities from tropical cattle in Woodstock, Queensland, Australia - Gonzalo_02 | ecosystem: Host-associated > Mammals > Digestive system > Stomach > Rumen ...
TTTCTGTCAGTTTTATGCCCGACAAGGAATTGAACCTTGTATCTCCGATTTATAAGGACTGATTGCTTTTATATTATATCATATTCCGTGATATAATAAAAGGTTAAGTTATTTCGCTTTCGTTACAGTTGCACCAATAAAAGCCATTTGATATAATATAACTATGAAAAAACTCATCAAAAAATTGAACGCCTCACAAATATTTATGATTTTGTTCTTTCTTTTTCTTGATATTGTTATGGCTATTCTTGCGCCCACACGGTTTTTTATACCCTTTATGATTTTTCTCCAAGTGGCTTTTGTTGCAATTTCATTTGGCTTTTAACTTCTGCGGTATCGTTTCATTATCTGCAAATAATATTCAAATGAAGATTATTCAAACTCTTACCAAACTTATTAAGTTTGAGCCGATATGCGAATAGGCTTAATCTGTCTATTATCTTTGCTATGTAATATTCGAATAATCTCATTTTATCCTCACTTTCGTTTTATTTGCAATTCTTTTTCGCCCAAGCATAGCCTAATGCTACCCAAAGAACTGAATAGATAAATATTGCAATAGTCATATAACCACCTATTTCGCTTTTGTTACAGAATGGTGTTGATGTTACAAATAATGCGGATAGAGATTTGCACCCTATATGATAACCTTTACAATGGAGCAGGTCTCCTCGGTATTCAAACCTTATTCTCGAACAGTAGCGCTACCTCTGTCCTTGTGGCTATCTCCTGCTAACGCGTCTACCTATTCCGCCACCGCATTATTAATCATGCGCCAATTTTACTAATTATCCGTAAACAGACCTTATATGCGCATATTCTTATTGTTCTGCCTATTAATGATAATATCTTCATATTCTATTCCCACGGCAATTTACACTCATAAGGTGCTTGCACTTTGTTTAAGGGAATACCGATTATTCTTGCATTATCTACTGTAACATCACATTTTTCATTATCCCAATAGATAATTCTGCCCAAATAAGAATTTCCATTCCACTTAAACCAACAATAATTAGTTATCATATAATCCCTCAACTTTTTCGCTAACCGTACTCATAGTTATCTCCTATCTTCTGCGGTATCGTTACAGAATGGTGTTGATGTTTTCTTTTCCCACCGTTCGCAAGTATCTATTGACATTACTTGCCACTTATAAATGGTACAAAATCCACCTACGCATTTAATACATTCTATGCAAGGCTTTTTCGGTGCAAACTTGTTTTTCTTTTTGCTCATGTGGTAGCCTTTCTGTAACGTTCCATCGTGGGTTTTATAGGGAACTCGCAAAATACACATCATGGTATCTGTCTGTTCCCATACCCACTTTTTAAGGACTGATTGCTCTTATATTATAGCATGTTCCGTGATATAATAAAAGGTTAAGTTATTTCGCTTTCGTTACATTATCCGACACTTCTTTTTTGCGTGTGCAAATGACTTTTCCGCTTTTCTTGTCAAAACGCTTATCGTAAGCATTATCAAACTCTTGCGGTGTCATTACAACCTTTTTGCCGTTTTCATAAACGATTATGTTTTCTGCCTTTGTGAACTTCATTGTAATATCTCCTTTGAAGGTATTATACTACATTACACGTTACATTATAGGTCAGTAACAGTAGCATAAAGTTTTCCCGATATTGTTCCCGCTGTACCTCTTACTAAATAAGCCTGTAATTCTCCGTTTACAATAAAAGCAAAACACCATGCACCACCAACTGTTCCTATAAATTCTACTTGCACTGCTTGTTTTGATAAGTCAACACTTACACCAGTAAATGCGATAGGCGTTGGATTTATATAAACACTACCAAATGGTTGAGTAATAGCCTCGCTTGTTATATCAACAACATAATTTTTTACATTTCCGCCCCCACTACTTGCAGGAAATAAAGCCATATCTATACTCCTTTCTATTCTATCTCATCTATAAATATGATATGCTACCCCAACTCCGCATATCTTGACTTCTCGCCCAAAAATTATCACTACCATATAGATAGGGAAGTCTGCCCTTTGTTGCGCTTTCCGTTTTTAAACCGCAACACTTCCTTCACGGTCAGCCTGTTGGTGCAGAACTGACCGCTTTAAGAAGGTTACAAAATGAAAAGAAAACCAATCTGCGTTACTCTACATTAGGCTCCGGCTGGGGAATGCTATAGTTGTCATACATGATTCTGTTGCCATAGCTATCGATCAGCATAACCATAGCATCGGTAAATCCTGCATTTCCGATAAGCCTTGCACACTCGGAGTGGAAAAATGCCTTTGCTTCGCCAAAATCTGTCTTTGTGCCGGACACTCTACTTGCCCAATCCCCCGATTCTTTTGATCTTGCGGTAAATACTATTGCGTATATCATGTTTCATCCTCCCTCGGTTTAAAATACTAATGGTGTTCTCAAAAGGTATGCCGTTGCGCCACTATCCGCATCTGTTTTGTATTCAAAAGTTCGTGCGTAATAATTTCCCGATATTGTATTCAGTTTTGCGTATGGTGTTTTGTTTGTACTACTTGAAGTTATATCGATATATACAGTAAAAGCATCACCATTATCATACACATTACTAAATGTAATCGTTCCCGAACTAACCGTTGCACTTGCTACCCATCGTGGCATCCTTTGTGTAAGTACGGAATTAGAAAAAACAGGATTGCGGTATGAGTTACTCTTTAAATAAGACGGTCTAATCATCGGGAAAAACGTTCTTGAAGAAGATTGAGCATATCCCGATTTATAGAATATTACTATGGAATACTGACTATCACTATGCACATAGAAATCGGTATCTCCGTTATAGCAATTTACATCGGTCAACCCTTCTATGGTTATTCCGTATGTGCTACTACTTCCCCCTGTGCATCCACTTAATTTGTAATATCCCGAAGGTAACCACACTTGTGATTTAAACGATACGTCTGCCGTTGCCGTTCCTTGTACTTGTATGTACGAAAGAGTATTCATAATGCCACTCATGGCACAAGTAAATGTCATACCGTTTTTGGTGTAAGAATAACCACTCCATGTACCACCCGAATTAGACAGTTTCAAGTTATCAAGAGTATATCCTGTAAGGTTTTTTGTACTGACAGGCAAAAATGCTTCTGCGAGTACGGACTTGATATTACTCCACAATGATTTACGCTTGTCACTTGCTGAACTGTCATAGAACGGAAAATAATCAGCATCGTCAACTGTGGTTTCTGCCGTATCTGTGGTCTGATAGCAATTAGAGATATCGGGAGTCACCGCAGTTCCAACTATCTGCGTACCACTTCGGTCATGCGCAGTATATCCAGCTCCCAAGACACTTGCCGTTAATGTATCTTCCGTAAGGTCTAGCAGGGTTGTATTTCCGTAAACTACTTTGTTTGTAGCCATAACTATCTCCTTTGCTACTTATGAAGGTGCTACTGTTCCTATCGTTACTGTTGTGCCGTATGTGTTAGGTGCTTCGTTGTAGTAAATCGCACTAACTGTTACTCCCGAATAGTAATCAACACCATCGTCTGCGGTCGGATCGTAGGATTTCTGCGTTGTGTAAGGTGTAACGGTCTTTGCAACCGATGTAGGTGTGCCTGACCCTTCGTATGTTCCTGTTACACCAAGGATTGTGATATCCTTCTTGATGTTTCCGGCTGAAAGGTTTGTGGTATCAACCGAAACTGTACCGCTACCATCGTGATAACCGTTCTGTACCGAATAAGGTGTACTTGCATCGGTGATTGTTCCTGTAACGGCACCCCTGTTGGGCATCGTTCCTGTAACCTTATTCTTGTTGACGTATGCGGTCTTGCCTGACAGAATTTCAGCATCCGTTGCGTTTGCATCCGTTGTGTCAGAATCAAGAGTTGATGTTCCTGTTATCGAATCACCATGTCTGTCATGTGCCGTATAGCCATAAGCTAACTTACTTGCGGTCAAGGTGTCCGATGTCAGGTCGATAAGCACGGTATTGCCGTAGATGATTTTGTTTTTAGCCATTGTTTTTTACTCCCTTCTAATGTTTACTCATAGCCAATAACAACTGTTTCTCCGTAAGGATTTGCCGTTTCCGAATAATTGATCGCATTAACCGTCACATCATCTCGCATACTCTTATTCTTTGTTTCCAAATCTTGCGGTACTTTCCTTGGGTTTACAACATATCTCCCATCGTAATAGGGTAATCGACCACCAGCCGTAGCATCGAATGTTATTTCAAGCTCGGTTGGACTTTCATTCAGTTCAACGTCTAAATACATTACTCTTTGTACGTCACTCATCAAATAACACCATCCTTCAATATCTTGCCGATTGATGTTTCAATAATGCTGGATGCGTATGCCATATCGTCATTCATTCTGACTCGCATCTGCACGTTTATAGCGGATTCAGCAAAAGCCAATGTATCTTCCTGTGATAAAATCAACGTAACGGTCTTTTCGACAGGATCTATGGATGTGCTATCCAAAGTGAAGGTCTTTTCCTTCTGTGGTACACCCGGTTTAGTCCTGAAAGTTATCCAAAGCTCTGCTATCTGTGTCATGTCGATGTTGCTATTAACATGAATCGTAACTGTCGGTGTAGTTCCTCTTATTATTGACATTTTGCTTTTGCTCCCTTCTATACGATGAGTCTTGCATCAAATTCAAAACTAAAAGTATCTCCGTTTGAGAAACTTATATTGTAGATTCTATATAAAAAATATGTCGGACTAACTCCTATATAAAACTCCGTACCCGATGCCGAAAAAGTTCCCGATACTTGATACGATAATTTTTTAGAAGTGTTCTCCAAAACTGTTTTTGATACTGCGATTGTGGATATTTGATTTCCACTAACGTCATAAAGAAATAGTATGTTATCCCATCCAACATTGTAATATCCATTTATAGGGTTGTTTCCGTAAGTTTGAATATGTGCGGTTGTAAAATCAACTTGTGCCATTTTTTAACTCCCTGTTATATCAACATCCACAACGAAATCGAAGGTATCTCCGGCATTAAAAACTATGTTCGATACCTTCCAAAAAAAATCGTACCCAGTACTATATGATATATATATTCCAAATTCCGTTGAGCCTGTTCCGGCATTTGATGAAAATGTTCCCAAAAAACGTAGTGAATACTTTGTCGGAGTATTAGTCAAAACCGTTATCGTGCAATTAGAGGATAACGCTAACCAAGGCTCGGATAATGTCATAAAATAAATGATCCTTGTTTGGTTATTGTAGTTTGTCAAACCAAGATACCTTTGTTGTAATGGTTTGCGAGTTCCTATTACTTCGATTTTCGCATTATCAAAATCAACTTGTGCCATACTTAACCTCTTTACGATGTGTAGTTTCTTATGCTGACCGCAAAATTGACTTTCAAGGAATTATCGGGTGTATTCCTTATCCTTACACGGAAGTTAACTTGCAAACCACCTTTGTCACCCCAAAACTGTTGAGCCACACCGTTAACACCGACATAGCCCTTTACCACTTTTCGGGCAACTCCATTAACACCGACATAAATATCTTTGACGTTTCTCGCTATTCCGTTTACACCAACGTATGCTTTCTTACTCATAAACCAAATAAATATGCCCTTCGGTAAGAGGTGTTGTTCCAGCCGTTATATCTGTTGTACTGTATGTGACGTATGCTTCTTGTTGTACTGTGGCCCCAACAAGTATGCCCTTTTGGAAGTCGAGTTTTTCTACACCACCATAGTTGTTTACAACATAGGTCGAAGTGTTCTGTCCGTAATATCCGGCATCTACTTCAAGCGTTCCATCTATGTCAAGGTTGTTTATGCTAACCGATGAGCTTTGATTGTTTCCAATGACAATGCTCGGTGCATCGATTACTACTTGATCTCCACCAGCAATTCTGACGTTATCCGCACCTAATGTCGCATCTCCGTCACCATTTTCTTCGACAAGCTCAAGGTGCGCTTTGGAGTTGTCTGTATCAAGCCTTATAGCGGTAAAATCTTCTATCTCAAGGGTATCAACGGTGGTGTCGAAGGTGTGTGTGTCCATCTTGATTTTGCCTTGATAGACGTTATCGTAGTAATAGGCAATCTCTCCTTCTGTGGTCAGGTGGAATTTACTTCCTGTGTTGGCACCGACCTTGACTCCTGTGTTATCTCCGTGTACCTTTTCCACATTGCTTGAATTCTGTATGGATAACTCACCATTGCCATTACCATATCCACCAAGCGTTAAAGTGCCACCCCTTGCCCAATCGAATTGAATTCCGATAGCTGATAAGGCATTAATGACCAGCTTTCCTGTACCGGGATCATAACCATTTGTCCAAGTTGTTCCACCATCTTGCGATACGAAGAATCCGCTACCTGACTTTTTGAATACGATAGATCCCGATTCAAACGAGCAAACATTGTTGACCTTGGTTATCGGCATATTTGACCAATACCAAACTCTGCCCCCGGTTGATAAATCTTCATAATCTTCGTAACCACCTGATGCGTTTATAGCCAAATCGTTCATCATCTGTACGTCTAAATCGTAGTTAGAGATGATTTCGTTTGTCTGTTGTCTTGCTACTTCAACCGCACTCTGTACGGCCTTTGAATAGCGTTTAACAAGCGTTCTGCTGGGAGATTGCGCTCCGCATGATATCGAATGACTTGCTAACTTAAATGAGTTTGTTGTCAGGTATGAGTAAGTGTAATTACCCTGATAATCTTTTACCTTGACTTTATCTCCGATTTCACAAGCCAAATCACTCGCTACCGTTGCGTTAAACGTGCGAAGTGTGAAGTTTTCCAATACATCCCATATCAGGTTTAAAACGGATGCTACGTTATCCGCAGTAACCAAAGGATTTTCTAACTCAAGGACATATCCGCTTGTACCTACCGAATATGCCGTGTCATCTATAACAAACTTGACTCCTGTAACCTCGATATCTTCTGTACCGAATGAAGTCTGAAAGTTGTAATCAAATACGTCTGTTGTTGATGCCGTTGCGTTTACGTCATACCACTTGATCTCAAGATATCCACTCGGATCTATCGTGCAAAAATTGCATCCTATCATTGCGAGATACTGCAACATCTCACGGCAATTCATGTTGTTCGCATCTTTCGGTGCTTCTGTTATCGAGAAGTTGTAGCCATGAAACGTCTGCGTGTTTGACGAAAGACTTACTCCGCAGTAAGAACACATGGATTGAACAATCTCCCTGACCGTCTTGGGATAACTGATATTGACCGAAGAAAACGGCACATCAAACTTCCACATATTGTCGAGAAGTTCAAGAGATATCAAGCCGTTTGCCTTTTGTGGCTCGTCAACGGTGTAAAATCCCATGCGATAATACTGTTGTGTTGCCGGACTTCCTGTTGTATCTCCTTCAATACCAAGCCAAACTACCGCACTTGCATTGAAGAAATCATAGTTATCAAAGTCACCATCTATGTTGTTTATGGTAAACGTGCATTTTCCAATAACCGCACTACCGATATCAAGAGAGTCCGTACCGCTTGATGCCGTATCTATGGTAAATGAGTCTTGCCATATATCAGCTTCGGTTAAATGAAGCACGGTGCTATTTGCAAGAGTAAGGTCAATCTTGATGACGTAATTCCTTGCCTGACCACTTGCCATTATTGTTTTGAATCCAGCCGTTGTACTTTTCATTAGTTATCTCTCGATTATGCTAAAAGATATCGTTTGGTAGTTGAAACTTCTGCCTGTTACCCACCAATAGTAAGGCGCACTCGCATCTCCACGATAAAACGTCTTGGTTACGTTACTGTTCGTTTTGGGATCGTGATAGTAAACCTCAAAATATTCAGGGTCAAATGCCGTAAGTATCGTAGAAGCATCTTCGTTTGATACCGCTACCCACTCAAGGTCTATCTTTACCTTCTGTGTGACCCTGTTTTTATACATCAATCCCGACTCGACTCGGCCCGAATCACTTGCTGACACATCTTGTATGCCAACTGCAAACTTGCTCGGACAAGGCATATCCACGTTATCTACTTTGAAAGGAAATGTTGCATCTGCCATATTTATCTCCAAAAAGAGGATGGCCTATTCAGACCACCCTCATATTGTCTGCGGTGAATACCGCATATTCTGTTTGTTCTGCGCCCTTGTAATGGTCCTTGCGATAACTTCTCCGTCAACAACTATCGTGTTAGCTATATAACCGCTATTTCCACTATTCTGCGCCATTGCCGATGATACCGCACTATATACACCTTGCGATATACCTTCGACTATCTGCTGGTTGTTGGCAACTACATTCTGACCATTGCTGAATTTGCCCAACATCTCGGTTGAGTTTGCGTAGAAAAGGCCATTTTCAGGGAATCCCCCGGTTGCAAACCTCGGAAGTTTTATCTTGAATTTTCCTTCTCCGATGTCATAGTCACCATTCAGCTTATCTGCTATGGAGTTCCAAACACCTTTGATTCCTTCCTTGGCTTTTTCGAATGACTTCTTCAGGCCATCTCCGATACCATCAAATGTCCATTTATCCTCTTTGAAAGCATCCTTAATCTTGTCCGTAGACTTGATGATGTCATCCGATGAGGTATCAACACCCTTGCTTATCTCTTGCCATTGCCCGGTCATTGATGTACTCAACCCAGCCGTTTCAAGGTCAACCTCTTGCGTTGTTTCCTGATATGTCTGCGCAAACTGACTAAATGATTTTGTCGATTCTGTAGACATCGTTTGTACGGCTTTCGTAAAGCTCGTTGTGGACTTCTCACCCGATTCCTTCAAACGTGCTATTGCTTCTGTGAAACTCTCCGTCTTTTTATGGGTGTCCATGAACTTCTGACCCATACTGTCGGATTTAGTTCCAGCCGTATCAAATTCACCTTTGAGTGTTTCTAACTTACCCTTTAAGCCATCAACCGCATCCCCACTATCATCGACATCTGTCTTGATCTTTTCAAAGCTCAAGTTCTCCCAATTAAACTTATATCCAGCAAGTCTTGTAATCTTGTCAAAAATAACGTCTAAAGGATCTAAAATCGTGTTAAGTGCAGTTGCTATTCCTGATATGGCCCAATGAGCTTCATTAGACATATCAAGCCATGCGGTCTTGAGTTCTCCAATTCTCGCTATGGCATCTTTTACACCACCGACACCACCGAATACAGTTTCAACAAATCCACCTTCGCCCCACCAAGAGAAATCATCGTAGGTAGCTTTTTCTCCTGTTAACCATTCACCGATTTTGCCACCGAATTTATATCCGGCATAAGCAACGGCAATCACAATGGTCAGTTTGAGAAGTCCACCAAGTGAAGCTATTGTGGTAAAGAAGGTTGATACTGCGGTTAATACAGTAAGCACGGATTTTACGGCACTAAATCCGATTAACGCATAGCAGATTGCCTTTAAGCCATCGGCAACGTCTTGTGCAGAAACCTTGTCCATCCACTCTTCAATGGATTCAAGGAAATCTTCAAAATCCTGACTATTTATAAAGTCTGCGAGTGCTTGTGCTACATCATTGATGAAGATTATTAGACCTTCACCGACTCTCTCCATGAACGGCTCAAGATGTTCCCAAAGAGTCTTTAGCTTATCCCTTAACTCATTCCATTTAACTTTTTCATTAAAGTCAATGAATACCTTGAGTAATTGTGGGCCACCTTCTTCAATCGCCCATTTGCCAAGAGGAAGGATAACTGTGGTGTAGAAATCCTCTACAATGCCCATGAGGTTATCAACAACAGGCTCTATGCTTTCAAGCCATTCGTTAAACTTGGTCAGAATAGGACTAAAATCAAGATTATCTGCCCATTCTGCGGTAGCTTTTGCCATGCTCTCGATATGATCCGTGATAATCAGCACTATATCCCTGATATTCTCAAGAATATGGAGTCCTGTCTCGTTCTTATCCCATGCTTCACGGAATCTCTTTGCAAGATTACCTACCGCTTGACCTATCCATCCGATTGTTTTCAGGATGTTTTCAAAGATTTTCTGTGTTTTTTCTTGTTCCCAAACCTTCCAAAAGTCTCTTGCGATACTCTGTCCAAGTTTGAGGACTTCTTCCATTGCGTACTTCCAAGACTTCTTGACGAAATCTCCAACCTTCTCCCATGCTTTTTTGATGGGGTCGAAGAGCTTTTTCGCAAGATTCTTGATATAGTTAGCTAAATCTGCCCACTTGCTCTCGATGGCAACGGTTTCAAACATATCCTCGATGTTGCCGGATGTATCTCCACCTGATGTTGTCTTATCTGTGAGCTGGTTTAGTTCATCAAAGCCAAGGACAGTTTTCTTGAGTTCTTTTGCCTGTTTGTTAGCAGACTTAATGTTATCTGCCCAATCTTCCGAAAAGTCCTTCGCCTTGTTGTACGTACCCTTACCACTTAATGCGCTAAATAACTGATTAATGACGTTAATAGCCTTTGTGATAAGCTCGATTATATATACAAGTGCCGGGGCAAGTGCGTTGATTAACGGACCTACCATACCAGCAAACGAATATCCAAGTTTTTTAGATGAGTTTATAAGGCTTGACATAGATTGATTAAACTCATCACTATGCAATGCCAAAGACTTAAAGCCGTTACCCACTTCCTTGATAACCGCACGAAGAGCCATTCTTGTTACCATGAGTTTGAGCATCTTCGTTACTTTTGTCAGGCTCTTAAAAAGTCTGTCTGCGGAAATCTTGAATTCATTCGTAGACTTCGAAGTATCTTTTGAAGCGGATTTAGCTTTAAAAAGGTTAGATTTGAATTTATCTAATGCGGTATTAGCCGTTCTGATACTCTTTCCTATCTCGGAAAAAGTTGTATTCCAACCAAATTTAAACCCACCATGAGACTCAAGTTCCTGTTTCTTCAGCTTGAGCCGTTCTAACTCGTTGATAAGACCTTGTATCTGTTGCTGGTCTTTTTCCATTTCCTTGCTATCAACGTAGTCAGGGTTAACTTGGCTATTATATGCTAATTTTTCTTTGAGATCCGCAATCTTGTTCTGAAGTTTTTCAATCCTCTTATTGACATTATCGAGTCCATCTGTGGGAATGATTATCTTCAAGCCTACAAGCATAGATTTGAAAGCAGACATTCTTGATGAAGTGTTATCAAGTGCATTTGCCACTCTCCCTATGGATGATGAAACATCCTCAAGGGGTGTAGCATCTAACTTTTTTACACTTTCAACTATCTGCTCTGTGCCGGATGTAGCCTTTTTTGCTTCTTCAGCAATAGCATCCATCTCCTGAACAACAGGCTCAATGGCACCTTTCTGCGCACCAACTTCTGCTGATGCTTTTGCCAACTTCTGAACTTGCTTTACTCCTGTGCCTTTAAGAGATGCAAGGCTTTGAGACAGGCTATCTGTAACCTCGGCAAGTGTTACAAATTTAGATACGTCTAACTGATTGATTGCACCTACAAGTTTATCTAACGAAGCACAAAGTTCGTTAATTCTTGTTGTAGCACTCGTTGCACTTGCGGTTATTTGAATTGATAAAGAATCAACACTTGCCATTCTGCCTGTTTTCCTCTTCTTTGGTCAGATTGAAATTGCTCTGCATCGTCTGAAGCATTGCAATAAACTGTTCTCTCTGATTCTGTATTTCATCCTCGGTAAGTTCCTTTTCCTCGTTTGCCAACGAATAGGCTTGTTCAGGGTATTTGTACTTGCTATTCTTACCACCAAGCATATTGCCTACCGTGCATAGCAAAGCATCAACCATATACCGACCTTGGATGAATGCCATCACATCACCCATCTTGAATTCTTCCCTTACTTTTTCTGCATGGGCATTTGCGATGATCCGTATTTTGTTCATGTTCAGTTTCCCGAATTCCTCATAGGATATTCCGGCTTTATACATCTGCGGAAACCAAACTGTGTATATATATTCTCGGTAGCTTACGAAGTCACTTCTTCGCTTTCCGACTTCTTCGCTCTTGTTCTCTTCGGAGTTCCCGAATCCTTGTCCGTCTGTTTCGGGCGAAAAAAACCCGATTCATTCATCATCGCAGACATAACATCCGATATCTCGTCAAGAGTTCCACCGTTTGCCATGTGTGCGGTAATTTCCTTTCCAGCCGTTCTTACGTCAACACCCATCGATGTTGCTACATACTGACGGATGACGTTGAACATCTTCTTGTCGATATCCTCAAGCGAGATCCCGACATCTTCAAAATCACATAACAGATTAAGGTCGAATTCTGTGGCCTTATACGATTTGCCGTTTAAAGTTAAAAGTCTGTCCATATTTTTCTCTTCCCTTTCTTGACTAATAACCCCATGCGTAAGGGAAGGTGGGGTTTCCCCCACCTATCCACGCATAAGAAAAGCACTATATCACAATCACTTAATCGGTGCTGACTCCAATTACGTGAAAGCAACCTTTGTAGATGTACCCTTGTAGTCAACGATTGTAAGACTCATGGTAACTGTCAGGAGTGAATTCTGCCCAAGTTCAGGCATAGGAATTTCCTGTGGAGGCTCTGCGATAACGAAAAACGCATCTGTCATACCGGGTACGATAACCTCAAACCACATCTGCAACTGACTTGCGTGTGCAGTATTGTATGCGGAAATGAGTGATGTCCACTCTGTTGCCGTATCAGGTGTGTAATTGATGACTACTTCCCAAGTCGATCCTGTTGTAGCTCTCCCGGCAACGCTCTTCTCTACCGAATCTTCAAGTGCTGAAGCATCGATTGTTTCAGGAGTGATCGAGATACCACCAATACTGTTTATACGTGTGAGCTGGGAAAATGCTGAAGGTTTTTCTCCGGCATGGCCCGATGTCTCTACACCGTAACCAAACGTAATACCAAGGGTTGAAAGACCAGCTAATGCCATTTGTTTGTCCTCTCTTTCTTAATGTTAAACTTCGTAAAGTGTCTCTTCGTTGCCGATGTATCGAGCATAACGAGAAACTGTTCTGTATTCCGTGTCCGTATCAACGAATTCGGGTAATGTAGCAGAAAACCGCATCTCTTTCATGCAATCAACCACTACTTGTGAAACTTCATTTGCAACAGGCATTCCTTGTGCGGATGTTACTGTGACCGTAACTTCAGCCGTGAGGTATATCGCATTTACATCCTGACCTATAAGGTCTGCACCAGCTTCGACAGGTCCTAAAAAGCGTAGATAGATACTCGGAAATTTAGGTTGTGTCGGTACATGGCTATCCATCGTGACGTTAATGTCATGATACTTACTAACAAGTTTAGCCGTGATTATCGCATCTAACCTTGAATATATTTTGTCCTTAACATCGAACACCCAAGAGTTATCCATCATAACTACTGAAAACCTCTCTCACTACTCTTTCTGCGTTCACCATCATCTCGACCAAAGCACGATACATAGGTTGTGTCGGATTCATCAGCTTGTCATCAATAGACGAATGCCTTTGCCCCGATTCATCAAACCATGACCACTCGCTTTGCATTGCGTGTTTTTGACCGGGAAATGTGCCACGATGACCTTCTATTGCAAGAGGTCCAGCACCATACTCCGACATCAGTAATGGGGATATCCATGCTTCTTTCTTCTTGCGGATGTTCTTCTCTGCGGATGTGTACCATACTCGGTGTATCAGGATGTTATCCTGTGCTACTATCTCGCCCATACCTAATGCTTTGGTATCATACCGAAACTCGATATAAGGCTTGAATTCGTTAAATACCGTGTACTCCGCAACCTTAATTCCCATTTCTGCCAACTCCCGGCATACTCTGTCGCACAACATCGGCAAGGTCACATCGGCATACTTGCGTAGTCCGTCTATGATCCCCTGTATTCCTTCTGTCGAAAGGTTACCCTTAAACACTCTGTTGCTCATTTGTTATTTTTGCACCTTCGTTAAAAGGTATTTGTCTACGTTAAGTGAAGGTCTGATTTTGAGAACGGTAAAATCCGCATCACTCTCTATGGCATATCCTTCTTCATCGACAAGCGGTTGATGAGTCCAAATCAGGCTTGTTTCATCAATCGGTAAGAGATTTTTACTAACCGTCACATTTGCTTCGTATTCGGTCAACGAAACACCAAATTCGGTTGTCTCTGCTTCACCACTTGCGCTGAATGCAAGATTTCCAAAGAATTCAACAGGCTTTCCGTACCCTTCTTCAGTTGTTCCTAACTTTTCGTAGTAAACTGTTGGTGGGTCGGTGGTTTCATCGGTGTAAACAACTATCTTGTTGCCATACTCATCCAGCTTGTAAATCGGCTCGGAATCCCGATGTAGCGCATACCACATTTGAGTTGTGTTCTTGTTTAATGTTCTCATACTTAAAACACTCTGCTTATCGGAACTACCCCGGCCCACATCTTGCCACGTTCAGCAAATGTGCGGTCTATTCCGTTCTCTGTATGCCGTTCTTCACCTTCGGCCCCGATGGTATTGAAATCATACCTTGCTACGTTTAGAACTTGAGGATAGTAATTCTCGATGTCTCGCTGGATTGCTTCGTCACTCCAATTAGTCGAAGAATATCTCCGTCTCTGTATAAGTTCACGAACAACCGCAGACACCTTACTTGCCACAATGTTTGTGTTGAATGTGGGGTCAGTTGACATCTCTAATGTCAGCGCATCCACGATATTCTGTTCAAAGTTTGTGGTATCTACCATCCTTTTACCTCACTTAACTACTTCATCCAGCAGAATCGCACGAAGCTCTTTTACCGTAAGTTCTTCAGGATCTTTAACTCCGTTTTCCTTTGCAAGTTTACGAAGAGATGCTCCGTTCATGGAGTTTATCTTCTCTGCCGTAATCGTAGGCTCCGACTTTTCTGCCTTTTTTTCTTCAACAGGCTTGGGGGCAACCTTTTCGGTCACCCCATCTGCCTTGACATTGTTTGTTTTTACGTTTGCGTAATGCCGTCTCAAAAGCATTCCCATAACGATATCTCCTGTCTTATGACTGCTTCGTGATCTTGATTGCCTTTGAAGGATCATAGAGGTATGTAGCGAAGTGCTTTGAAGCCGTGATGACATTCGTGAACTTCAGGATGTCACGGTCTGTCTCAACAAGCGTACCTCTCTTGATGAAGATGCGAAGCGCACCGGGTTTAACAATGTAGATGTTCTTGCTGGTCTTGAGCTTGTTAGATACGATTACCTGACAACCCTGATATTCACCAACAACACCCTTGATTGCTCTCTCTGCGGAAAGTTCTGAAGCCGGTACCCACTGATTGGTGTTCTTCCTCATGCTTGTGTAAACTGCCGGAGATACGATAACAACCTTCTCACCATCAATATCCTCACCGAATTTCTCAAGCGCATCTGCGATATCGGTATCGGTAGGATCTGAAGCGGTAAGAAGAGTCATAGGAAGTGCGATGTTTGCAAGAGTTGAAAGCATCTCGTTATCTTCCTGACTTGCGATTGAAAGTGCAATCTGATTTGTTGCTTCTCCAACAGGGTCACCATAACCCGAAAGAACTGCTTCGTCTGAAAGCTCAACACCTTTAGCAATCTTATGAACAGTAACGGTAACTGCGGATGCAGTAAGCTGATCGGGTGTAAGTGCTGATGCTTCGGAAAGTGTACTTGCATCTCCAATATACGTAAATGCCGGAAGGGAAATTGTATTTCCAGCAGTTTCAGCCAACGTGTTATCGATGACCGCAAGAGGTGCGAACTTCATAGCATCAACAAGTTTCTTCTCGATAACGTCTGCCATTACTTCGGGGTTAACGAGATTCGATAATGTGGTAATAGCCATTGTTTTGTCTCCTTTACTTTGCTAATTTGTTGTATGTTTCTCTATCTTTGTTGTAGAGTTCGGTTTTCTCTCTCATCGAAAGATTGTCGAACTGCTCTTTCGTCAATGTAGTGTTCTCTCCCACACCGACATTGACTTGTGGCCTGTTTCCTAACCACTCACTCTTCTCTGTCTTTAGTGCGGTTTCAAACTTTGTTTCAAAGTGCTTGACGATAATCGAATAGACCGTCTTTTCATCACCGTCTATCTTTGCCTGAATAGCATTCTCAAGGTCTTTGCCTGACAATCCCATCTCCGCAAACATAGCTTTGGCTTCATACTGTGCAATGATCCTATCTTTTTCCGCTTCACGTTCTGCTCGTTCTGCTTCTGCTTCTGCCTTTGCTTCTGCTTCTGCTTCTTCAGCCGTTTGCTTTTCTCGGAGTTTCTTTGTTATCTCCCCTTTTTCTCTCAAGGCTTTATCCAAGGCATTCTTGTTTCGTGCCATATCAGCTTTAAGCTGGGCCATCTCTGCCATAAGGTCAGCAACATTAGGTGTGCTATCCTCGGCTGGGGCCTGACCTTCTTTGCCCGGTTTCTCGGCTATCTTTACGTCTGCATCTGCTACGTTTATATTAGCCGTGTCCATGCCTGTTTCTGCTCCGACATTCGTGTTTACTTCTGCCATATTCAATTACCATCCTTCCCTTGTGCTTTAAGTCATCTCCGACTTTTGACTTCAAAAAGTTTTGTGTTTTGTTTCAGGTCACTTTCTCTGTGACGGTGTGTTTGATATTCGACTTCTCTGTCGATATATAAAGGCAAATGCCCATATATCAGAAATACTCAACTGCGCACCTACATCCGATGACCTCTTGTGGGTCAGGTGCGCTTTCAAGGTCATGCGGAAATCTCATCAGCGAATTCCCAACATGAAAAACTTCATCAATGCCAATCGTTTCACCTTCGACTTCCGAATGAGTCTGTCTAACCTTGTCATCCAACATGGTCAGCCATCTCTTCTTGGTCCTTCCCATTTCCTTCGCATCTACGTAGTCCGTGTAGTTCAGGAAGGTGTTTGCTTCACTCTTGGCTATATCCTCTGCTCGTCTATACGAAAGCCAATAACTTGACTCTTGTTGTAGAAATGAAGAGCCATCGGGTGAAGATTCAGGGATGTCCGATGACTCTTTTGAGGAGTTGTATGCAGTTGAAGCCGGAATTGGAGTTTTTGTTCGACCATTGGATTTAGGGGTTTGATTGTAATGCTCCGGCTTAACTTCGTCTGGCTTGGCATTCTTGAAGGTTGTATTGACAACTTCTTTCGACATCTCTCGGATGTGGTTGCTCAAATAACCATCAATGCCTGTTACCTTCGTTACGGCTTCAGAAACCTTGTCTGCCAATAACTGTTGGTAAAGTTGCTTTTGAAGTAGCTGATTGTATGTCTTGTGTACTTCAAAGACCGAAAAAAAGAAGAGAAACGCATCTGTTAAATACTCTGCGAGTTCTCTCCTTCTTGCCTTACTCCCGATGTCGATTTGCATCGGGCCGTAATATATATCCAAACTATTCAGTTCATCAAAGTCTAACTCTGACTTTTGCTTTTTCTTCATCCTCTACCCTTGTCAAGAACAGGAGAATTCGATACTTGGTCACTCCTATCTTGCTCAAGTCTCTTCGGGATAGGGGCATCTACTCCCTTGGTCTTTTCCTTGCCGTTACCGTTGTTGTCCGTAACCTCTATGCGCTCAACGTAGTTCGCACCACTATCGGCACCACCAAAGGTCTTTTCGATGAACTTCTCCATCGTTTCTGCTGAATCCCTTGCAACTTGCTGGGGATCATCAAACAGATTGATGGTGTTCAGGATTGACTTGTAATCAAGACCGTGTGAAACTGCGGTAGCAAAAGCATTAATCTTGGTTGTCATCTCATAAGTTTTCTGACGTTTGATGTTTGGCTTAACGTCTGAATACTTGAGTTTTGCCAATGCGCTACCTGACTTGAAACCTTTGCAAAGTTTCATCGCAACAAGTGCGATTTTGACCTCATCAAGTTTACTGTCATTCTTGAGCTGGTCTTGCTGGGTAGCTTCGACTTCTGCTTGTGTCCACCCGGTTGCATCACTCATCGCAATGCCTGTGGACCCACCACTATTGTCATTACGGCTCGGAACATTACACTTCTGCAATATCAAAGCACGTTTTGACAGATAATTATTGAGCATCCCGGTGTAGTCATACGAAACGTGTAAGGGGTTGACAAATGGTGTCTTTCCATCAGGTGTTGTGTTAGTCTCAATCCAATCATTCGATGTCGGATGCACAACTCTTTCCTGTTCGTTCCCTTCATCGTCTACGAAAATCTCTTTCGGAAACTCTATATCGTTACAATGCCAAATACATTGCGTATTTTGGTCAACGTCATTTGCAAAGTCCGATGCGAGTATGTTCAGCGCATTCAGTTCAGGAATCTGTCTCTCGAAACATCCTGTTCTGTCTACGTTTCGCACCCACTCGGTAAACGGCAACTTGCCCAAGGGATTCAATTCGTTGTTCCCTTCACCGAAATCCCATGTTCCATCTGACTTCTTGTTTGCATATCCGTTCTTTACCTCAAATCTGCGATCCTTGGTAAATACCGTGTAATACTTGTTGCCGATGATGTCCTGTCTGAATGTGACGTTCATCACGATTCTTTGGTCAGGATAATAACTTGACCTGACAACAAAGGCATTTCGGGGATCTAAAACCATGTACTTGAAATAGCTATCCCCATCTTCATAATCGGTGTTTACGTCAATGTAGGTGTACCCGATACCGCAGACTTCCACGAAGTTCGCAAGTTCCTGTGTCTTGTGCCTGATCTTCTCGGCATCAAAACAAGCATTCAGTTCTGCGATCCCTTCTGACTCCGTTGCGGTGCCACCATCGTTTGACCCATGCTGAACAAGGGTTATCGGATTGCCCCAATTAAACGATGTCTTGAAGTTCGTGATTTCATCGGCAACATTGTCAATGTCAACGATGTCGATGTCTGTGCGGTACGTCTTTACTCTCTGCAACGGCTGGATGCCGGAAACAAAGTTCATGAGTCCTTCGCAATCGTTTGCAACCTCGTTATGCACAAGAATCGCATCTCGCAAGACCTTCATCACGTTCTCTTCTGTGACTTCAGGAACATCCGTGTATATTTTCTTTCTGCCCTTGCCTATCATTCGACCAAATCACCTTTTCGCATCGCACAAGAAAAAGCACCCTGAAATCTCAAGGTGCCTTTCCTGAACGGTGAGCCTAATACGTATACCAATCAATCATCAAAAGGAGTCTTTGCTTGACAATACACAATTACCATGTCAATAGGGGTCATGTCAACATTAAAATCAAGATATTGTGGTCATTTTTCATTTTTAGTGTATATTTCCACTAAATATTGCGTGTTTGCTATTTGTTGTTATACAAAATCGTGAATTCCTTGATTGCAGACCTATGAATTCTCTTTGCGGTGGCATCACTTATGTCCATCAGCATCGCAGTATCATAAAATCCGTTTCCGTCAAGATATCGGATGGTCAGAAAGTCTCTTTCTCGCTCTTTTGACATCCGTTTGCTGATTTCCTCAAATTGCGCTCGTCTATGCTTGATTATTTTCTCTCGCTGGTAGATTTCACGCTCAAGGTCAACGATCCTACCCACGATATTCGACATTTTATCCCCATCGCCTGAAGATTGCACCGATTCTTTGTCCGTTCTGACCGTGCAACTCTCCGCAACCGCACGAAGCTCCATTATCTGCACCAAAACTTTGTGATTTTCTGTCGCAAAGTTCTGAATACTCTCCAAGAATGCTTTCGTGTCCTTTTCCGTGAATATTCTCCCCATTTTGACCCCCTTATAGAAAATTCCGCATGATTTTCGCAACCTTACGCTCCGGCTTGGTTACAAACAACGCATAGTTTGCCATCGCATCAGGCACATCATCGTGCTTGTTCTTACCAGCGACCGAATAAGTCAATAATTGATTGATAAATCTGCCGTAATCACTCTGCTTGTTGTATAGGCTCGGATCTTTGAACAAAATATGCTCTTTAACCCAATTACTGTTGACAATGATACGTGTTTCCTTGTTCGTCTCGGTGGGTTTGGTGGTTATACTGCATCGACCTTCAAGTTCTTTGACTCGTTTGGTCACATTAAAGGCCAATCTGTCACCCCCGGCATTTGACTCAAACTCGCACCTTTGCATATTGTGGTCAACTATCTTCTTCGCAAGTTTTTGCTCCTGAAGGTTATAGTCAGCAGAATCATCACACACGCAATCAACCATGTAATGATCTTCACCGTAGACATAGCATATCGGCATTACCATGAAGTCGATACCCTTCTGCTTCGTATCGCAGACACCGATAATCGCATCAGGCTCTTGTTCGGGCAACGAAAGAAATCTCCGAAGCTCGTCTTTGTGGTACAACAATCCTTCACGTTCAATCGGCTCGTTCTTGTAAAGGCACCGATATGACACCTCATCCATAGCCAATTCCTGTTCGTGAAAGAATTTTTCCGAAAATCCGTTAACGTCATACGCAAAATTCGACTTGCCTGTCTTGGGATCTATGTCAGGATATGCGATAAACCTTGCTCGGTCATTCCCTTCGTACATCTGCTGGAGTCTGCCAACGATATCGTGTACCGACCACCGGGTGCAGATATGTAGCTCCTTGCAGTTATCGAGCTTTCTCTGTCTCGCATCGACAGTATATATATTCCAAAGTTTATCAAGTATGTTTTTGTTTAATGCTTCTTCTATGCCACCGATAAAGTCATCACAACAAAGATATTTACCAGCACGGACCTTTCCGGCATTCTTTGCGCCTACCGATGTGTGCTGAATACTTGCAAAAGGCTTATATTTGCCAAAGTTGATCGTCTCACTCTTCGCATTTGTGGCCTGAAGTTTAGCCAAAGGGAATATCTCGTTCCATGTGTACTCTTGCGCATTGGTGGTTATATCAAGTATGCCATCATAGAACATCCTCGTTATCTCCCCACTATGCGAGAAAAACAAGCTGAATCCTTCAAGATCCCGACCAATCACCCATGTCAGGAAGAATTTTTCAAGCGTTGTTTTCCCTGTTCCCGGTGGCATCGACAAAGACAATACGTCAAGTTTGCCATCTTCCAAGTCCTGAAGTGCCTGTATGACACCTATCTTCCAAAAGCATTTCCTTCGGGGTTTATAAAACTTATCTTTCTCCCTACGATTTTTCTCAAGATAGTTCAAGTATGAGTTAAATATATACGGTGCTTCAAACTTGATAACCTCATAGTATTGTTCAAGTAGTTCTGCTTTGCATTTATGAATATTACAGTATGTCTCAAGCTCGTCTATATTTCCACCCTTGGTATGTATCTTTACTTGCTGGTTTATCAATCCCTTTATTCGGGCAGACAGTTTCTTTGCATACTCCAAATCAGGCTCTTGCTCATGATACGCTACGTTGATTCCAGCAATATAGGCTTCGAGCAGTTTCATGTCAAAACCATTCTTGCGGTAGTATTCGTCATAACTATTTATTGTTTTCTCAAGCTCTATACTTGGCATACACTATCTATCCTTTATCGCATCTATCAGCATATAAACCATAAACACTATTAGTGGTATCTCAAGTACCATCAGTATTAGCTTTATAATATCTATTATTGTCAGCATTGTAGTATATATATAATTATATTAAGGCCCTTTTTGTCCTTGGAAATATTTTTTAAAACAGTATTGTATATTATATATAGGCCCTTTTTCCCAAAGCGCATATTTTTTGGACTAACCCGGCAACTTTGTTAAATATTTCACAAACCCCTATACCCTTCTTGCCGGATATGGTAAATCTGGAAAACCTTTTCAGGATCATAGCGAACAACCCTTATTCGTTGACTCATATAGTCAATATATGCAATTTACAACTATTCGTCAAAGTAAACTTATGCGAATAGATTGTAAAAAAGTGCGTGTTTTCAAGGGTTTTCGGCTTTTCCTGTTTTCGGGTTGCTGGAATCTTTTAGCAATTTTTGAGAATTATTAGCGGATAAGTCGGGAAGCTGGTTTACATTCATGACCGGGCCTTGTAAAGTTAACGGAATCGGGGCCAAATTATCGTTATAACCATGACAGGACTTTAACAAGAATATTTCAAATACACTCCCACCATTAACAAGGCAGTTTTCGCACTCTTTATACCATCTTTTTATATTCTCTATATCTTCAACACTTGCTTTATCATTCAATCCGTTTTTAATATTGTTTATAGTTTCATAGGATATATTAACGAATAACGTAAATTCAGATATTAGTATACGTTTATTCTTTTTGTATTTATATACTAACTGTGTATATATACTCCAAATATCATCTAATAATTTATAATCATATCTGTTACCATGTTTGTTATCATTCTTTAGTATAAACTTAAGATAATACTTATATATATATTTAAGCATATCGACAAATATACCATTGTATTCTTTTAGGTCATTTGGATCATCTAAAGTATTTTTATAATCATCCACAAGAGAAAATATATCCGCTTCCAACTTGGTTAAAATATCCTGATTGTTTGTTTCTGTTTGTGCTGGATCTTCTGCCGGACTTTGTGCGCTGATCTTGTTTTCCGTTTCCGTTTCTGATCTTGTTTTCCTGTTTGACATTTTCCCCACTCCTGAAATGTATATCACTATATATAAGTCAACATATTATTAGCCGTCAATCGTATATATGTTGTTATATACATTGTGCACAAAAAGCCGGGCCGTTATTTGTATATGTGGATATATATATTTTGTTTGACATATCATTATGTATGTTGTAATATATAGTCAAAGGAAGGAGACAAAAACATTTTGATTGATTTGGAAAGGTTGAAAGGGTGAACACATGAAACAATGGGAAGCACAAAAGAAGGCTCATAAAGTAGCCACGCAATTCTTATTAGACCGGGCAAAGGCTAAAAAGAGAAGGTAAAAGAAACAAGAACACGCAAACAAGCAAACAAAGAAAGGTTAAAAAGGTAAAAACAATGTCAAGATTTGAGGAATTAAGGAAAAGTTATTTGGATGATCGTGAAAAACAGATTGCAATCAATACGGAGTATATAACAAAGGGTTATTGCTCAACATGGTGCGAGAATGAGCGCAAGGAATCCGACAACGGTATAAGAAGATATTTAACTGATCTTCGCTGGAATCAATATCAAGCCGGAGAGATATCAAGGGAGAAGGCTATTGATTATGCCGTCAAGAGGATGGTCAAGGAAGCAAACAAGACAACCCAAAAGGGCCTTGCGAAGTTAGAAGCGGTAGAAAATGCCGAAGAGTTAACTTTTGCGAGTGTTACCGTAACATATAGCCGTTATTATAATGCAAGTGCTGAAAGCTATACCAACAATGGCAGATTTTTCGGTCACGCTGGTGGGTATGGCTACGATAAAACATCTTCAGCAGTTGCGGAAGCGTTCAACAATGATATGACGATGTTGAAAATCCTTTACTCATTGAAGGAAAAAGGACTTAAAGAAGGTTTAACAAGCGATAGTAAGTCGGCTTGTACTGGACATGATAACCGAAACATCATCGGATATAAAACAAGCATTTATAACGGCAAACGTGAATTCGCATTCAGGATTGAAAAAGAAGCATAAAAGAGGACAATCACAACTATAACGAAAGGTTAAAAGGGTGTAAACATGGGTACAATCAACTACATGACAAGTAAATATATCACATTAGCGGTAAAGCCTTATGATTTTGAGGATATAAGACAAGGAATCATTGACGGTATTCTGTCAGGATCTTGTGAACATTTAACCATTGAAGAGTTAACGGATGATTTTGTCAATGAGACAATATCGAGTTATTATGATGATGATAGAGACAACGCAACGGCTATAATTGACCGCTACAACATGAATTATTTTGATATTCACATAGAACACGGATATTATGAAGGCTTATCGATCAAAATTGACGATAATTTGCCCGATAGATATGATATCATGTATGAATATGCAGATATTTTTGCAGAAGTGCCAAAACTTCGTGAATGTCTGAAGGAACTTGCCGGAGTTGGTTTTTGCGCTTGTTCTCCGTCTTGGTGCACTACATACTACAATTACACGGAAACACTCGGAATGATTGACGAAGCTATAAAAAGCCTAAAAGATGATGTTAAAAATGTAATGGTTGAAGCTCAATCCATACTCGCACATGATTTTGTGGAATCGATCAAAACACTTGCAGAAAATCAAGACAATCTTGACAACATCGAATGTTATTTATCTAATCATTTTGCCATATGGGTTGAAAAATTCGCATATAATCCCATGTGTTTATGTGATGAGCTGAAAAGATTTGCACATATATCATAAAAGGGGTGATGATATGTTGAATGTTGAAGCATTACAAAACAAATTATCATGTTTAAAAATACCGGGAATTGTGGAAAGTGTAACGGATAATAATTTTTATTGTGATATTGCGGTAAGATTTGACAATGATATTACATTTTCTAAAATAAAAAGCCGTTTGCAAGATATAAGAATTTATTTTGATGCTGATGTTGAGTTATCAAGTGCGCAAGGCTTAATTATTCTAAAAGTTAAGAAAAAAGCACGGCCCGAAGTAAAATCGAGTGATTTTTTTAGGATCATAACGGCAGACAATTCAAATAATTATATTTTACCGATTGCAATCGGGCAGACAGAAGCCGGAAAAAATTATATTTTTGACCTTGTAAAAGGTCCTCATATTTTAGTAGCTGGTAGCACAGGAAGCGGAAAATCCGTATTCATACATAACTGTATATTATCGTTATTGTATAGCGCACAATCGGAGTTGATACTTGTTGATGTTAAACGTGTGGAGTTCTCATTATATGAAGGGGTAACGGCTTTAAAATCTGATATATGTTACGATACAACATCAACCGTTAAGATGCTAAAAAATCTTGTTCATGAGATGGAAAAGCGTTTCGAGATGTTCAAAAATTCTCACGTAAGAAGTATACAAGAATATCGCTCAAAAGGTTATCACATGAACTATATCACGTTAATCATCGATGAGTTAGCGGATCTTATGCTACAGGATAAACGCATCGAGCCATTGTTGATTAGATTGTGTCAATTAGGCCGTGCAAGTGGTATTCATTTAATATTAGCCACACAACGGCCGGACTCCAGCATATTATCGGGGTTAATTCGTGCAAATGCCCCTTCGAGAATTTGCTTTGCGGTTCAAAAAGCAACCGACTCAAGAATAATTCTCGATCAATCAGGCGGAGAAAACTTATCAGGTGCCGGGGATGGTTTATTCTTGCCCATAGGATCGAAAACTCCGATACATTTTCAAGCCCCTTTTACACCAACGGAGACAATCGAAAAAATAGTTGATATGTTCAAGGCAATATAATATTATAAACATACCTTTTTAACCTTTGAAGGATCTGAAGATATTTTGTTTTCGGGTCCTTCTTTTTTGCGTTAAAATCCGTTTTCAGGCTTAAACCGGGTTTAAGTGAAGATATATATCAATGGTTTTTATTTTCTCCGTTTTTGGGGCCTTCCTGTTTGTTTCGGAGCTGGTTTTTGTGTTCACGTTTTAATGACTATTATCGTAAGATACCTTTAAAACTCATTTTAAGGGGTCATATTTGGCTTTTTGGGGTTTATGCCATACTTTTATAGTTGACGTTCAAAAAGTCGCTTAAATTCGAAAATATGAGGTTATTTTCAGGGGTATTTTATGTCAACATTTGTTAAATATTTGACGATTTGTTCATAATTTGTTCACATTTTAAGGATATCGGGTGTTATTTTGACACCCTTTTGGTGGGATCGTCAGGGTCCAAAAATTTTTTCCCGGCAAATTCAGAAATCCGAAAATAATTTAGTACGCAACTTTTGAATCCGAAAATCGATTAGTACGCAGATTTGGAGATAAAAAAAAGATGGGGTAACAACTCCGTGTTCCACCATTCTTTTTCCGTGACGATTCACATCACTCAAAATATTTTGTATATATATTATACTTCATACTACTCTCATTAGTCAAGCAAAAGAAAAACACCCATCTGCTGACAAGTGTTTTTCCATCTTCCCTTATTCGGCTGGTAGCTCTACACCGTAGTTCTCTTTCAAGTCCTTCTCGATTAATTGCCTGACATAATTATTGATCGACAATCCTGTCTTTTCACGTATCAAGTCAGAACTTCCTCTCGGCAACCGAACGGCTATGCGGTCAAACTTGTTGATGTAGTTTTTCTGCGCTCTTCTGACATACGATTTTGTCTTATGCTCCATATCATATTCCATAGTCAAGCTCTCCTTTTAGATATATCGTCTTATATATTGTATTATACATACTATTATATATTTTGCAATATATTTTTTCTTGTTGACTATGAGTAACAATTTCCGGCAATCTCTGCCAAAACATACCCCCGGCATAAGTTCAGGACTTCTTGCTGAAAAATCGTGCGATATCCCCCCCTATGTCTTTTGTCAGTTCCACAACAAATGTGGTGCCTGAATTGATCTCGGATATCTCAAGTACGCAGATTTCCTTGTTTGCCTTACTCCTGACATCGAATAAAGCCTTTTCGTATGTTGCATCATACCCCTTTAATCTATACCCTTCTGCTCTCATCCTACTCTTTTTCCTTGTTTACTCCGTTCGTAACACTTTTGTAATATTCATATACCGTAACCTTCTGACACTCCTGAAGCACGGTAGTTCTGTATGAAGCACATGATTTGTCTACGAATTCAGCGAACTTGCCACCTTTAACGTACTCATCAATCATATCTTTTGTTTGTTCTTCAGTTACCGCTTGTATCATTTAGTTCTCCTTTTTCAACCTTCTCAATAATGGCATCGATAATATCTCTCTCCCAGCCATGTGTTAGTCTTTTCACGTTATGCAGAACAAAACTCATTTCCTGTTCAGAAAATCGTTCCATACGATATCTATTGCGATTCCTATTCCTGTCCCTGCTATAAACGTAAATCCGCACGTCACTATCAGATACAGATTGTCCATTATCACGTCCTTTACCACTTCTATCACCAATACACACCCCCAGTCCTACAAAAACCAAACAAGCAACCGCCCCTAATAAAAACCCTATACATCCCATCTCCATAGTTATCTCCCTTCTGTGTGTTTGTCAATTATCCGAAGTGCCACATCAAGTCCGTCATTAATCAACCCATACCGCACCGCTTCGATGTCTGCCTTAATAGCGTCTATGTCGCATACTGTCGGCATAGCGTTTATTTTTTCTTCTGATACCCTAAACTCACCGCATATATGTTCATACTCAATATCGTGTGCATCAATTAACCTCATTCCTTACCGCCTTTCTGATACATACCTTTTCCGCACCGATTGCGCGAAGCCATGTGCGTCCATCCATATACCTTGTAATCGTGTACTTGTTCACTCCTTAACTCGCATACTCCATATAACGCACCTCTATCACCTATTTCCTTATGTTTAAAATGCTTGCAAGTATCACACTTGTTTCTCATCACTTACCCCCTTTCTGATATGGTGCGTTCCACCAACGATTCCATTCCCACGTTGTACGTTCACAAAAATTATCAAAAGTGTTTGAAAATAAGGTCTTAACCGCATCCCCATTTGTCGCATTGTCGGGTATAGGTGTGCCGTTTTCTATTGCGTTGCTTATGATATTATTTCCGCACCACAAACCACTTATTATGTTTTTATACATATCTTCGGGTATATCAATTATCAGTTTCATTTATTCCTCACTTTCCTGTGGCTCAACCTCTGTGCCAAGAACATCAAGAAATCTTTGAAGCATATAATCAGCACCCGTAATCTTGCCTTCTTCTTTTGCTATTCGTCTGTCGCAATCTCTTGCATAATGATTTCTTTCCTCAGCCATTAGTTTGAGAATTTTATCTTTCTGTTCTTTTATCATTCCTCTACCTCACTTTCCTGTGGCTTAATTCGATTAAGTATGGATAAACATCGCCTGTGTAATGATAGGTGGTCTTTTTCTTCCTGTGAAAGAATACTCTCGCATATCGTCATACCTGTTATGATATTTTCAAGGTCGCATTTCAGAAACTCTAATTCATCCTCACGGTTCACTCCTCATCCCTCACTTTCCTGTGGCTCTGCATACTTCTTTTCAATTCGTTCAAGATTATCAGCAAACTCATTCAAGGCTTGCGCAACTTCCCTTGATTCGGCAATAATCTTTTTCAGATTCATTTCTGCCGTGATTTCGTATGTTGCCATATCAGACCTCACTTTCCTGTGGCTCATATGGTTTCGGTAAAGGCATCCATGCAACCACTTCTATTGCCTCATCAAATTCTTCTGAATCGCATTTGCCATACTCTGCAAGCAAATCTTCTGTTACACTCGAATACCAAAACCATTTGCCGTTCTTATAATGTGCCGTACCGATAAAATGCTTTCCGACAATGTATTGATAATAGGACTTCGGGTCTGTATTCTTCCATGTTACGATTACAGGCTTTATATCTTCGGGCAACCTCTCACTAACAGGAATCCACTTCCCCGACTTCTGCGTGACGGAAGGTAACTGTTTGACGCACAAATCCTTTACAACATCAAGTGCTTCGGTTATCAAGTATTCATAGCCATGACTACGATTAGCAGTAGCCCACGGACTTTTCTTTAATTCTTCTATCCCTTTAAGTACCGCTTCACGGCTTATCGCATCATCGCAAGGCTCTTTACTGAAATATTGTGTCAATGCACGTTCCAAGTCCTTTTTTGAGATTTCCCTTTTGGTAATTTCTTCGCAATAAGGTGTGATAGTTTCAAAAATAAACTTCTCTGTATCTTCCGTGACTTTTGTTGCTATCGTTTCAACCATACTGTTTATGCTCATCGCTTCTTCTCTTGTCATTTCCTACTCCTTCCCCAACAAAAGCCTATTAATACTCCTATGCCGTATATTGCTATCGTGTATAATATCCATGTCACTCATTACCATCCCCTTCCCGAACTGTTAACCCTTGTTGTTTTTTCCAAATATCCAATCGTCTCTTTTCTGCTATTTGCTTCTGTTGTTCTACGAAATCAAGTCCAGCCTGAAATCCCTTGCTATATGCTTGTTTCACCCATGCCATGTTGTAGCCGATATTTTCATATTGCTTCGTCACATCGGCACCGCACATTTCATAGCCTTTTGCGTAGTTATAAGCTAAAGACAGTACGGTCAATGACTCTTGCTGGAGTACGTTCAGGATCTCTTGCCTTTTCTCTTCTTCTCTCGGTGGAGTAAAGGGTTTAGCTTTGTTGTTAATTACCATTTACTGTGTGTCCTCGATTATGTGTTGAATATTGTAAAGTGCGCTAATTGCACTATCACCAACCTCGTCAATCTTCTTGATGCAATATTCTTTTACCATCTGTTTTGCTATCGGGATTTCTTCTTCACTCCTACAAAGGACTTTTCCTCTACTTCCGACTTTCATAAAAGACGAAGGAATCCTAACTAACCATGAGTTTTTATCCGCAGATACGAATGTTCTGCTATTGCTGATATATCCGGCTTGTACCTTGATTTCTCCGTGATATGGATAAACAATCCACCTTATAGGACCTACTCGGTATTTATCTAAATAACTTGCCATTTATGCCCCTTTCATCCTGTGTATTCCTCAAATCTTGACGTTTTCCAAAAGATAAATCTGTTATTAACCCATCTCTGAAGCCTTAATAGTTCGTGCTTTTTCGGCAAATGTTCTTTGTCATAAATCATCACATATGGCGCATATCCGTTTTCTCTTAACCAATAGATTCTTTCTAAATCTGAATCTAATAACTTGCGTTCCTTATCTCCGACAAGGCAATATACTTGCAAATCCTTGTTTCGTATCTTTGAAACTGCACGAAATTCCTTAAACTTCGGAATCACAATGTCTTTATCTTCGTAACGATCCCATGCAAAATGTATTGCCTTTATCGGAATCTTTGATATTTTCTCTGCCTTTTCTTTTGTCATTAGCCTTATATCCAAGCCTTGTGAAAAGTTTACCTTTGCGCCCGAATCTATAAGTTGGTCAAGTAATTCATGGCAATCCTTACAGGCAAGTAAGTTAGGATCTAAAAGTTCTATGTTCTCCTGACCTCTCCAAAACTCGGATAAATCTGCAACTTTGTGTGAGCATTGACCTTCTTTTGCTTTAACATGGCAAAAACTACATCCTCTTGGACATCCTCTTGTTAAGAATCCGTATGCCGTATCAGTTATGCCGTACAATTCGTAGTCAGGGTATATGTGTTCAATCTCATCCGAAAGCGGTAAATCCTTTGTTTTATCGTATTCTTCATGCCCCCCCCGAAGTGAAATTGCGTACCCGGTGCCACCTCTTATAATTTCATCCGCATCAATGCAATACTCATAGTCAGGGGAAAAGCTAAAAACCTTGCTCATATAGACCCTATCCATGTGACCGCTAAACAACGGTTGATACCATTCAACATGATCTCCTTGAGCCTTATGCCAAGCGGATATTTTCATCAACGGCAAGTTCGGATAATTGTGACCATCCACATCAATCAAGCCTACTTTCATTACCACTTACTTTACTCCTGACAGGGTGCCGTTCTGTGTTTTCGTGTATATGTTTGCCAACATCACCTTGCCACCCAGCCTTTCAACTATCTCCGTACCTTCATCAAACGGTGGACTTGTTATGCCCATCTCCCACATGGATATTGTTCCTTGGTCTTTTCCAAGCATCTTGCCCATGTCTGTTTGATTCAGGCCCATTAAACGTCTTTTCTTCCGCAGAAACTCTCCGAATCTCATGTCCACATCGAAGTTGTTCTGCTCGTTGAAATCATGTATCATTCGTGCTTAACTCCTTTACTGTTTGACCTGAAACCTTATCGGATAAGCTCTTTACCAAATTTCCTAAATGTTCCGGCACTTTATCTTCGTACTCTGCCTTTGACAGTATTGCCTTGTATGTCCTTTGGAAGTTTGACATTATCACCGTGTTTACTTCATTGGTTTCACACATTGCCCATTGCCTTATCATTGACGGACTACCAACTGCACGTTTTACCAACTGCGGAAAGTTATCAAAATGCTCTTCGCTATGGTAGTTGCCATCCTGAATGGCTTTTTTTACCAATGCCCACGCTTCACCTTCCGTGAGTCGATCATGTTGCTTTGGCGCATTCATCGAGTTAACTAACTGCGAAACACTTGGGGCAAACCCGGTTTTGTCCGTTTTTGAGTAAATCTCCAAGGCTCCCATGATTGCTTCGGCTGGATAATCTTTTAATGCCCAACTCCATGCCATTACTGTTTCCTGTGGATTTTCAACTTTCCATGACGGAAACAACGCATTTATGGTCATCAACAACTTCTTGGTTTCTTCTGTTGTCACATCAACCCCCATTTCTCCGCTAATGATTGCGGTTTAGCTCCTATCTCGTTTAAATAGCTTTCAAAATGACTTGCACAAAACAGAGTTTCCGGCCTTAAAAACTTTGACATCTTCGGATCTCGGCCCCATTGTTCGTATTTTTTGTCAATCACGGTCATAAAATCTTCTAAAGTGTGACCTTCTGCAAATCTTGCCCTGATTTTTTCACAAGTCGATTTATTTTTATCCGTGTACTTTGTTCCTAAAATTTGATTCAGGTATTGGATGACTTTTCTGACTTCAGAAATAGGAATTGTCTCTTCTTGTTGATTTTCCGCATTTTTTGACGATTCGTGGTACGTATCGTCGACGTATCGTTCATTGTCATTGTCATTGTGTATGTAGCTATTATTATTAATAACTAACTCTTTATGTTTTTTTATAAAATCAATAACTGTATCATTTATATATTTATTATTAGAGCTAGATAGATGATTAATTACATAACCAACAAGAGATATATCTTTTACTCCTTTGAGGTCTTTCTCAAGGCAATCCGCAACAGGCTTTCCACCTCTGACTATCGAATGTATCAAGTAGTTTTTGATCGCAACCTCGCTTGTTTCAGGATTGAATCGGATAATCTTGTATTTGCTTTCAAACCTGTCAAGCAAGGTTTTGACCGTTTCAAGGTTATATCCCAGCTCAAGGGATGCTTTCTTTAATGGCAGATGGTAAACACCTAATTGTGTTGTATAAGGATTGCTCAAGAGGTAAAGCATGAAGTATTTATCTTCGGGTGAGAAGTCATTCAGTATCTTGTCATCATTCCAAAATCCTGTACTTATAAACCTCTTAACTTCTTTCATTCTTTTCTACACCCCTTATAAAAACGGCACCTCTTCATCCACATTGTCAGGTATCTTTACAAAATCATCAGGATCTCCTGAAGAGTCACCCGGCTCAAGGATGTCAAAATCCGTAATCATAAGGTTGGTATATGTCTTATCTCCGTACTTGGATGCGAAAAAGAATGCGCTATTGATCTTGATTTTGGTTTTGTTGGCAACAACCACACCTGTCTTAAAACGGCAGTTAATGAAGCCGTTAACCCAAGTATTCGATTCTTTATTCTTTGTCGAAACACCTATTGAATAAAAAACGTACTTACCCTTGGCCCCTTCCTTCTCATTTGCGAATACCGTGACACCCTTGTCATCCGTTGTAACTGTTAATCCCATTAGTCCTACCCTATATCCTTTCTTACGTAATTTCCTTTTGGTTTCTTGAAACAGTAAGTACACATCCATGTCGGATAGAGTCTGCACCCAATCCCCGGTAAGGAACTTCTCGATGTCATTGAGGTTTTGTATTCTGTGATAGATATCCAAGCAGACATCTCCCATGCGTTCATGGAACTTTCTTGCCTTGAATCCTTCCTCAAAGCATCGGTCAAGTTTCTTGTAATACGTGCGTAAGCTCTTGATTGTGCTGATGTAATCATCAAGCGCAAACTCTATGATCCCGACACCTAATGACTTATAGTTTTCCAAGATACCGAAACTCTGCTCCGTCATAACTATGCAACCAGCTTGTAAACTGCGAATGTTGTTACATGACCATAGCGGTTTTTTCTTGTAACTTGCTCGGTCACGATGTCATGTCCTTCTTTGCGAAGTCGGAAGATAATATCCGAAAGTCTTGTGGCACCGAAAAGCTCGATAGCCTGAATAGATGTGATTCCCCTTTTGTGAGTCATGAGATATCTCAAGATTTCAGATTTCTGCGTTTTAGTTTTTTTCATGTTCATACTCTCCTTTGCGTAGATAGTCTTAAAATTCAAAATTTGGTATCATATTTCGATTTTTGTTCATATTATGTTGAACGGTTAGGCTAAAAAAATTTCGTGCCTTAAATCGGCAAATATGACGTTTTATCCATCAAGCTCCGTTATCAATATCTCTGCCCTTGGATTTTTGGAATCAACCCCATAGTCAAACCTGATTTCAACTATGTCATTCCAGCCATCGTTATGCAGTATCTTCATTGTCTGCATCGCATCGCAGAAACATTTGTCAAGGCAAGATCCCAAGTTCTGTCTGTCATGCTTTTTATCTTTCGCATAAATCATGTAGTGTATAGCTATTGGTTTCTCAATCCTGACTTTATCCATCTTCTGTTTTGCCAAGCATTGACGGATAAGTTTTTCGTTCTTTGTTTTCTCTGTGTTGTAGACTCGCATCCTCTTTGTGCGGTAGTCATACTTTTTCTCCTGATGATTCAGTAACTCGTTTAGGCCACTTGTCCAATTTGGAATTGTGACCCGGTATTTCATTCTTCGTCAATCACCTCTCCTTCTTCTACCAAAAGTGTATTCAAAGATGCACTCTTGTGTTGTTTATTCGTGTTGTCAATCTGCGACTCTTCGTTGAAATAGCGCAGTTGTTCAGGACTATCGAAGTCTATCTGAATGTGTTTGCATAACCTTCTCAACACTGTCTTTTTATACATCTCTTCTTCAAACTTCCATGCTGGACTATTCTTGGATCTCGATGCACTTCTTGTTTGGTCAAGAGCTTTGCGAGACATTACATCGTACTGCATCCCACCATCCTGAAACTCACATACGGCAAAGGCACCGATAATCTCTGCATCATTGAAGGGTAACGGCAGAAAATCAATCGTAGGCTGACCATCAACTATCTTCTCTGTAAACTGATCTCCTGTTCTAACAACCTTCGCATAGATGTTTTTTATAGGTCTTATAGAATACTTTTGAAGTAACTTGACCATTCCCCTATAACTCGGCATGAACTGAAGTTTTTTGCCGTAAGGAACAAGGTATGCTTCGCTGGAATAAAAGTCGAGATTCAGGAAAGCTCCCTTGATAAGTCCGGCAAGAATATTCTTTGAGCCGTGTTCCTTGTTGTACTCGATCAATGTGTCATTATCATTCAGCAAAGCTATCGCATTCTGTACGAATCTTGTCTTGTTAAACTCACTCGGAAGTGCATCTGCGACCCTATCAAGACCGTTTGTTAAGGCCATGCTGAACGTCTCTTTTTGTTCAACAATCTCGGTGTTTTTCTCTTCTGCCATCACTCTTCCTCACTTTCCGTATCAATCTCGGTTGCTTCGTATAAATCCACACCATCAGGATTCCATCCATCCGCTAAAAGAAACCGCATCTTCTCTCTTGCATAATTAATGTCTGTTCCGCAATCAATCTTTATGAAATAGTGTTTTTCCTGTGCCATTACTCAAAATCTCCTTCCGATTCGTCATCCATGTCCAAGCTATTTGCGATCCATTTCGGCACCGACAGGCTATTGATACCGCTTTTCTCATCCATGTAACCGGGCCAAACATCTTTCTCAAGGCATTCCTTGTATTTCTCCAGCAACATCTTCCTGACTTCTGCTCCTGATTTGATGAAATATTCATCAGCTTCAAGGACATTTACCAAGTAAGGTGCCTTTTTCTCCTGTGCAATAAAGATGAATTTGAACGGCTGACCGTATTTATTCTGCAATCCTTCGCAGTAATGGGATGCCTGAATGTCATATCCGAACTTCATCGAATCTCTCATGAAAGCATCGGTTTCCGCATTGGATGTAGTCTTTAAATCCACACACACGTACTGTTCTTTGATCTTGCCGAACGAGTCAGGTCTGCACTTGCATTCAACTCCGCTTTCGGCATCTGTCCAAAAGAAGGACTTCTCATGCTCGCCCTTGATTAAGAGCTTTACAAAAGGTGTGTTATAGAGTGCTATCTGCATCTCAAGCAACTTCTGATAGGTTTCCTCGTTGATAACTTCCTTACCTTCAGCCTGTTCCAAGAATTTTGCGTATGCTTCTTTACCTTCTTTTGTACGTCTGTCAAACTTCGGACTTACGATAAACTCCTTGTCGAAGTCATCAGGCTCAAGCATCAGCTTGTGATATGCTCTCCCGAACTGAAGTGCTTCACTATCAGAATCTTCGGGATGATCCTTTTCGTATTTCCATGTTGCCATTGATTTGACCATCTTCTTGAGGTCACTCGCAGATATACCGGGTTTCTTGCGATATTCTGCATTACTGATTGATTCCATAAGCATTTCTCCTTTACTTTTTATGATTGTGTACGTTGTATACCTTGCTCTTACATTTGACTTGCCGTGTTCGTCTAACCGCTTGAAGGTGATAAAGGTCAATCTCCTTATATTTGTCACGCTCGGTTTTCACTTTTGCCTTGCGTTCTTCATATTCGGCTTTAGCTTCGACATACTTTTCGCAAGTATCGTGACAAGCTGGATAACGATCCTGACATTCAAAACAAACATTCCTTATTCCGCTACCTGAATCTCTAAATCCCATTAGCAACCTTCCCTTGCCATTCTCTCGGAAACGTAGTTCTTATGAAGTGATAACCACTCTTCTGCGCAATCTTCGCAAAGGATCTCGTCATCGAGTTCGTAGTAATCGTCACCTTCGTAGAGTTCCTCTTCACATTTGGAACACTTGCATTTTGTTTCCGGCTCGTCAGGTGGTGTTGTTTTCCAAGTATCGTATGCTGGGCCTTCAAGCCATGTTATTCCGTTCATTCTTTACTCCTTTCTGTAATATCAGGACCTTTCTCTTATCTCGCAGATAGGCTCCGAAACATTTACCACAAATGAAATCCTTGTTGTATGCGACACCATCTTTTTTGATGGGTTTTCCGCACCAAGCACACAAGGTTACATCAGAACTTGTATCCTTCATCTTCTTCCTCTCCTATGTATTCCAATAATTTTGTGAGGAACTGTTTTTCTCCGAATGTTCCGTCAAGACCCTGAAGATATCCGCAATAATGATTGTGCTTATAGACGTTGTTTAGATCCTTTTGAACGTAGTCGATTTCTTTCTGAATGTATGCGAGTCTGTTCGTTAACTTCTGTCTTATTTCCTCAATAGTTACGTTTGCCATTAGTTTCTCTCCCCTTTCCTAACTCCGTACCAAGCTAACACCTGATATGCTAAAAACGGTTGTTTCTCAAGTATTGCCGATAACGTGATTGCCATTTCCTTCTTGTCCATGTTCAAGACAAGTCTGTAAAGTTCCGATAAGTGCCGTTCTTCTGCTTCTTCTAACCGATTCATATCGAATGTCGAGTCATGTAGTAAAACATCGTCATCGACTATCCAATTAACCCGGTCAATTACCTCGTTCTCGATAAATCCACCATCGTCATTCATCTTTTAACGTGTAGCTCACAAGAATGAGTCCGAAACCGATTGCAAAAACAATGGTTGATATTAGAAAACTACCTCTGCCCGATGTAATATGTTCTGCTAAACCAGCACCCCCAATTAGCAAGGCAATCAAGCCGACCCCATAACATTTATTACTCCGCTTCATGTGAGACATTCCCCCTTTCTTTAAATTTTGCTCACGTACAAAATCTCTTCATCCGGCACGTTCAGGTAATCGTAGATTGTCAACATATCTGCATAAGTGAATGCGTTGTGCTTGATCTTGTAACTCAAGGCTGGTTGCGTGATGTTTAACTCTTCTGCTAAATCAATCATCCGTTTCCCAGCTTGACGTAACCATTTGACTACCCAATTCCCGATGTCATTTGCACGGTATTCCTTTTTGTTGATGATTACTTTTGGCATCGCTCTTCCCTTTGATTGTTCACTATTTTGTGACCTTTAGTCCAAAAAAATTTTGCAGACTTTAGAGTCTGACCAATTAAATAGTTCCCGAAGAATCTTTGCTTCTTTGAGAGTAAAAGGAACAATACCATTTCGCTTTTTACTGTATGCCTGTGGAGAAATGCCCAATTTATCAACGATAAATCCCGGCCTTAAACCACTTTTTTCGATTTCTTCATCAAACAATGGCTTGTTCATCAGCATCACTCCTTTCTGTATATTGTATGTTCACTATTTCGTGACCCCTATATTTTGCATTATACACAACGTCAATAAAATGTCAACAAGAAATTTAATTTTTTATGACGATATGTTGAAAAGTGCGAAATTATGCCATATACTATGCTTGAAAGGGGTGAGATATATGACGGTTGGTGAAAGAATCAAAGAAAGACGTATTGCATTAGGTTGGACACAAGAGGAATTAGCCGAAAAAATGGGTTATAAAGGCAGAACTTCCGTATGTGTCGCTGAAAACAAGGATGATAATGTCACTATAACTAAAATTTCTAAATTCGCAAAAGCCTTGGGTTGCACAACGGCATACCTTATGGGAATGGAAGATATAAACGGCAATCCTATTCCGCAAAACTATCCTGACATCAAGATTCCTATTTCTGCCTACCGAACGGAGTTTGTTGAAGAAGCAATCGCAGTTTATCGGGATATTCAGCAATTAACTCCTGATCGCAAGAAGGCTTTGCAAGAATATTTACAATATCTGAAATCTCAATCCTGACATCATCGCTCACACTTGCATATATCTCAAAAAACTCATTGAAACTCATAGCTACGCTCCTTTCTTGCCGTGATTGTAACATCAGGATTTACACAATTAATAGTGCCACTTATGGTGTCTCATAAAAAGGACAGGAGAGAATACATGACAAATACAAGGGATGTAATAATCAAACTCAAGGAAGTCAAGAAGGAAAAAGGACTTTCGCTGGATAAGATACTTATAATGGTTGAAAACAATGGTGAGTACATCTCCAAGAGTACTCTCGCAAGGGTATTTTCCGATGGCTCTGAAGATAAATCATTCAAGTATGAAGAAACCATCAGGCCGATAGCCAATGCTCTGCTCGATATAGAGAACGATGAGGATGATGATGATGCCGAAACTTTGGCTTTCAAATCAATCCTTAAACTCAAGATGCGTGTCATAGATGAGAATTCAAAAAAGATAGAAGAACTTCAGGACCAAGTAAAGGAAACCGCAAACAAGGAGAAAGCAAAGTATCATGAGAAGTTATCTGCCGAATTATCCAAGATGCAGAAAAGCCTTGATTTTGCCATGAAGCAGATTGAACTTAAAGATAAACGCATAGATCAACTCATGAATGCGAATGACAGATTATCCGTCACAAATGACCGCTTGATTAACCAGCTTATGGATTGCCCATTGAGAAAGGATTGCAACAATGAAAGCCGTTAAACTACCTTCGGGATCTTACCGGGTGCAGAAATCAGTTGATGGGGTACGTTATAGTATCACATTTGACCACAAACCTTCAAACAAAGAAATCACGATTGCCATTGCTCAAATCATGGAAGATTCAAGTAAGGGGGAAAAAGGCTCTTTTGAATTGTTCGCAAACAAATACATCGACAACAGGAGCAATGTAGTTAGTCCGGCAACAACGAGAACATATCAAACCAAACTGAAGCAAATCTCTAAAGAATTTAAAACTTTAAAGCTATACGAAATCACTAATGAGTCTGTTCAGGTGGAGATTAATAAATTTTCTGTAGATCATGCTCCCAAGACCGTCAAAACCACTTATGGCTTTATAGCATCCGTATTAGGGGAATACAGACCGAATATGTCTTTAAAGGTAAAACTACCACAAGCAATCAAAAAAGACGAATATGAGCCTACTACGGAAGATATTAAACGTATTCTAAAAGATGCAGAAGGTACACCCTACCATATTGCCTACCAGCTTGGTGTTATGGGAATGCGTAGGGGAGAAATCTGCGCTTGTTTAATCGAAGATTTAAAGGGTAACGAATTATGGATTCATCGGTCAAAAGTTTATATTGACAATGAATGGATCGTAAAAGAATCACCCAAGACAGATGCTTCAAACAGGAAATTACCTTTGCCGGAATCTCTTGCTGATGAAATCAGAGAGTCAGGTGCCATATTTGATGGTCATCCCAATGCACTCAACAAAGCTATTCATCGTGCGCAGAAGAGATTGGGCATACCTGAATTCAAATTTCATGCGTTACGTTCTTATTTTGCAAGTTATGCAAGTTCCATGAACATCCCTGAAGCTGACATTTTAGCTATCGGTGGATGGTCTACCCCTTCAATAATGCGGTCTGTGTATCGCAAGTCTATGGAAGAGTCCAAACGAGAATCCTTTAAGAAAATAGCAGATAGTTTATTTTAATTTCACACGGATTTGCACACGGATTCGTGTGCATTTTCGTGTGCAGTTTCGAAAAAAAGAGCCTTTATTCCGCATAAATACGTCTTATAAAAACTGCACACGAACGGATAAAAAAATCCGCAAAGCCTTGATTTTACTGACTTTGCGGACGCAGGGGATGAGAGAATCGAACTCTAATCGTACATCCCTAAACCTCTTTATTTATCAATGTTTTCTCATTTTCGTGTGTAATTTCGTGTGCAGTTTTTGGAAGTTTCTGCTCTTCTCTCTCCGAAACACCTGATAATGCGAATAAAACCTCTAAATATTGTAATCTATCTTCATCTGTCATGGCAAATATCTCCTTTCCTTTTGATGACCTTATCGTATCATCTCTGAAAAGCGATTTGTAGTGTTTTACGTGACATCTCACGCATGAAACAAGGGGCCATATTTCAGGCCCCCATAATTACATGGTCTGCATTTGCTTTATCCAAGCGGTTTTCTCTACAAAATCTACGTGCGAGCGATCCCAAGCATCCATCATATTCTGCGGTATGTCAGGATAAACAGACTTTAACTGTTGTATGTCCTGAACTGCAAATTCGTGCAGATTCATAGCATGACCTAACTCCTGAATCGACATCTCCTTGTACTTGTTGTACCGGGTAGAGTTTCCCATAGCCTTATACTCAAGTGCAGTTTCTATGTAGTGTTTGGCACCATCAAGCTCTTCAGCTATCTCATCAACGTACTTCTTTATTTTAGTCATGGCCCACTCCTTATACAACCCCTGTGGGTACGAAGCTACCTAACTGTGACAGAAGATACTGACTCTGCTGGGCATTAACCGCAACATTCTGTGCATTCTGAAGCTGAATCTGTGTGTCCTGAAGTCTGTTCTCAAGTAATGTGGTCTTAATATCGCAACAACAACGATCCATACGATAACCAAGCTCGGAGAGATTCTGATTAACCGATGCAAAACCCATTGCGATTGCCTGATTTGTGGAGTTAAATCCCTGTATGGCATTGATGAGGTTACTATTGTTTTGATTCATCATAGCCAAGCTCTGCTGGTTAATCAACTGACTTGTTTCATAGTTGTTGTTATTCGATGAGACGAGTGCGGAATTAAGCGAGTTCTGTAAGCTCTGATTGTTAATGATCGAATTCACATCCGCTATTGTAGCAAATCCAGCCGTTGTCGCATTGTTTCCGTAACCACCGAAGCCACCCATTCCGAAGAGTACAACGAGTATCACAAGTACAAACATCCATCCACCACCAAATGACGTTTCGTTCATAGCATTTTCTCCTTTCGTAAGATTTTATTTATGTGAATTTGCAAATTCCTGTATCTTTCCGGCTAACTCATTCATGTTGATGCCGTTCTTATCACACAAGGCTTTTGCCGTACCTTCAAGGTTATCAAGGTCTAAACCCTGAAGTTTCGGATTGGTGTTGGCTAAATTCTTGATGAAAGTCTGCGGATCTTCCCCACGCATCATGGCCCCTAAAGCCGACATAACGATATTGTTGTTGCCCAACATCTGAAGCATATTCATACAATTAACCCCCTTTAATCGAAATCATCCTTGTAAAAGCACTCTCCTGAACTGATAGCATCCACTACGGCACATATCACGGTGAATATATCAGCAAGGGGAATACATCTCACTTCTTCGCTTTGTATGACTTTTTCGAATAGTTTAAGTATGTCCATGCCTTAATTATGGGCAAAAAAATAAGACCTCACCATGCACATAAAGTACACGATAAGGTCTTAAAAAGTGTATCAAAAGTTACCGCACCCGGTTAATCTTGCGGTTTACCTTTTGGCTTATCCGCTTGATTCCTTCCACCGACATATTAAGTTGTTCTGCTATCTCTTCAATAGCAAATCCCTGACTCCGTAGTTCAAATACGGCTTTCTCGTTGTTTACAAAGTTGCAACAAGCACGAAAATAATCAAGTTCAGGTACAGTAAAATCAGATACTATCATTATAAATACTTCCTCTCATGCTGATAATATCATCATCTATGAGAAGAAAATAGTGTTTTGCACGGATATTCATGCGTGACACATTAATAAACGTATGTCATCTTACTGTTTTTGCCACATATCCAGCCTGAAGGTATCTCAAGCCATGTTGCACTCTTGGTAGTATCAATGCCTTTTACAGTAACCCTTGTACCACTTTTAAGGATTGCTTTGCCCCAATCATCAGGAAATCCATGTTCTTGAGCATTCTCTGTGATGTCATTGTAGTTCATCTTCTCCCCATTTGGAGATTTTCTGATATACAAGTCCTGATGCGTGGTATAAGTCTGTCCTATCAACCATTGAGACGTAGGTTGTGAATTGTTGGGTGCTTCATTGAGTGCTTCGTACACTTCCTTCAGATGGCTTTTACATCTATCCCCATAACCGGGATTGCTATTCCATCCGCAAGGACCAATTTTATCCAAGAATTCTGCATCGGTAGTACAGTTCCTCAATGATTGATAACGAGGATATGACAAGAATACAAAATAGCCATCGCATCCATCTTCCATTGACGTATATACTCGGTACACGGCTGGATCGTTACCAGCTTTGTTGTTCATGGCAACTGTCTGCCCCTTATATGATTTTCCAGCTTTCATACCCCAATAGTTGTAGTATTTGGTAGCAAGACCGCTATTCCAACCTTCCTGAATCGATTGTGCTATCATGCCACAAGCTACGTTATGATAGCCGTGTTGTGCGCACATCGGAACAAGAATACTGTGCATCTTTCTGATAAATTCAGTTTTCGTCATCCTGTTCACTCCCCTTGTTGTACTGAATGCTGGATATGCCAAGTAAGGCACCCAACAGAACTGCAACACAAGTTATGGTCTGTGCAATCATAGATCCCAAGTCTGCCCATCCCCATATACGGCTAATGCAGACGATAAATGTAGATACGGCTGGTAAGCACACGATAGCAATCCACTTGAGCCAATCAAACCACACATCAGGAATAAGAGTCTTTTTCATAGTTTCATCTCCCTTCACTTTTAAGGTCTTTAATATCATTTTCACAATTTGTTATCCGTTGCTCCAAAACAGGGATTTTAACTGCGAAATCGTTATGCTTTCTAACCTCTGCCGTGAGATTCTCAAGTTTCGTCTCTGTTACCGCTTGGTGTACTTCAAGCTGGTGTTCCACCTTACGATTGCTTGACACATTCGTAATGATAATTCCGGCAAGGCTTAATCCCCCTGTTATGATAGATACCCAAATTGATGAATCCATGTTCGTTCTCTCCCCAAAAGAAAAAGCACCCGGTAAAAACCGAATGCTTTTTTCAACCATATAAAGTTATTAAATTACATATTTTCTATGAGATAATGCGACATCTTCTTGGGATGTTTCCGCATATATCTGCGTTGTGTTGACACTCGCATGACCTAACATCTTCTGTACTTGCGTGATTGACATTCCGTTCTGCAAGGCTAATGTAGCCGAAGTATGTCGGAGTATGTGCGGTGTCAGTTTGTAGCCAAGCTCAATGGCTATCATGTTCAGGAAGTTTTCTATGCTTCTTGCTGATAACTGACCGTAAGGTTTTCGGATTGAAGTGAAGATGTAAGGTGAATCTCCCTTGCGGTCTTTCATGTACTCGTTTAGGCTTATTTGTGCGTTCGTATTCAAGTAAACCGTGTTGTGTTTCTTGCCTTTACCGATTATCTCAACTGAATTATTCTCGGTGTCTAAATCGGATATCTGCATATTGATTAGTTCAGTTACACGGCATCCTGTCGAATACAGAACATCGACAATAGCCAATTCTCTTGGTGTCTTACAGGCTCTTCTTACTCGTTCAAGCTGGAATCTCGTCAACGGATGTCTCGGCTCAACCTCATGCTTAATCTCTTTGATGTTTCTACATGGGTTTTTCGTGATGTACTCTTCATTCAGGCACCATTCAAAGAAGGTATTTAGGATCTGCCGATACTTATCAAGTGACCTATCGGAAATGCCGTTCTTCATTTGATAGTTGGCAAGGAACAATCTAATTTCGTTTGTAGATATCTCTTGTGGTGTTGTCCTGACTTCACTAAAGAATATCTTCAGGATGCCACTATAATTGTCGATTGTGTTCCTTGATGCCCCTTCCAGCTTTTTCGATGCCAAGTATAACTTTACTATCTTCGTTATCTCGTCATCAACTACCGCTAAAGAGGTTTCTTTTTCCGTGATCGAATAGTCAGCAGATACCTTGTCGAGCGCACCCAAAATCATTTCAAGAGTGCCGGAATCGAAATGAGACTCTAACTCCAGCATAAGCGAATTACGCAAATGCTCATACATATTCCCACCCCCTTCTCCTATGTTTGATTGGGAGTAAAGAATACCTCTTGTTCATGTAAATGTCAACAACGGACACTATTTTGTCAACTTATGAGCTAATTTTTTTATTGCGGATTCGTTACATACCATCATCTGCCCCTATAACAAACGGCAATTCATTTATGGTTTTAACAAGCAATTCATAATTGAATGGTCGCTCATCTACGGGAAGAGAATTATTTTGGTCAATATCCAAGCAATTATCTAATGTCCGTAATACATCATCAAGTTTTACATACTTGTCCATTATAATACCCACCTTTCGAGGATATTATACCATATTTACTGTTTCGCTTACGTTTCATTATATAAATCGGTATTCTAAACCATTGAACTACACACATTTTCTGTCAGTTTTATGCCCGACAAGGAATTGAACCTTGTATCTCCGATTTATAAGGACTGATTGCTTTTATATTATATCATATTCCGTGATATAATAAAAGGTTAAGTTATTTCGCTTTCGTTACA